>Ga0316217_10001789_pt1 | contig 27148 bp, 17 predicted proteins | sample 1anoAmetaG_FD_203633 | JGI IMG/M metagenome (GOLD analysis project Ga0316217, IMG submission 203633) | Freshwater microbial communities from Trout Bog Lake, Wisconsin, USA - 1anoA | ecosystem: Environmental > Aquatic > Freshwater > Lake > Hypolimnion/Profundal zone | place: USA: Wisconsin...
TAAGCATCGTAGTGAACGAGCGAGGAGGTCAGAATCTCCGCCACTTTGTCGGGGTCGGCCGACTTGATCTTGAAGACGCGGGCGGAGGCGCTCTGGGCGCTGACCTTGTCGAGCTTGCGCACTACCTCCTCCACCGCGTTGATCTCGTTCGTCTCGCCGACCACGATCAGACGGTTGCCCCCGGCGTCCGGCGTGATGAGCGTATCCGGCGCCTGATTGCCCAGCCGGCCCTTGGCCTCCTCAAGATAGAGCGTTCGCACCGTAGTCGAAAGGTCCACCGCGCTGGCCGTGGTCAGGTCAATAATCCGAGTGCTCCGCGTCTCCGCATGAGCTTTCCCCGCGCCGAGATGTTCCAGGATCGCCTCGATTTGCTTCAGGTGCTCCGGCTTGCCGCTTACGATAATCCGGCCGGTCTTGGGATCGGCGATGAATTGCGCATCCGCCGGATCGGTCTCCTGCTTGTCCCGCCACTGGTCTTGGTAGAGCTGCTGAACCAAGGGCAGCACCCGCTGGACTTCGGACGCGGTTCCGACCTCGAACGAGCGCGTTTCGCGCTCGGATTGGCTGGCGCCCACCTGCAGACGCTCAATGATGTCCTCGAGGATCTTCATCTGCTCGGTCCGCGCGTTGAGGTACAGGCGCCCGGTCTTGTTATCGCTAAAGATCTGCGCGTCCGCCGGCCCGGGTTGCGGGCTGCTGGCCAACTCTTCTTTGTAGAGCTTTTGGGCCAGAGGAATCACCCGCTGAGCCTCGGCCAGTTTGCCCAAATCGATTACTTTGCTCTCCCGCGCGGGACGGTTCTGGCTTTCCAGCGTGTCAACAATTTGCTGGATGGACGCGGTCTGATCCTGCGTGCCTTGCACCAGGAGGCGGGCGCCGGAAGCGTCAGCATAAAGGGTGGCGGGCTTGAGCGTCTTGTCCTTGGACTGCTCGTCATAAATCTGCTTCACCTTGGGGAGGAGTTCAGCCGCGGCGCCCGTCTTCAACTCAACCGCGTGGAGGCCGCGTTGACCCTCGTCGGGTTTCTCATCCAGCGTCGTGATGATAGTCTCGATTTGGGCCATCATCGCCGGGGAGGCCAGTACAAAGAGCCGCTTGCCGGCGGGCTCGGGCGTGATCGTGGGCAGGCTGCTCGGGTTGCGGCCGGGGTTCTGCGCCGCGAAGACCTTCAGCGCCAGGGCCGAGAGGGTATCGGCATCGCCCTTTACGTCGAATACGCGAAGCCCTTTCTCTTTGAGCGTGGATTCGCCGTCCAGTTTCTCAATCACCGACTCCGCGTCTTGCAGATCGGCGCGCGTGCCCGCAACGATGAGGGAGTTGGATTTCTCGTCCGCCGTGACGGTCACTTTGGGGACGACCCGTCCTCGGGCGTCGAATCGCAGCATCGCATTGGACACAACGGAGCACATCAGCGACGCGTCGGACATGTTGAGCTTGAAGACGCGGGCGCCCGCCGCTTGTTCGGGCGCGTTGTCCAATTTCCGCAGCAAGCTCGCGATTTGGTCAATTTCATCGCGCCCGCCCGTGACGATCAGACGGTTGGCCGCGACGTCGGGCACGATCTTCGCGGTAGAGACGTAGTCCGGCCCGTGCTGGTCTTTGAGCATCTCGGCGAACAAGTTGCTGACCATGGGCGCGGCGGTGGTGGCATCGGTGGACTTCAATTCCAGGATGCGCATCTCGCGGGGACCCGAGTCCACTCGGGTATCAAGCTGCTGGATCAACTGGGCCGCCGCTTCTACCGCCTCGGCGTCGCCGGTCACCACCAGGCTGTTACTGCGCGCATCCACCAGCACCTTTACCTGTTGGGACTGGGCATTTAGGCTCTTCTCCACCAAGCCGGCGATATCGGCGGCGGATCCGGTCTTGAGCCGGAGCACCCGAGTTTCAGTCTTGCTGGCGGTCTTGCCGACCGGATCGAGCTGGCGAATAATCGATTCCACGCGGGCAATTTCTTTTTCGCTGCCGCTGACCATAATCCGGTTGTTCTTGGTTTCGGGCAGCATGGTGGCGGGGCCGCCGGCAGGTTCGGGCTGCCCCCGGTTTTGCTCCAGGTAAAGCTGTTGAACCATGGGCGTAAACTCGGTCGCGGTCCGGCTGAACAACTCAATCCCCCGAAACTGTCGGGGCGCCGCAGTCGCGGCCGTGACGTCGAACTGCTGAATCAGGGCGCGGACGCGTTCCTGGTCTTTGGCGGCCGCCAGCACGATGATCTGCTTCCCGGTGGGGTCGGCCGTCAGGGTCGGCGCCAATTCGCCGGGTCGAGCCAGTTGAGTAACCAGTGTGGTGACCAGGGGAATGATCTCCGTGGCCTGTTTGGCTTGGAGTGGAATGACCGTCATCAGCCGCTCGGTTTGCACGGGGGCGATGTCCACGACCTTCACCACCTCCTCAATCTCTATCAGTTGATCATCAGTGGCCGTTACCAACAAACGGTTATTCGGCGCGTCAGCCACCACGACCGGCTTGGGTATCGTGGCAAAGCGACGATCGGCCATCCGATCGTTCACCAGGCTCTGAATGCTGGGGAGGGCGGTGTCCGTCCGCGTGTTCTTTAGGGTGATGACCTTGAGATGACGGGCGGCAACTTGAGAAGGGTCGGAACGTAGTTGCTTCACCAGCTCCGCCAGGCGGGTCTGGTGCTCCTCGCTCGCCGTAATAATCAGGCGTCCGGATTCCGCATCGGACATGATCTTGGCATGGGCCAGGCTTCCCGAGGTGCCGTCGGAGGTTTGGTTTCGATAGAGTTGTTCGAGAAGCGGTTGAATGCGCTTGGCCTCCTCGGGTGAGCCGACATCGATAAAGCGCGTCACCAGCGTGGTTGGTTGGCTCGTGCCGGTTTCCAACTGAGCCACAATGTCGGTCGCGATCTGGACATCTTGCGGCGAGCCGGTGACGACCACGCTCTGGCTGCCCGGGTCAAAGCTGACGCTGGCGGTGGTAATGTTCTGCCCCTCGGCGCCGCGACGGCTTAAGGCCTGCTTGACAATGGCCGCGACGTTGGTCGCTTCCGTAGCCCGCGGACGAAATACCTTGGTCAATTGGATCGTCTGCGACCGGAGCGGCAACCCATCGGGCCGGCGCGTCGCCCCACGCACATCCTTGTCCACCCGAGTCACCAGTTGCTCGATTTGGTCAAGCTGGCTGGGGATGGGCGCGGCCACGATGATCCGGTTGAGCGGCGCGTCGGCGATGATGCGCGCCTTGGTGGAGGAAGAGGACGAGGTCTCGTTGGGCTGAGCCACCCCAGGAATGGCCTGCCGGATCATATTCGCCAGCTCCTCGGCCTTGATCGACTGCGGGTAATAAATGCGAACATCTCCTCCGGCGCCGTCCTTCTGCTCGAACTTATTGATCAGCTCCTCAGCCAGGGTGATGCGTTCGGGCGGGCCGAAGAGCACCAAAGTCCGCGAGGCTTCATCGTAAACCGCGGTGATGTAATCGGCGGGATCGGGCGGGAGCACCTCCATCACCTTGGTATTCGGGTTGTAGCTGGTCCGCTTGGGGGCGGTGGCCAAGCCAAAAGTACGGTTGAGCAAATCCGCGATGATGGCGCCCGAAGCATGCATCAGGTTGTAGGTCTTCATCGAACGATCGGCCGGCTGCTCGGTTCCGATGGTGGCCAGCAACGTGCGCACGCGCTGAATATTCGCCAATCGGTCGGTAATCATCAGGCCGCGGCCCTTGCCCAAAGGCGCTACCGAACCCGCGGGAGAAAGCATGGGGAGCACCGAATCCGCCACTTCTTTGGAGTCCAGATTACTGATGTCCAACACCACCGTGACCACCTCGCCGGGCCGGATGTCTTCGGCGCTTCCGAGTCCGCGCATGATTCGGATCGGCATCGACGGCAGTTGTTTGAAGGGAACCAACCTCAGGTTATTTCCATCCTCAATCAGCATGGTTCCCTTCATCGCCAGGATGAGGTTAAGCGTATCGAGCGCTTCAACGTAATTGTAGGGATGCGGGTCATCGTAGGTCAGAGTGCCGCTCAGGTTGGTGTCCGCCAGCAGGGGTTTGCCTGCCATTTGGGCAAAGCGCTCCACCACATCGGCATAGGGAATGCCGTCGAACTGGAAGCGGATGTTCCGGTCGTTCTTAGAGGGCGGCGCCACGCGCGGGGACGCCGCCGAGACGACCACATGGTCGCTGGCCTCGACAGGCGCGGAGTTACTGGCGGGTGGCTCCGAGACCTGAGCTCGCAGGGGGTTGAGTGGCAGGAGGCAGGCGCCGAACAGGAGGACTATCGTGTGGTTCATGATCTTGAAAAGTGGGAGGGTCTTCATGGTTCGCCAGCTTTGGCCAATTGCGGGGGCAGTTCCGGGACGGTGAGTTTGTACTTGTCGGCAAAGGTTTTCCCCCGCTCGATGGCCCAATAATCCTGGTCGATTTTCAGGATGATGCGACTGAAGGACTTCAGGAAAGGGTGGCCCGGGACCGGCATGGGACGGTAGTCGATCATGACCGCGGTTCCGCCGGCCAAAGTGTCGCCGGGCTTGAAACGGGAGGTTTTTTGAGCAGCCAGATCCCGCACGTGAATCTCCGGCTGGCCTTCCCATTCCGAGAGCGAGACCACGCGGTAGTTTTCGGGTCCGGGAGGGCCGCCGCGTCGAGCGGCAACCGCCGGGGCGGAAGAAGCGGAGGCGGGAAGAGGCGGCTGCTTGATGTACGGACGAAAGAGGTCTCGCGCGACGATATTGTCGAATTGGCGCCGCTCCGGGGATTCAAGGGCGAAGGACTTGACCAGGTTCGAGTGAGTGACCTCCAACGGGGGATCCATGATCAGCGTGAGATAACTAAAATGGACGCGCGCGGTCCCGGGAATTTCGCCCATGGCGACCGAGAGATTCTCCGTGCGATGCAGCCAAACGGAGCTGTCCAGAATAAACAGCAAATTGATGATGTTGGTTAAGGGGCCCTCGCCCTGGACGTTCCACCCGACCTCGCTCGCCCCCCGCAGCTTGCGCGGTCCCAAAGGCAGGCGGGAGAAATCAGACTCCACCAGGCCCGCGGCGATGATCTGGCGCGTAAGCAACTCGCCGGAGACCGCGCCCGCCTGCTCGACAGTCTCAGCGAACGTCCGGCGAGCGGTGGCCTTAAGCCGGTCTTCCGCCGCGAAGTAGGCCCGCCGCTCGTCTTGGATTTTGGCAAGCTTGTCGCGTATCGACGCGGTCCGGCTGTCGATCTCATGCAACGGGCGAAGAAACAGCAGACGCGCGCCGAAAACGAGCGCAAACAAACCCGCCAGACCAGCCACGGCGCCGACCATGATCTTTTCGCGTCGGTTCATGGGCTGCCACGCCTCCAGGCTTTCGGATCCAGCGAAGCATCGTCCGCCGGACGCGGCGCCGACTTGAGCTTGTTCAAGTCAATTTTCAATTTCGGAGAAGGGATCAACTCCACGTTGGAGCGAAACTCGTAACCAAAACGGTTGGCCCCGGGGTTGATCGCCAGCGGCTTTACTTCGTAGCCCGCCGCCCGGAGTTGTTTGTCCAGCTTAGCCAGCGTTTCACCGCTGCGCGCTTGAACGGACAGCCGGATGACGCCCTGGTTGTCCACCGCCAGCGAATTAAGATAAACCTCCTCGCTCGGCGGCAGCAGGGCGCTCAGGTTGGCGTAGTGTTGCAACCAGTCGCGCCCCCCCTTGACCCAGGAAGCGACGACACCCGCCCGATTGATGAGCGCGCGATACATCGGACGTTTCTTTTCCGCCTCGGCCAACTCCGCCGTGGCCGCGTTCAAAATGCCGGTTCGCCGGTCGATCAGGACCTTTCGCACGGCGAGCAACGCCACCAGAAAAACGGCGATTCCGACCGCTCCCGCCAGCAGGCGGATGCGGCGCAGGTTACGCTGCACCGCCGGGCGTTTTGGGTTAAGAAAATCGAAAGGCAACCCCTGTTCGTCGCCCACGCCCAGGGCCAATCCGATCGCCCCAATGGAACCAGCCGCCGCCGCCCGGAATTCGGGCCTCAACCGCAGCGCATCCGCTGGATCGAGTTGGGTGCAGGGCACGGTCACCCGCGATTGGAGCGCCTCCACCACCGCGCCTTCTTGGCCAGTGGCGCCGGCCACCACCACTTTGCTCACGGGCCAGTTCGGCTCTGTCCCGCCATAGCCATGCAAGCTGCGCACGGCCTCGATCGCGGCGGCCTGCACAAACGCCTCGGCCGTGACCGGGACGGCGCCATCGATGTGCGGCGTTTCTCCAATAGCTCGCATCACCGTTCCCCGGCTGAAGAGCAACGAATGCCGAGCTATCACCTCCACGCTCACCTCGTCGGGTCGCAGTGTCACCAGCGCGAGCACTTCGGCGTCGCGCGCGACTTCGCAGGCTTCAATGCAACGAGAATTGGCATAAGGAAGCAGGCCCAGCGCGACCAGCTTGAAACCCGCCGACGCGGCCAGCCGTTCATGAAACTCCACCACGTCCCGCTTCACGGCGGCAACCAGCACCTCCAGGCGCGGGAGGGAAGGACCGGCTTCGACGCCCGCATCCGGAGTTGGCGCTACTTCAGCTCGTTCGCGCGCGAACGGGACCTCGCGGCCCACTTCGAAATCGATCACCGCCTCCTCCGAGGAGAAAGGAAGGTCCTTGGCCATTTGGAAGTGAACCAGCGAGGCCAACTCCGCCAGTTTTTCCACCACCGGCAGCCGGAGACTGCGCAACACCACTCGGGGTCGCGCCACACCCATGACGACCGACGCTGGCTTGAGCCCCAATCCGGCCAGGGCGCGGCTGACGGACGCGCCGACGACCAGCGGATCCGTCCGGTCCGCGTCTGGCGCGAATTCAAGCGGGGCGGCCGCGACCAGCTTTAAAGCGCTTTGATGTTGCGCTTGCGCGACCCTGAGGGTGGCTCCATCCAGGTCGAGAGCCGTCACCAGACCCGACGGGGGCGCTCGACGTTGCGACCGGGGGCGCCATCGTAGAGCTACGGGCAAAAGCGAAGCGAGCCGGTTACCCATGCGGGTGGTGGGGTGGGTTGAGACCGGCCGCCTGGGAGGGCGAACCAGCGCCGTCCGGCTTGGCCGGGTTTTCCTCTTTCAGGCTGATCGGGAGCCCAAGGCGGGTTATGTCGCGTAAATAAATGACTCGTGGGTCGGTCCCCGACAGATCCGCCACCACCTCCAGCACTCGGTAACGCCCCGAGGGCATGCCATACCCAATCACATTAAAACGGAACTGCGCGCTCCGAGCGGTGAGATAGGGCGCAACGGCCTTGAACTTCGCGGCGTCCATGAGCCCCTCTTGGTAGAGCCAGGCAACCGTGGCCCGATGATCCGCGCTGAGCCCGGCTCGGGTCGAAACGATCGATTCCGCCAACGGCAGGTCGATGCCCGGCAGCGTGGCCAGCACCGTAGAACTGGCGGTGTTCACATTAATGAGGCCATCGTGACCGTCTTCCTTGTCGGCGGCGAAAAGGTCCAATAATGCGGGCAAGTTCTCCTTGGTGATGCCGGAGGCCACCTCCACCTCAACGCCCCGCTCGTCGGCAACTTTCACTGTAGCCTCCAGCGCTTCGCAGGGATGGCCAAAGCGCATTTTCGCCGTACGCGCCGCCGCGACATAGTTGGAGAAGCTCGCGGGCAGGTCGCATGTCGGCAAGGGATCGCCTTCATCGTTTAAGTTACATCGGGGTTGGCCGGCGTTGGATCGGTTCGGGTCGCGCGAAAACACGGTGAAATACTGGTCGAGGCCACGGCTGCGTTTGGGCTTCGAAAACTCGGCCGGGAACTGGGGGCCCTCGCTATTGGTGAGCGGCGCGGACAATTCGTCGAGACTGGAGGGGGCGCCGTGCAGCAACGCCCGGGTGAAACCCGGCGCCAGGAGCAACTCGTCCAGGGTCGCCAGCGGGCCATGCGAAGGTTGGTTGGTCACGGACAAGGCCGTCCCGGCGCCGGACGGCGCCGGGACGGGCGCGGGAAGGGTCTCATCATCCGACGCCCCCCCGTCCGGCGTAGCCGCAGATTGGGAGCCTTGCCCGATAAACTGGCCGAGAGCGCTAACCAAGGTGGCGTTGAGCCCCGGTATCTTGCTCAGATCCGCATTCCCCAGATGGTTCAGATTCAGACGACTGGCCTCGTCCGACAGCCCGTAACGCGTCTCCACCAGAGAATCACCGTCCGCAGGCGAGAAGACCGTGAAGAACCACTGGTCTGCCCCGTCCTGGTAAACCGCGCGAGCGCGGAATAGACTTGAGTCATCCAGCCAATCGCTCGAACCCACTGGAGTCGTGGCGGCGACCCGCATTGCCTCTTCGATCCCGCTCATGGCCGCCGACCAGGCTTGCTCGGAGCCAGACGTGGCGTGACCCGCCGCCTCATCCCCTTGGGATCGAAACAGGAGGCTCAGGGTGATCATCGAAAGGAGGAGAATGAAGACGAGCACCGCGAAGAGGATAAATCCACGCTGGGTTGCTCGGAACGATGGTTGAGGGCGGGGGGGCATCCGTATTCCTCAAAGGGCGGCGGAATTGGTAGATACGCCAACGTCTGACCCTGGACGCGGCACCCCTCCAGGCACAAAGACTACGCGGCGAAACGCCTCCGGCGGGTAGGCGTCCGGCTCCGCATCCTCCTCCAGTCCGTCCGTGCTAAGGACCATTTCAACGCCGGCCGGCGGCGTGGCGTTGGTCCAGCCTCCCTGCCACGCGGCGCCATCCCAATACCGAAAGCGGACGAACCGAATGATTGGCGCGAACGGCTCGGTCACGGTGTTGGTCGGGTCTGCCGGGTAAAGGGACGTCGACGCCGTGTTGGTCAGCAAATCGGGGGACGTTGCCACCGCGTTGGTCGGCAAAGCGAGGGGCGCTGCCGGGGGGTTGACCAGCGCTTCGACCCGATCGAGACCGCTCACCACCACCTTGGACCCGTTGGTCCCCGTCAAAGTCGCCACGGAGATTCGCACCAGGTCTGTGGGTTCGGCCGCTCCCGGCAGGGTATAGGGAGACGAGCTGGCGCAGGCCTCTTTGATGAAACTCATCGAGGTTGAGTCACCCGTAAACTCGTTGCCGGGGCCCGCTTTGGGCTGAGCGGCGCGCAGATCGCCGGCAAGCCGGTCCACCACGAGCCGCATCATGGACACCCGCTCCGATTCGCGCAAAATGTTGACGCGCATTTCGGCCGCTTGATGATAAAACGTCATCGCGACCAGCAAGAGGGCCGTGGCGAGCCCGATGGCCAGGATAATCTCCACCAACGTGAACGCGCCCTCGGAGCGGAGCCCTTTCCTTCGCGCCGGTGCCGGAGATTTAGTGGCGAATGGGATCATCACGCGAAATACCTAAGGCGAGCCGGCGAAATTGGTCGAAACGCCGACTGCCAGATGAACCACTTGCGCCAAGCGTTGCACCGTGCCTGATTTTTGATGGCGGACGATCACCTCGACCCGCGTCAAACCCGTCAAACCACCTCCCGTCGTCTCAGTCGGGCTAAGCGCCGTTTCCCACGTCCAATCTTGAAACGGAGGCTCCAGCGGACGGGGACCGTCCGCGCTGGCCGTACGAATCCCTAGCTGGACCTCGGCAAGGACGGTCGCGGCGTGATTCAACGCTTGGGAACCGAGTTTCTGACGTTCCAAGCTCATCAGAGATGCGTTGAATGCCGTCGTCACTACAGTCGCCGCCGCGGCAAACAGAATGAGGGCCAGCAACACTTCCAATAAGACCGCCGCCTGCTCCCGCCGGACGCGCCGACCAATTTCGTTGGTAGGTTGGAAGGTTCTCATCGGCCTAGCCCCGGATCAGCCTGAGCTTGCTCTCCGGAAGGCCAGACCGAGTCGTCGGCGCGGGTGATCAGCCGATGCCGCGAGGCGCCCGATAAACCCAGGAGAGTCACGGCGGCGAGACGCTTGTCCTCCCCGCCTGCCGCGGTCAGGATCACCTCCATCGAGTCGCTCGAACCATCTGGATAACAGGTAAGCGGCGGGGTGGAGGTGGTTGCAGCCGTATCCATGGACGGCATTCCATTAGTGTCGGCATTTTGGGACATGGGCAGCATGGCATCCATGTCTAAGTCCGCGCCCTGACTTGGAACCATGCCCGGCTGTCCGACTTCCCGCACTTTCACCAGATCGTTCACCTGCTCCAAAAGCAGTTCCACCCCGGGTAACGCTTCAAACCTGCCTGGAGCCGCCACCGGGTCAGGCTCCCAGAGCACCTGGACCCCCGAGTTGGTGCTGGCCAGAGCGGGGGACTGGTTGGTGGAGGATGCCATCCCCCCAATCGCGGGCTCGCTCGAGGAAAAAACAATTCGGACCTGCCGCCCGGTGTCCGCTGCTTGGGCGCGAGCATAGCGAAACAGCGTCTCCACCTGGGAGGCCCCCTCTTCGAGCCGGGCGTTGCTGTCGAGAGAACCTAGGTTAAGAATCACCGCCCCGGCAAGCATCAGCATCAGTGACACCGTCAGCAGCAGTTCAACCAAGGTGAATGCCGTAGTGCTCTTTTGTCGCCGAGAACAAGTCCCGTTTGCCATGAGTTCGCGTTTCTGAAGCGGGACCAAACGCTATTTCGTCGACCCGCCCCCACCCCCGCCCTGCGCATCGGTGGAACTCGAGCCGCCGAGCTTAACGTCGTCATCGGTGTCGGGTTGGCCGTCCGGACCAAGGGAGAAAAGCTTGTACGGCAGTCCGCCCGTCTTTTCGGTGTCGGTTCCGCTGGCGGTGTCGTTCAGTTCGTAGTGAATCTTGTGGCCCCAGGGATCCTCCAGCGTCGTTCCCGGTTTGAGATACGGTCCCAGCCATTTCTCCTTCATGCTGTCATTCTCGAACGTGGGTATCTTTAACAGGGCATCCAAACCCCCTTCCTGCTCGGTTGGGTAGTGGCCAAGATTCATACGGTAGGTGTCCAACGCGTTGGCCACCTGCTGGAGCATGATCCTGGTGGTATTCTTCTCGGCGCCTTTTTGTTGTGGCAGCACGAAGACGACTAGAGCGCCCGCCAACATCAAGAGGATGACGATCACGAGCAGGATTTCAATCAAGGTAAACCCGCTCGCCGCTCGGCGTGGAACCCGTCGTAAAGCAACTTTTAATTTCATAGCTATTGACCCGCAGTGACTATTCGTCTGAATCTATGAGAGACGGAGACGGGCGTCCTGGTATTCACCTCATCCGAAACCGCCCCCCCCTCGCTCGGGCTCATTTTGAGCCCAACGCGCTCGCCATAGTAAAGATAGGCAGGAGCAGGCCCAATGCCAAGAACCCAATCCCACCCGCCACCAGACAGAGAATGGCGGGCTCGATGAGCCGCACGGTTTGGTCCACCTGCCGGTTGGTGCGGCGCTCGACGGTGTCGGCGATTTGCAGCAACACTTTGTCGAGATTGTTCGACTCCTCCGCTACTGTAATCATGGCCAGGATCTGCTCCGGGATGAAGCGACCTTTGGCCAACGGCTCGGAGAGCCGCTTCCCATCACGGACCGCCTCGGAGGCCTCGGCAACGTTGGCGGCGAGGATGTTGGATCCGGTGGCATCTTTGCTGATCTTGAGCGCTTGCAGCAGGGGGACGCCGTTGGCCAGCATCGTGCCAAGAATGCGACACAAACGCGTGATGGCCAACAGCCGCAAAGCCATGCCCACCACCGGGATTCGGAGTTGCCAACGTTCCAGTTTCGCGCGCGTCGCCGGGCTCTTAAGGCTCGACCAAAGCGCCGCTCCCCCGGCCGCGACTCCGAGGAGAACCAGATACCAATAGTCCCGCACCAGATGGCTTAGCCCGAACATGAGCGCGGAAGGCAGGGGTTTTTTCGCGTTCGCCAGCAGCGGTTCGAACTTCGGCACAAAGAACATCAGCGCCAGGGTCATCACCAGCGACCCAAGCCCGCACAGTAGAGCCGGATAGATCAAGGCCCCTATGACCTTGCTCCGCAACTCCTCAAACCGTTCCATGAAGGTGGACAGGCTTCGCAACACCTCATCCAGAAAGGCCGCGCGCTCGCCGGCCTGGATCATGGAAGTATGCAGCGGCGGGAAGACTTCGGGCCATTGCCGCAGGGTGTCGGTTAGGGATTTCCCGTCCGCCACCTCGCCTCGAATCTCCTTGAGCAAATCCCGCAAGACAGCATTGGGGGTTGATTTGATCAGCGAGTCCAATGCCCGCAATAACGGCACCCCGGAGCCCAGCAAATCCGCCAATTGCCCATAGCAGTTTCCCAAGTCCGAGCCTCTGACGCGGCGCTTCTTGGCGCGCTGCCCGGGGGCGCCTTCCCGGCCGAGGACCGAGACGGGAAAAAGCCCTTTGTCCGCCAGCGCCCGCAACGCCGCTGACTCCGTGTCGGCCTCCAAAACGCCGGCAACACGGACGCCGGCTTCGGTCATGGCGGTATAATCAAACTGCGGCATGTTTCACGAGCCCTCGGAGCGCCCCGCCCGTTCCGAGATCAAAGCGCCGTGCACTGCACGACTTCATCCGCGGTGGTCTGCCCCTGCCGCACCTTGATCCAACCGTCCTCGCGCAGCAACCGCAGCCCGGAATCACGCGCGGCGGCCACCAGCTTCGGGGAGGGGGCGCGTTCGATAATCTTCTCCGAGATGGCCTCGGTCATCACCATCAACTCGTAGAGCCCGGTTCGGCCACGGAAACCGGTGTTGCGGCACCGAGGGCAACCGACGCCGCGACACAATTGCTCGCCCGGGTCCAGCTTTAAGTCGCGAGGAATGGCCGACGGCTCAGGGGTGTAACGCTCTTTGCAATGGGCGCAAATCCGCCGGACCAACCGTTGCGCCATGGCGCCAATCATCGTGCTGCTGACCAGAAACGGTTCCACCCCCATCTCCATCAACCGCATCGGGGCCGATGCCGCGTCGTTCGTGTGCAGGGTCGAGAGCACCAAGTGACCGGTCATCGCCGCCTGGGTCGCGGCCCGCGCCGTTTCCAAATCGCGAATTTCCCCGATCATCACAACGTCCGGGTCGTGGCGTAAAATCGCGCGCAGACCCTTTTCAAAGGTCATGCCCACCTGGTGGTTCACCGGAATCTGGTTGACCCCTTGCAAGTGGTATTCCACGGGATCCTCGACCGTGAGGACCTTGAGGGTAGGCCCGACGATGGCGTTCAAGGCCGCGTAAAGCGTCGTGGTCTTGCCCGCGCCCGTGGGACCGGTCACCAGAAAAATCCCATGCGGGCGTTCGATGAGACCTTTGAAAAGCGCGTAGGTCGTGTCATCCATCCCCAACTGCTGCAAGGTGAACAGGACATTGGACTTATCCAGCAGGCGCATCACCACCCCCTCGCCGAAAAGCATAGGGATGACGCTCACCCGCACGTCCACCTGCCGGCCGCCCACCTGGAACTTGATGCGTCCGTCCTGAGGAATACGCCGTTCGGCGATGTTCAGGTTCGAAAGAATCTTGATGCGGCTGATGATGGCCGCCTGGAACCGGTGCATCTGGGGCGGCACCGAGGCCTCCTGAAGCACGCCGTCGATCCGATAACGAATCGACATCTGGTGTTCGTAGGGTTCGATGTGAATGTCGGACGCCCGCTCATTGACCGCTTCAATGATGATCTCGTTGACCAGCTTAATGACGCTGGCCTCTTTGGCCATCTCGAGCAGGTCCTCGCTTCCTTCGGTCGCCGCGCCCGCGCCCAGGTCGTCCGCGCCCACCATTTCATCCAGCGTATCGCCGCCCAACCCATAGTGGGACTTGATGATTTTTTCAATCTCCTCGCGCGGCGCCAGCACCGGCTCGATCTCCAGCCCGGTGCTCAAGCGCAAGTCGTCCAGGGCATAAAGGTCGAACGCATCGCTCGTGGCCACGCGCAGGGTCCCATTGACCCGCCCGATCGGGATCATCCGCTTGCGATAGACGATTTTGGCGGGTAAGGCGCGCAACGTCTCCGGCGGAATGGTGAGGTCGGCCAGGTTGACGAGGGGGAGATGGAGATGCTCGGCCATCAGCTCCAACATCTGCCGTTCGGTGAGAAACCCCAGTTGAATAATCGCCCGGTCCAGACGCAACTGCTCGTTCTGATGCAGCGCCTGCGCGTCATCAAGCTGGGCGGCTGTCAGCAGCCTTCGTTCCAAGAGCAAATTTGCTATATTCATGCGGCTAAGGCAGACCCTGCTCAGTCGGGGTATCTGAGCCGCTCTGCTATTATCCGATCCTTAGACGGGCGGACCAGGCTTTTATTCGAGGAAGGGTGCGCAAAAGCCCGACCCGTATAAAGTTCACCATTGCGCAAATTTGAACGAAAATCCAGTCTTCAGATGTTAAACTTGATGCGAAATTCGCTATGAACCCCAATCCTCAAGCAACTGGCGTCGTCACCCGCAGAGATTTCCTTCGTAGCGCCACGGGGAGCGCGGTTGCGGCCGCGGTTTTCCCCAACCTCATTCCCAGTCTCGCCTTGGGGGCCGAAAATGGCAGCCCCCCGCCCGGCAACCGGGTCACGCTCGGCGTGATTGGCTGCGGTCCCCAGGGAACCGGCGATATGGGGAATTTCCTCCGGTGCGACGATTGTCGGGTCGTGGCGGTGTGCGATGTGAAGGCGGATCAGCTCGAGCAAGCGCGCAACATCGTCAACGGCCATTACAAGAACCAGGACTGCCGCGCGTACGCGGATTTTCGCGAACTGGTTGCCCGCCCGGACATTGACGCCTGCCTGATCGCTACGCCCGACCATTGGCATGTGCTGACGGCGTTGGCCGCCGTCAACGCGGGCAAAGACATTTATGTCGAGAAGCCGTTGGCGGTCACGCTCGCCGAGGATCAGGCCTTGCGCGTCGCGGTGCATCGCAAGAAACGCGTCTTTCAGTTCGGCACCCAGCAACGCTCGGGGCGCTTGTTCCGCCTGGCTTCGGAGTTGGCGGCGAATGGCGCGATTGGAAAACTCAAACATATCAATGCCTGGTGCGTGGGCAGTGCGCCGGGAGGGTCGCGGGAGGTGGTTCCCGTGCCTGAGGGATGGAATTACGACATGTGGCTCGGGCCGGCCCCTTTTAAACCGCATACGCGGGATTTGTGCTCCGCGGATGGCGGCAAGAAGACGTGGTGGTTTGTCACCGATTATGCGCTGGGCTTCGTCGCAGGCTGGGGCATTCACCCGTTGGATATCGCGGCCTGGGGCGCCGGCGAGTTGATGAACGGCCCCTTCACGGTCGAAGGCAGGGGAAACTTCCGCCTGGCCGAGGGTATCTGCGACACCGCGACGATCTGGGAGGTGGATTACACCTTTGCCAGCGGCCTCACGATGAAATTCGTCGGAGGTCCCAACGGCGGGAATGCCGGGCGGCCCACCGGCGAGCCGTTCCTCCACGGCGAGGAATGGCGAGGGCGGTATCGTCGCATCAGCGATCATGGCACCGCCTTCGAGGGCGCCGACGGCTGGGCGCACGTCGATCGCAGCGGCATCAACCTGCAACCCGAAAACCTCATCGACCGCAACCCGGACGACTTTCAGATCAAATTCACTCGGAGCCCGGACCATGCGCGGAACTTTATCGATTGCGTCAAGAGCCGCGCGGAGACCGTCTGCCCGATCGATGCGGCGGTTAAATCCGACATCCTCTGCCACACGGCTGATATTGCCATGCGGATGGGGCGCAAGGTCACTTTCGATCTCGCCCAGGAGCGCTTCCTCGACGGCGACGACGCCAACCAGCGCCTTAAGGCGCGTCCGATGCGCGCGCCGTGGCATCTCTAGCCCGAATACTTGACGCTTTGGCGGGGGTGCGATAACTCCGTTGGGAGCGCATCGATGCCCCCGTCGGCGGCCTCTAGGGTACTGCGATACTCCTGACGGAGCTTTGGGATGGGCGGTTACCCTGGATCATCCGGGGATGGTGGCGTACAAATCCCGCCGGCATGGGCCTTCCAACCGGCCGTTTCGCCCGCGTGAAGAGTGACCCTTATATTACGAGAGCAGGAACAACTGTCATCGACCCGACGGGTTTCATCCCGGAGGGATGCGAGCCATTAGCCGGGGGTGGCGCGACCGGGAAGCGCCACCCCCGGTCAGGGGCGCGGAGGATTCCGACCCCGGCAGGGGTCGCAGGACGAGAACACGAGGTGATAATGCTGCCTTAGGGAGGAGGAAGGCTTATGGTTATGGCTGGCATATCCGGGATGCGGTTGCTTTTTGGGATGGCGATCCGGTGGTGTCGTCGCTTCGCTCCTCGACCGTCGGCTAGTGGCTGGAAACTCCCCGGGTTCAAGGTAGCGGGGCAGACTGAGTCGCCAGGCAGAAAACGCGCAGGGACGCGTGCAAGCGATCCGGCGAAGGTCATGGTCCGCGATTCCCCTGCTGGCCATAGTCGCCTCTGAGTAATCCCTGAAAAGGAAGATCCTCGTCCAACTCGGGCCAGTGAATGCCGTGAGCTTAGTTGCTGACGCTTGAGTCCCGGAGCAGGCGTTTCGCGGCTTCCACGTTCGGTTTGCATTGGTCGGCCGGGCACGGAGCCTGCGCCAATGACTTCATCTCGGCGACGAACGGTCCCATGTTGGTGCTGCTCCAACGCGCAAAGCTGTCCAGCAGCGTGTAACGAGCATGCGCATACAGATCCCGGGAATTCAACTCTCCGCGCACGAGCTCAATAGCTTCGGAATCAGTGGGATTGAGTCGCCAGGCAGAAAATGCGCACAGGGACGCATGCAGGCGATCTGGCGACTTGAAGCGGCGGTGAAGGGCTGCAATCACTTCGGGCGCGTTGTTCCCTAGCTCTCCAAGCGCTATTGGGAATCCATTGTAAGACGCATAACCTGGATTGCCCTTGCTCTCCCAAAGCCGGAGCAGGTCAGGCGCCGCCTCCCGAGCGCCCTGACCGATAAACTCCAAAGCCAGGACAACTTCTTGGAACCTCTGGCGGTCCTGCGGCGGAGCAAATTTACGTACCAGACTGATTGGTAAGTAATGGCGCAGCTTGGACCACCATAGCGAGCGGTCGAATGCGCTCCAATGGTCGTCTAAGCTGTAGCGATGGATGTTGAAGCATCCATCGCAGATATTTCACCGCGCGCTCGCCCATAGCCCGAAGCGCGCGGGTTCGCAGGCTCACAGTTCCATCGTACGTGACGGTTCCTTCCGGCTCAGCATTTATCCAGTACCTGAGTGGCTTACCCTCAAAAGATGGTTCGGTTTCACGTGGGTGGCTGGCCGAAATCACGGCCAAACTCACCAACCCTAAACTCAGGGCAAGGACGGCTCCAAGCGCAAGATTTCGAGAGGTTGAGGACATGGTTACGACGAATCACCTCACCGATAATAGCGGCTCGGCGGCCCTCGAATAGACCTAAACCGTGGCTGGGACGCCATACGGGAAGGCTACCGAAGCGCGCCAAACCCCGCGACTTCCTTTGTCGAACGCTTCGCGTCAAGCGGGCCGGCTACTTGAGCCAGGATAAACAGCAAGGCGCAATCCGGCGTCGCAGGGGTTATGTTGTTCGGCTTCCAGTTCACCCTTTAGTCAGGCTTGGGCTCGGAAGATGCTGCCGCGCGCCAAGCGGCCACGAGTTCGCTAGCTTCAGCGAACTGGGAATCCCTCAAGACCCAAAGCTCGGAAGCGAAGGGCGCGCCAGGCATGGCGGGCGACAAGTATTCGTTGCGTAGCTCGCACTCGATACCAGCAGCCTCCAATCGGCTGCGCGCCAGTCCAATTTCGGCGCTATCTGGGGAGGACAATAGCTGCTTCATAAGGTTGCAATCTAACCACTGCCGGACGAACTCCCGCACCTCCGGGTGAGCCTTGCCATAACATTGGGAGACCTCGGTGGCGGCCAGATCCATGTCAACCGGCGGCGCGGCCGCGAGCAGAGAGATGAATCCTAATGTGGAACAGATCACGGTCATTGCTTCGATTCTCATAATGTAACTGGTCCGACGCGGAGGTTCATACTAACAACTGATCCGACCTCATCGGCGCCGGGCCTCCGATCGCCGAAGGGCGAGCAACGGAGCGCAGGCGCCGCTGATGTTTGATATCTGGCCATCCCGAAAGACCGCCCAGCGCGCGCTATCAGAAAAAACGCTCATGCCGCCTTTGAAAAAGGGACTCTTGCGTTCATGGGTATATGACTGTTTCCGGCTGCAAATTGTTCAATGCGTCCGGAACCGCCCAACCCTTGCGGTGAGTGGCGCCGGGCCAATGGCGCCCGAGATGCCAGCATCCCGGATCCAAGTTTGCAGCCCCAGTCACGTGACGATCAGGATCGCCTCATATACTACCCCAAACACACTCACACGCCAAATTATGCGTTGCGCCGTGGTCGAATCTGGTATCTGATTTGAGAAGTTCCCCGGGCTGATGGCCGCCTCCTCGTGGGGGGATTGGAAGCCCCGGGCGACGATTCATGGATTCAGCGCCGGAACAAGTGACGCAAATCCTCGACGCGGTGGGCGCCGGGGACGAGGAAGCGGCTGAAAAGCTGCTGCCGTTGGTATATGACGAGTTGCGGAGGCTGGCCGCGGCCAAGATGGCGGGAGAGGCGCCCAATCAGACCTTGCAGCCCACCGCCCTGGTGCACGAGGCTTGGCTCCGCTTGGTCGGCTCGCCGAACCAAACCTGGCAGAACCGCGCTCACTTTTTTCGCACGGCTGCCGAGTGCATGCGCCGCATCCTCGTGGATAATGCCCGGCGGAAACGACGGGTTCGCCACGGTGGCGGCCAAGAACGGGTGCCGATCGAGGAACTGGAACTTTCGGATGGAGCAAACCCCGACCGCCTTCTCCAAGTGAACGAGGCCCTGGACCGGTTGGCCGCAAAGGATGCCATAAAAGCCGAAATCGTTAAGCTCCGATTCTTCGTTGGTCTGGAGAACCGGGAGATTGCCGAGTTGCTGGGCATTTCCGAACGTACCGTTGAACGGTCTTGGCGCTTCGCCAAGGCCTGGTTGCTCGCTGAGTTCAACGACGATCCGTGACTTTGGGCGGATCGGCCCGCGAAGAAATCGGCGCTGCAATTGTCGGCTGGGAGGACAAAACAACGCTTCTCTAGTTGAATAGAGACTATGAAGCAGCGAGTTGCTCCAAAACCAATGGACCGGGAAGAAGCGATCTTCGAGGCGGCCGTTCAGATTCCTGACTGTGCGCAGCGCAACGCCTATCTGGCGGCCGCTTGCGAAGGGGACGCCGTGCTTCGGAAGCGAATCGAAAAGCTCGTTGCGGCGGACCGCGACGGGTTTTTCGACCAACCGCTGGTTCCTCCGGCGGTTGCGGTGTCGATAGCCTTGGGCGAGTCGACTTGTTCAGTTGGCGCGCCTGCTACCTCAAACGCCCCGTACGAAGTGCCGGGCCAGCGGATCGACCGCTACAAGCTGATGGAGAAAATCGGTGAGGGCGGGTGTGGGGTGGTCTATGTGGCCGAGCAAACCGAGCCGGTTCGGCGTCGAGTCGCCCTCAAGGTCATCAAACTGGGCATGGATACCCGGGCCGTCGTGGCGCGGTTCGAGGCCGAGCGCCAGGCCTTGGCCATGATGGACCATCCCAATATCGCCAAGGTGCTCGATGCCGGAACCACCGCCCAAGGCCGACCTTACTTCGTAATGGAATTGGTCCGGGGCATCCGCATTACCGAGTACTGCGATCAAGCCAACCTCAGCACCCGAGACCGGCTGGAGTTGTTCATCAAGGTTTGCCAAGCCATCCAGCACGCGCACCAGAAGGGGATTATTCACCGAGACATCAAGCCATCGAATATCCTGGTGACCCTGCACGACGGAGTGCCGGCCCCCAAGGTGATTGATTTCGGCATCGCCAAGGCGACCGAGGGTCGTTTGACCGACGCCACGGTTTACACGCAACTGCACCAGTTCATCGGGACGCCGGCCTACATGAGCCCGGAACAGGCGGAGATGAGCGGGTTGGACATTGATACGCGCAGCGACATCTACAGCCTGGGGGTGTTGCTTTATGAATTGCTGGCGGGCAGCACGCCATTCGACGCGAAGGAACTGATGTCAAAGGGGGTCGATGCGATGCGGAAGATCATCCGGGAAAAGGAACCGCCTCGACCGAGCACACGAGTCGAAACGCTGGGAGCCGACGAACTCACGACCACGGCCAAACGCCGTTCCGCCGACACCTCGAAGCTGCTGCACCAACTCCTGGGGGACCTCGACTGGATCGTGATGAAGTGCCTGGAGAAGGATCGGACTCGGCGTTACGAAACGGCCAATGGACTGGCGGTGGATTTGAAGCGGCACCTCAACAACGAACCCGTCTCCGCCCGATCGCCAAGCAATCTGTATCGTTTTCAAAAGGCGTTTCGGCGAAACAAGCTGACGTTCGCGGCCGCGGGTGCGGTCGCCGCTGCCCTGTTGCTGGGGGTTTTGGTCAGCACTTGGCAGGCGGTCCGAGCGACCAAGTCGGAACGGGAACAGGCCAAGCTGAGGGAAGTGGCGGTCAAGGCGCTGGATGGGGAGAAAGCGCAGCGCACCCAGGCGGAGGCGGAGCGGGGAAGGGCTGTGAGCGCGGAAGCCAAAGCCCGCCAGAACCTCTACGCGGCCCACATGAACCTGGCCAACGAGGCCATCGGGGCGAACAACCTTGGCTACGCGTTGGAATTGCTCGACCGCCACCGACCCGAGCCCGGCCAACCTGACATGCGCGGCTGGGAGTGGCGTTACCTTTGGAAACAAACGCGCAGCGATGCCTTGGAAACACTCGGGGCGCATTCCAACTCCGTGCTCGATGTCGTCTTCTCGCCGAAAGGCGACCTGCTGGCCACGTGCAGCGACGATCGCACCGTTAAGCTCTGGGACATGGTTCGCCGGCGAGAAATCGCGACTTTACCCCACGAGCAGTCAGTGAGAACGGCGGTGTTCTTGGCCGAAGGCAAAGCGCTGGCCACCGCCAGCGCCGATGGCTTGCTCCGAGTCTGGGATCTGGAATTGCGAAAGGTAGTCGCCCGGCTGCCCATCGGCAGAATCGCTCCGCTGACGGGTCAGTCGGGCCTCGCATTTTCTCCTCGTGGCGAACTTGTGGCCGTCGCGGAACCGGACGGAACCGTCAAGGTTTGGGACGTTGGCACCAAAGCGAAAACCGCCGCCTTTCACGGCCAGCACGTCGCGCGGCGGTTGGCGTTCTCCTGGGATGCCCAAGTCCTCGCTGCCAGCCACGCCGACGACGCGCTGGTCGAGCTCTTCGATGTGGCTCGCCAGGAGAGAATCTACTGTCTAACCAATGATGCAGCCGAGGGGGTGGGGGCGCTGGCTTTTTCGAGGGACGGAAGGATGCTCGCGTGCGCGTGCTCGGATGTGGAGCCGGATCGGACCCCGATCCGGACCTGGCCGATCCGGGTCTGGGATCTTGGCGCACGGCAGAAGATCCGGACCTTATCGGGCCACGCTGGTGGGATCTGGAAACTGGATTTTTCCCCCGACGGAAAGACGCTGGCCTCCGCAAACGGGGACCATACGGCCAGACTTTGGGACATGAACGCGGGCCAAAGCACGACGCTCCGCGGGCATTTGAATGAAGTCTGGGCGATTGCATTTGCCCCTGACGGCCTGTCCCTGGTCACCGGCATTAGAGACCCAGGCCACTTGGCCCTGTGGAGTGCGTTCGCAAAGCCGGTCGATAAGAACGCCCAGGTAATCTCCTCCACGGTCGAGAATCAGAGGCGGCGTCCGATGCTTTCGCCCGACGGAACAGCGCTGCTGAAGGTTTACGATGAAAAAGAAATCGGTGTTTGGGATACAGATATACTTACCGAAAGGACCCGCTTCCCGCTCCCGTTGGATCCCAAAACATCGTTGGCCATCTCTCCCGGGGGAAAGCTGATTGCCCAGGGAGCCGCTGACGGTTCGCTCAGACTGATCGAGGTCGCCACCCGACGTGAGGCAGCGATCCCTTCTCAACGCGGTGCTGCCATCGAGGCACTTTCGTTCTCGCGCGATGGCGGCAAGTTGGCGACAGCTTCAGCCGATCGGAAGCTCCGGATTTGGGATGTCGCGACACAAAAACTGCTGCATGAAATCGAGGGCCATCCGAGCCAGGTCTTCGGCTATGATTCAGCTTTGGCCTTCTCCGTCGACGGCCTAACCTTGGGAGTGGGCTACGAGGATAACACCGCCGAGCTTATTGACGTGCGTGGAGGCACGAGGTTGTGCTTGCTGGAAGGGCACAAGAACCCCGTCTGCGGCGCCATGCTCTTGCCCGACGGCAAGACCGCCGTCACGGCGAGCCTCGACCAATCGGTGAAGTTCTGGGATGTCCCGACCCAGCGGGTATTAGAGACTCTGCACGGGGAGGCCTTGGCCCTTTTTTCGATGGCGCTCTCTCCTGACGGGCGGCGATTGGCGGCGGGCGGTCCGGAAGGCGTCATCCGGCTGTGGGATCCAACCACGCGGCAATTGGTCGCGGCCATGAAGGGCCAGGTGGGGGAATCCATTGACGCGCTGGCTTTCTCGCCCGACGGCAACACGCTGGTGGCCAGAACGACCAGCCAACTGCGCGTGTGGCGGGCGCCCTCTCTCGCGGAGATCGATGCGGCGGAGGCAAAGGAGAAGGCGCGAGCGCAGGGACCGTAGTTTCTCCCTTGAAAGATAGACTGCGAATCAACTTATGGAGGCGACCTCTAAGCCTGGAGCCAATAGTCGTGTTATAAGCCGCCATTTGACCATGAAGCAGTTGGCGAAACTGCAACTGACAGGCGCCCTCCTAACTTTTCTAAAAACACTCAAAATAATTCCGTAAATTCACCCCCAAAATTACCCAATAGGGGCTGAAGGGCGAGTGGATTCACCCGCCGAAAAAAGGGCAAACCTATGAAAACACAAGAAAAAGTCCGACTCGACGCCGTTCCAAAACGGATCCGCAGCCATGCGTTAGGCATGGCCCTGACACTGGGAATGGCAACGCTAGCCAACGCCCAACCCACGATTACCCTACAACCCACCGATCAGTTTGCGGCTGCGGGGCGTACTGTCACCCTGAGGTTCACCGCCTCCAGCGCAACTCCTTATACAAGCCAATGGTTCTTCGACGGCGCGGCGCTGCCCAATGCGACCAACACCGTTTTTCTGCTTGCCGGCGCCCAACCGTCCCTCAATGGGGACTACTTTGCCATCCTCGCCAACGACTCCGGCTCCGTCACCACCCGGGTCGCCAGGGTAAAGGTCTTTGTTCCGGCGCCGCACTCGATCGGCAATCTCCAAATCCAGCCGGGTGGCGCCGCCGCGCTCGGCCTGGCGGGCGAGACCACCCTTGCCCTGGCAATGTACTATGACCTCTATCCCTTGCAGACCTCCTCCAACCTGGTCGATTGGACACCCTTGACCACCCTGCAGCGCGCGAATACGTCGGTCACCCCACTCACCTTTCTGGATACGAACGCGGTGGGCTCCCAGCAGCGCTTTTACCGCACGCCCACCAATCTCTTGGTGAGCCCCGTGCCACCGCTCACCGGCCCGTACCCGGTGGGCGCCTTTTCCCGTCTGCTGACCGATCCGGCCCGGACGAACGGGACTGGAGCCTATCAGTTCATGGTGACGGTCTGGTATCCCGCCTCGGCGGGCCCTGGGATGGTCCCAGTTCCCTATGTGGATAAAGCGGTTGCTGCCTTCTCGACTTACTATTCAAGCTTCACAAGTGTGGTGCCAAGCTTCAGGTCTCATTCAGTCACCAATGTCGCTTTGGCCACCCAGGAGGCCGCCTATCCGGTCCTGCTCTACACCGGTGGCTGGGGCCACCACCGCCGTGATAATACCGACAAGGTGGAGGACCTGGCCAGTTGGGGCTACGTGGTCGTGGGAATAGACGCCCAGGAGACTCCCCTGAGTGTGTTCCCCGATGGAACCGTCAGATACGGGACGTCGAGTGGGAACGCATCGAGCGACACTAATCGCCGGGTCCGGGATGAGCAATTTGTAATGGATGAACTGGCGCGCTGGAACACCAACGATCCCCTCCTGACGGGGCGCTTGGACTTGGACCATATCGGCGCGTTTGGTTGGTCCCTGGGCGCGGTCACCGCGGGTGAACTCTGTCTCCTGGACCGCCGCTGCAAAGCGGGGGCCGGCTTCGATGGCGGCTTTGGCACGAACGTCCTCGCGTCACCCTTTGAAACTCCGTTCTTGTTTTTCCGCGCGGACCAGGGCCCCGACCCTGATCCGGGCGCTAATATTAATAATACAGATCAGATGGATGATAAGTTTCCATCTTTCAATCAGGCGACCACCAACGCCTATTGGGTCAAGTTAAGCAGTACCATTCATCAAAGTTTTGCTGAACCTTCTCTCATCTGGGACCCAACCAGCTTCACGAATAGCTTCGGGGTCCCATCGGACGGCCAGTTACTGCCTGGTCCCCGGGTGAGCCAGATCGTCCGCGCCTACCTGTCAGCCTTCTTCAACAAGCACCTCCGCGGGATCGACAACCATCTCCTGGACGGGCCATCGCCGGACTACCCGGAGGTCAGGCAGTTCTTGAACAAATCCGGGGTGTCCGTAGGGCCCGAATTTCCAGCGGCCGGGTTGACGCCAGGCAGCGACGGAAACTTCTACGGGACCACCGCCTACGGTGGCGACCATGGGATGGGCACGGTCTTCCGCGTGACGCCCGCCGGGGATTTGACCACCCTGGTTTCCTTCAACGGGGCTAATGGCAGTCATCCCCTGGCGGCACTGCTGCCCGCCAGCGATGGCAACTTCTACGGCACGACGGCTGACGGCGGGACTAACGGGGACAACGGCACCGTGTTCCAAATGACGCCCGCCGGAGCGCTAACCACGCTGGCTTCGTTCCAGGGCGCCAACGGCCGCCACCCGTTCGGGAGGCTGACACAAAGCAGCGATGGTCATTTCTATGGCACCACCCTCCTTGGCGGCACAAATAACGAGGGCTCGGTGTTTCAAATGACCGCCGCCGGGGCGTTAACGACGCTGGCTTCGTTCAAGTTCTACGTCAATGGCGCCTTTCCGGTCGGCGCGCTGCTGGAAGACAGCGATGGCAGTTTCTACGGCACAACGGCGAACGGTACCTCCGCTTACGGTGGCACGTTGTTCAAAGTGACCTCCGCCGGGCAGCTTACCACGGTGATCGTGTTTACTGGCGCCAATGGCTGGAATCCGTGGGCCGGACTGGTGCGGGGCGCCGATGGCAATTTTTACGGCACCGGGGAATACGGAGGTAACATGAGTCTGAACGGCGGGGCTGGCTTTGGCTCGGTGTTCAAAATGACCCCGGCCGGTGTGCTGAAGACGCTGGTCGCCTTCAACGGAGCCAATGGCAACCTTTGCCTGGGTCCGTTGCTGCAAGTCAGCGACGGCAGTTTCTACGGCACGACCTATGCGGGTGGCGCGGGAGGCGGCGGCACGGTGTTCAAAATGACCCCGACCGGCGTGTTGACGACGCTCATTGCGTTCGATGGCGCCAACGGGCGTGATCCACAGGCCCCGTTGGTACAAGGCAGCGATAGAAACTTCTACGGGACAACCGAGTATGGCGGCCCGGGCGGCGCCGGCACGGTGTTTCAAATAACCTCTGCGGGAGAACTAAAGACATTGGTCGCGTTCGGGAGCCGGACCCACTCTCCCTGAGAGCCGGGCCTCAAGCCGAAGATCACCCACACCCGAGGCGTCCAAGTCACCCAAAATGGCTTGGCTGCCTTATCGGGGAAGATTCCGCAGCAGGCGCCCATTTTTAAATTCGCAAAACAGTTGCCGAAATCCTCCCCGGAATTCCGCATTAGGAAATGAAGGACGAGCGGATCCACCCGCCGAAAAAGAGCCAACCTATGAAGGCACATGAAAAAGTCCGACTCGACGCAGTTCCAAAACTGATCCGCAGCCATGCATTAGTAATGGCCCTGACACTGGGAATGGCAACAGTAGCCAACGCCCAACCCACAATTACCATACAACCCACCGAAAAAGTCGTTGCTATACTCATTATTGTTCTCGGCAGGCCGCAAACTGACGCCAACCCAGATCGTGCCATCATCCCAGAGCCTCAGATTTACCAGCGCGCCATACCACGTGCTGGCCCAGACCGTCAGCCTCCCCAGGGTGCCGCCGTCATGCTCGCAGGTTTCCACCTCAGTGGTGTAAGACCTTAAGGTCAAGCGGTGCATAGCGCCGGTCAACCTCAATGGAAATATCCTGCAGCAACTCGGATCGGCGCGGGGGCATCTTAGAATTGTCGGTCATTGCTGGATTTAGTTCAATATTGATTAAACGAACCAGCGTTTCGGGATTGCACTTTGGGTCATCCTCAAAGCTGGTTTTGCGTAACCTATTGTTTTCCAGTCGCTTGAGCGTTGGGCGCCGCAGTTCCTGTTCGTTGTTCCATTCCCGAAAACCGCCACCCTTTCTTAGGTGTAAGCTCCTCATAGTCAACCCCAATGGAAATAAGCTTAGCTCGGCTGGTTCGGAGTTCCAAACAAGAAAGGGCGTCCTTGCACACTCCTGAGCCTGGCGTCTCCCCCCGATTCCATGGGCCGAGGATCGGTTCACTTCACGATCACATGGTCGATACCCATCAGGTAGCCCTTCGATTCGGGGTTGTGACCAACGGCCTGGAAGCGGAGCACGTGGCGGCCCGCCGCCAGATCCAGTTTGCCCAGCGTGAGCGGATCGCCGGGCGTTACGGTCGGCGAGTAGGTGTCCGCCACCGGCCCGAAGGGTTTGCCGTCCAGGAAGGCCTGGATGCTGGCGTAGTCCCAGGACCGGGTGTACCGCGCCACGAACTCATAAGCGCCGGCCCGCGGGACTTGAATCGCGATGTCCACCCAGGCATTCAGGCTGCTGGGCTGCACCCAGAACTGGTGACCGTCCGAGTAATCCGGCCCGAGGTCCTGGGGACGGTAGTCGCAGCCTTGGGCGCCAATAACCTGCGCCCAAATGCCCTCGGCGGTGCCAGGACCCAGGAGGGCGGGCTCCCAACGGAGGTAATCGAGGCGGACCTCCCATCCCTGGGACAGCTCGTTCCGGCCCACCACCCGGATCTCCACCTCGGTGGCGCCCGCCGGGACCGGCCCCAGCGGCAGGATCGACGGGCCAAGCTGATCATCGGCGGCGTAGAGGTCAAACGGGGGACCTATCGGTTCCGGTCCCACAAAAGCGCGGATGATGGCCGCCTTGGGGCCGACCATCGGGCGAACGCCCAGGACATAGGGTAGCGCGGGGCGTTTGCCGAACTGAAGCGTAAAGCCCTGGCCGGCATGGCCGGCATGGAATTCGAGGACCCGGCCCGCGCTCACGCCGCGGATGGGC
>Ga0316217_10001790_pt1 | contig 27147 bp, 21 predicted proteins | sample 1anoAmetaG_FD_203633 | JGI IMG/M metagenome (GOLD analysis project Ga0316217, IMG submission 203633) | Freshwater microbial communities from Trout Bog Lake, Wisconsin, USA - 1anoA | ecosystem: Environmental > Aquatic > Freshwater > Lake > Hypolimnion/Profundal zone | place: USA: Wisconsin...
GCCGCCGCCGTGCAGGCGGTGCGCCGGCGGTTGGGCGGGGGGGTGGGCCAGAACCTGGCGCCGCGCATCGGCCTGATCGCCACTGAAGCCACCATCAGTTCCAACGCCTACCCGCAGGCGGTGCGGCAACTGGATCCGACGCTGCACGTGGTGGGGCGGGCCTGCCCGCTGCTGGTCCCCATGATCGAGGAGGGACGCGCCAACGACGACCCGGTCGTGAAGCTGGTGCTGGCCGAATACCTCCAGCCGTTTGTGGACCTGAAGGTCGGCGCCCTGATCCTGGGCTGCACGCACTACCCCATTTTACGCGGGGCGGTGGCGGCCCAACTGGGCCCGGAGGTGGAACTGATCGATTCGGCCCAGCAGACCGCCTTGGTGGTCCGGGAGCGCCTCGGTACAATGCGGGCCTTGGATCCACGCCCGGCGGGCGGTTCTTTGACCTGTTATGTCACCGACCAGGGGCAGCGTTTCGAGCGCCTGGCCGGACAGTTCCTGGGACAAAGCGTCGGCCAGCCGATCGGGGTGACCCCCGAAATGCTCGAAGCGGTGGAGGATTGAGGCCCCGAATTAAAATGGATGATGTACGCTTGAAAATCAAAAACCAAAAAACACCTCTCAAAAATGTCCTCACGGCGCTGGCCGCCTGCACCCTTCTGGCCGCCTGCAACTCCGAGGATAAGAGCTTCAACGATGTAATCCCCAAGCTGCTCAATCCCAACGGCCAGACGCCCATGAACGCCGCCGGCGACGTCTTTGATCCCGTCAGCGCCGACAAGCGGCGCGAGGCGATTGCCTATCTCAATAGCAAAAAATGGGGCCATGAAGAAGCCTACATGAAGGCCTACGCCATGCTGGCGACCGATCCGGATCCGCTGGTCAAAGCCCAGGCCATCCGGGCCCTGGGCGAATCGGGCAATCCGGAAACCGCCGCGGTGCTCGTTAAAGGCCTGGAGGACGCCAACGTCATTGTGCGCCAGGAGGCCGCCGCCGCCGCCCACAAAATCAACAGCGGCAAGCTCATCGACCCGCTGGTGGCCCATATGATTAAAGACCCGGACCTCCAGACACGCATCAACTGCACCCAGGCCCTCGATAAATACGCCACGCCCAAGGTGCTGGTGTACCTGGCGGTAGTCCTGGACGACAAGGACCCCGCCGTGGCCTACTGGGCCTGGGATAATCTCAGCAAAGCCACTGGCAATAAACAACTGCCCCGCGAGACCAAGCCCTGCCGCGACTACCTCGTGGGGCGATATCCCCCAACCGCCCAGATCAATACCAAGGAGGAGTTGTAACTGGTTTCCAGTTACGCACTGCCATGCGTGCCCTGGTTTTCGATGGAACAACGGTCAAGTATCGCGGCTTCCAGCCCGACCCGGTGGCCGGCGCGGGCGAGGCCCTGGTGCAGGTGCACCTGGCCGGCATCTGCCATACCGACCTGGAAATTGCCCAGGGCTACATGGGCTTTACCGGGATCCTGGGCCATGAGTTTGTCGGCACGGTGCGCCACTGCGCCGACGATAAATGGCTCGGCCAGCGCGTCGTGGGGGAAATCAACTGCGTGTGCAGCAAGTGCGACATGTGCCAGCAGGGCTTGTCCACCCATTGCCGCCAGCGCCGCGTGCTGGGGATCCTGAACCACGATGGCGCCTTTGCCGATTACCTGGTCCTGCCCGTGCGCAATTTGCATGTGGTGCCGGAGAATGTCCGGGATGAAGAGGCGGTGTTTGTCGAGCCGCTGGCGGCCGCCGTGCAGGTTTTGCGGCAGGTGCCCGTCGACCGCCGCAGCAAGGTGACGATTCTGGGCGATGGCCGGCTGGGACAACTGGTGGCGCAGGTGCTCCAGCGGACCGGTTGCCAGCCGCTGCTGGTGGGGCGGCACACCGGCAAACTCGCCGTCGCCGACCGCCTGGGTATCCGCACCATCCTGGATGCGGAACTGACCGTGCGGCGCGACCAGGATGTGGTGGTGGATTGCACCGGCCGGGCCGCGGGGCTGGAGCGGGCCCTGGCCTTGGTGCGGCCGCGCGGCACCATCGTGCTCAAGACCACTGTCGCCGCGGGCCAGCCGCTGAATCTCGCCCCGCTGGTCATTGATGAAATCACCCTGCTGGGCAGTCGTTGCGGACCGTTCCGCGAGGCCATCGGCCTGCTGGCCCAGCGGCAGGTCGATGTCACCGGATTAATCGCGCGCCGGGTCCGGATTGACGCGGCCGAGGGGCTCTTTGCCGGCGCGGCCCTGCGCGATACGCTCAAAGTAATCATCACCTTCGACCGATAACATTTCTCATAGTTATCACAAGGCGCAGGCTTATGGCGAGCAAGACATTGACGGTGGTTCTTTCCTCCGGCGGGTTGCACAGTCTCATTGCCGCCGGCCTGGCCAGTCGCGACTGTCGCATCGCCATGCTGCACATCAATGACGGCCGGGCCACCGCGGGGCGGGCCTTGGAAGCCTTCGAAAAACAGGTGGAGTATTTCAAGCCGGTCAAATCCTGGGTCATCGACGCCACGTATTTGCGGCAGATGGCCATGCCGCCCGAGATCGCCGGCAGCGTGCATACCACCAGCAGCGATCCGCAGGGCAACCTGATTCCCCTGCGCGAGTTGCAGCTGCTGGCGCTGGCGGCGGGCTGCGCGCGCCAGATTCGCGCCGAGGCCGTCGTCTGGGGCGTGCAGCATACCACCGCCCAGGAGGACGCCATGGCCCGCAACATCGAAATGGTCCAGGTGATCAACCAGCTCCTGGAGTTGATGGTCGTGGAAACGCCCCCCATCATCAAAACTCCCCTGGTCGGGCTGGACGATCAACAGGTGGTCGAACTGGGCTATCAGATGAACCTGCCCCTGGGGGCCAGTTGGACCTGCCAGATGGACCTGGCGAACCCCTGCATGGCCTGCCCGGCTTGCACCTGGCGCACGCGGGCGTTCCGGACGGCCCAGTTGGCCGATCCCCTGGTGGTTAAGAAATAACCGCCCCACCGTAATCCCGGTCGCGGCGGGCTCCCGCGGCCGGCGGAGGGCGTGCCCGAAATTCCGGGAGTTCCCAAGATAGTTGGTCTGGCCCGGCGGCGACGGTTAACTATGGGGTCGATTTGGATGCGGACCGTGCTGCCGACGAGGGCGTCGGCACCACTGCCCCGGATTTCCGGGCACGCCCCCGGCGGAAAAAATCGCACCGGCTGTTGCCAGTGCATGACATGAGGGTTTAAGATGGTGGCGCTGGTAGCGTGCCGGATATGAGCCTGTAAGTACTGGCGTTACGGTGTACGAAGCGATGGCACAAAGCGATGCACAATTTGCCGATCCTGCCCCGCCGCGGCGCGGGCGCCGGACCAGCGCTGCGCTCTGGTGCGTGGGGCTGGGGCTGCTGGCCAACGCCGCCGCCCTGCTCCTGGGTCACTGGATGCCGGCGGGGGTGACGGAATTTCGCCTGGACCAGGCCGCCGTGGCGCAATCCACCCCGATCGTCGGCGCCCGTGGACTCTACATGATGCCGGCCCAACTGGGCCCCACCGCGTGGGGCGTCTACCTGATGGATGTGGACTCGCAGACGATTACCGTTTATCGTGCTGTGCCGGATACCTCGCGTTTGAAGCTGATGGCCGCACGCAGTTATCGCTACGACCGTTTTCTCGAAGATGTCAACAACGATACCCCGACCCCCCGGGATGTGCAGAAACTGGTGGAAGCCCAGCGCCAGCGGGGAGCGCTGGAAGGAAAAAAATCGGAACCCTGAGGCGGGCTGGTCCCGCCGCCAGAATAGTTAACCGTTATCCTTTTCGCAGGCAGGAGCAGCCATGGCCAAGATGTTCTATACCAATGAAGAAGCGGCCGCCCGTCTGGGCGCCACGCCCGACCAGATCAAGCAGTACGTGACCGACAGTAAGCTGCGCGAATTTCGCGATGGCAGCCGCGTCATGTTCAAGGTCGACCAGGTCGATCGGCTGGCCAAGGACCTGGGCACCGGCCCGAGCGACAGCGGCCTGGGCCTGGCCGCGGCCGGCAGCGGCAGCGACAGCGGGATCGATCTGGCGCCCACCACCGGTATCGGTTCGTCGAGCGGCCTGGACGCCATTTCCCTGGCCGATGCCCCCACCATCAGCGCCGGGGCCAAGGACGACACCGTGGTCGTGGCCGCCACCCAGGGGGCCGGGCCCACCAAGACTGTCGTCGATACCGGCACCCCCAAGAGTTCCGGCGATTCGGCGGCGCAGACGCAGATTCAATCCGCCATCGACGATCAATTCTCGCTCGAAGGCGTTGGCAGCGGCTCGGGCCTCCTGGACCTGACGCGCGAACGCGACGACACGAGCCTGGGTGCCGAGCTGCTCGATGAAATCTATCCCGGCGGCGGGGAAGCTGCCAAGACCGAGCCGGCCGGCATCGGCTCGTCCTCCGGTGTGTTCGATCAAGCCCCGGCCGGGGAAATGCCCTCCAGTTCCAGCGGCCTGGACCACATCGCCGCCACCCCGGCGGCCCCGGCGGCCGGTCCCATGGAAATCGTTGAAGCGTATGACTCCACCTCCGGCATGTTCGGCGGCATGGCTCTGGCGGCCACCCTGGTCCTGGGCCTGACCATGCTGATCGTGCTGCTCGACTACCAGGATCTGCATCCGGAATGGGTCAAAACCCTCACCGCCAACAGCACCAATATGATTATTTTTGGCGGTGTGATGGTGCTGGTGACCATGCTGCTGTCCCTGGTGGGATTGTTTGTCGGCAAGGCCTCCGCGGCCAAATAAGCGGACCGGCACCGCCGGGCCCGCGCCGTTACCGCGTCCGAATCATTGCGGTGCGGCGGGTTTGGCTTTATCCTTAGCGCGTGAATCTTTATTGAAATTCCGCACGTACGGTCGATGATGACCTTTTGATTTTAGTTGCGTGCACCACCCACGGAGACCATGGTCATGAATCTTTTCTCTTGTATGCGTCCGGTTTGCCTGCTGGCCTGCCTGGCGCTGAGCACCGCCTTCCTGACGACCACCACCGGCTGCGTATCCCAGGAAGAACACAAGCGGCTCGAATCGGCGTTTGCCCAGGCACGCCAGCAACTCGCCGAGGCCGAACACGACATTGACGCCCTGCGCAAGCAGGTGATGAACCTCGAGGCCCAACTGGCCGAGAAGGAAGCCGCCCTGGCGGCCGGCAACACCGGCATCGAGGCGCTCAAGAAGGAACGCGATGACCTGCTGGCCCAGGTGGCCAAGCTGCGCGACCAGATCGATAAACTCCTGGCCGCCGCGCCGCCGGCCCTGCCCCCGGCCATTACCTCCGCCCTGGAAGATCTCGCCAAAATGTATCCCGACCTGCTGGAGTTTGATCCGACGTTGGGCATGATCCGCTTCAAGAGCGATCTGACCTTTGACCTGGGCAGCACCGAAGTCAAAGCCCGGGCCCGCGAGGCCCTCCAGGCCTTTGCCGGCATCCTCAATAATGCCGCCATCGTCAACAACGAAGTGCGCATCGTCGGCCATACCGATGATGTGCCCATTCGCGCCACCGCCAAGAATGTCATGAATCCGACCAACTGGTATCTTTCGACCAATCGCGCCCACGCGGTCCGCGAACTGCTTAACAAGGATGGCGTGGGCGGCACACGCATGCAGGCCGCCGGCTGGGGCGAGGAACGCCCCATTGCCCCCAATGCTCCGGGCAAACGCGGCAATGAGAAGAATCGGCGCGTGGACATCTACATCCTGCCGACGACGATCCCGGAAAACCTGACCGTCAGCACCCCGGGCCCGGCGGCTCCGCGGACCCTAGCGCCCCGTGTCCACACGACCCCGCACCTGCCGGCGGCTCGGCCGGCCGGGGCGACCACGGCACCGGCGGTACCCATCCCGTCGTAAACGTTTCCCCGCCCAATGATCAAAGAGTAAAGCCGCCACCCATGGCGGCTTTTTCATGCGCTCCGCGTCCGTTTAGCGCCGTCGCAACGCGACGGGGTGTGGCCGGTCATTGCTCTTGGTGCCACGGGTCCACCGTGCAGGTCGCGAGGCCTCGTGCCGCGATCCGTCACCCCCGCCCCACCGCCGCCTGACTTCCGCAAATCGCAATAATCATTTGCGATATTAAGGCCATTGCCGCCTAGCCTTGCCTTGCGAATCCCGGTATAGTTAAGTTTTCATTTATGCTGGGTCGTAGCGTCAAGGGTGCCTTTCGGAGTGAGGAATGACGGAAACAGACGCCACAGTCTCCGCAGATTCTACGTTGAAGAGTAACATCCTCTTCTTTCGTAAATTTCTGCGCCACGGAATTACCATTGCCTCCGTGTGGCCCTCCAGCCGCTGGCTGGCACGCGCCACGATCCGCGAAGTGAATTTCGCCCAAGCCAAAGTTATTGTTGAGCTGGGCGCCGGTACCGGCCCGATTACCGAAGCGGTGGTCCGCCGCCTCCAGCCCCACACCCGTTTCCTGGCCATTGAACGCGATGCCGATTTTGCCCGGATTTTGCGCGAGCGTTTTAGAGACCGTCCCAACATGGAAATCATTCACGCCGACGTGCGCGATCTGGATACCATTCTCAAAACGCGCGGCATTGCCGAGGTCGATTATTTCGTCAGCGGGCTGCCCACGCCCTCCCTGCCGGTGGGCGTGCGCCGCCGCCTCATGGCCTCGATCCGCCGCTACCTCACCGCCGAGGGCGTGTTCAGCAACATCACCGAAGTGCCATGGTACTACTGGCGCTACTACAACAAAGTTTTCCAGGACGTCAACTTTCAATTCGTCGCCCGCAACATGCCGCCCGGCGGCGTCTACCACTGCCGCAGCGTCCGTCGCCTGCGCCCGGCTTAAAGTCAAGGTGGCCTTACCAGGCGGAGGGCACTATGGCGCTTGTAACCATCGGGTTTAATCCGGCGATCGATCGGATCCTGGAATGCGGCGACTTTCATGTCGGCGGCCACCAAAGCGTGCGCCAGATCGCGCGGCTGGCGGCGGGCAAGGCGGCCAACATCAACCGGGCGCTGGCGCTGCTGGGGGTCGATTCGATCGCCATGGGGTTCCTGGGGATGGAGGAACTGGAATTCTTCCATACCGAATTGATGGCCACCGGCCCCGGGCGGATCCTGTGCCGCTTTATTGAGGTGGGCGGCAAGACGCGAGAAAATATATCCATACTTGATACGGATCGCCACGTCGAAACGCACCTGCGCGACCAGGGCTTTGCCGTGGTCCCGGCTGAACGGGCCCTGCTGGAAAAGAAGCTGGCCCACGAGCTCCACGCCGGCGATGTGGCCATCTTTGCCGGCAGCCTGTGCGACGGCTGCGCACCGGAATTCCTGGTGCGCCTGATCCAGCTGTGCAATGCCCAGGGGGCCAAGGTGGCGGTGGATTCCAGCGGCCCGGCGCTGAGCGCCGCCGCCGGGCAGAAACTCTGGCTCATCAAACCCAACGTGGACGAACTGGGCGCCCTGCTGGGCACCGCCCCGGCCGACACGCCCGCAGCGCTGGGGGCTGCGGCCCGGCCACTGCTGGCCCATATCGACCAGATTCTCATCAGCCGCGGCCGCCAGGGCGCGGTGCTGGTGACGCGGGAGGGAATCTGGGCGGGCGGCGTGCCCGCCGCCGCCCCGGCGGTGCGCACGGTCGGGTGTGGCGATCATCTGCTGGCGGCGTATGTGGCCGAGCGCATGGCGGGGCGCGATCCGGAGCCGGCGTTGCGCCTGGCCCTGGCGGTGGCGACGGTGCGGGCCACCTCCACGGACATGTCCGAGTTTTCGCTGGACGCAGTCAAGGCGACGCTGGGGGCCGTGGAAGTGGTCGGGGTGTAAGTGTGTCGCATCGCGGTACGAGTTGCCAGCAGTTATAGCCGATGTCGCAGCGGCAACGCGTAGGGTTGGACCGCGGCAACAAGGGTCATGCAGAATCATTCCGCCGAATTGGAGAATCGATGAAGACCTCGGGCGGCAGAAGGCCGGTGGTGAATAGCGCGCTGGTTGCCGTGTTACTGCTGACCTTACCCCGCGCCCCCCTGGCTGCCGCAACGCCCGCGGTTGTGCCGACGCGCAACACCCTGCTGGCGAAGCTTAACCAGCCCACCGCCACCCTGGCGGACAAGGAGGCGGCCGTCGGCGCCATCCTCGATCTGCCGGATGGTCCGCCGCATCTGGCGGCGCAGCTCAACCGCAGCATCATTCGTGATCTGGAGCTTTACCGGCTGCGGCTGGCCCATACCGCGGCGCAGGCCTATCGCGGGCACCTCAAGAGTGATGCCGCGGCGGAAATTGCGGAGTTGCGGGCCAAGGTTCTTTCCGTGAGCCGGGGCGAGGGGATTACCAAGGAACGGATCCACGAGATTGCCGACCCCGCCGTGGCGCGCCTCAAGGAACTGCTGCTGCTGGCGCCGGCGGCGCTGTTCGAGAAGCTGCCGGCCCTCCAGACGCAGCAGGATGAACTGCTGGCGGACGCCCGTTGGCGCCAGCAGGCGCTGGACAAGACGCCGGCCAAACAGCGTGCCGCCCTGGAGGGGGTGGTGGATACCACCGACCTGGCCAGCCGCCTGGACGGGATGGTCCAGGCGGCCGCATTCGAAGCCATGCCGATCCCCAATGCCGACCGCCTGGTGCTGGCGGAGAATGTTAAACGCGGCGCGGCGCTGGACCCGGGCGAGGCCCGCGGGATCGCCGTGCTCAACCAGATCCGCGTGCTGGTGGGCGTCAAGGCCCTGCTGATTGATGCGCGGCTTTGCCAGGCGGCGCGCGGCCACAGCACCGAGATGAAAGACGAAGGCTATTTCTCCCATGAGTCCCCGACGCCGGCGCTCAAGACCCCCTGGGACCGCGCCCGCCTGGCCGGCACCAGCGCCGGGGGCGAATGCATCGCCGCGGGCGCCGGCACCGGCGACGGGGCCATCGCCATGTGGTGGAACAGCCCCGGCCATCATGCGATTATCATGTCCGCCAGCAACCGCATCGGACTGGGGCGGAAGGATACGACCTGGACGCTCATGACGGGCGGGTGACATGTGGCGGGGATGTGGCCGGATTTCTTGGCCGCTGTTTGTAGCGCTACCTCTGGGCGGCGGTGGTGGCGGAGCGGCGGTATACTTTGGTCATGCGATATTTTCTTCTGGCGGTGTTGGGGGTGATGGTCCTGGGTCTGCCGGTGCGCGGTGCCCAAAGCCTGGGTGCGGCCGCCGGCCAGCGCCTGCTGGTGGGGTGTGCTGTGGCGACGCGCGATCTGGACGATCCCAAGCTGGCCGCCCTGGTGGCGGAGCAATTTACCGCCCTCACACCGGAATATGACTTCATGCCCGCCCACCTGGTGGATGATGCCGGGAAGTTCACCTTTGACGCCGGCGACCGCGTGGTGGCGTTTGCCGCCGCCGCGCACCAGCCGGTTTTCGGCCACATGCTGGTGTGGCATTTTGTGACCCGCCCGTGGCTGTTTGAAGACCCGGCCGGCAAGCCGCTGCCGCGGGAGAAGGCCCTGGCGAATTTGCAGCAGTACATTGCGACGGTGGTCGGGCATTACAAAGGGCGCATCCGGGCTTGGGACGTGGTCAACGAAGCGCTTAGCGACAAGGATGGGGAATACCTGCGTGCGACGCCGGCCCTGCGGGCCATTGGCGCCGATTACATTGAAAAGGCGTTTGCCTATGCCCAGGCCGCCGATCCGCAGGCGGACTTGTATTACAACGACTACAACATCGAGCAGCCGGGGAAGCTGGACAAGGCGGTGCGGCTGCTGCGCCAACTGCGGAGCCGGGGCGTACGCCTGGATGCGGTGGGCGTGCAGGGGCATTGGCTGCTGGATTGGCCGCCGACGGACATGATCAAGAAAGGTCTCGACGCCCTGGCGGCCACCGGGGTCAAAGTGATGGTCACCGAGCTGGATGTCGATCCGCTGCCGCGGGATGGCAGCGGCGCGGACATGGCGGTGGCGGAAAAAGGGGTCAACCCGTATCCGCACGGCCTGCCGCCGGAAATGCAGGCGAAGCTGGCCCAACGCTATGGTGCGATTGTGACGATGCTGGTGCATCATCCGGCCGTGACGTTCATTGGCTTCTGGGGCACGCATGATGGGCGGTCGTGGTTGAACGACTATCCGGTCAAAGGCCGCACGAACCATCCGCTGCTGTTCGACCGCGCGTACCAGCCCAAGCCGGCGTGGGGAGCGGTGGTCAAGGCGCTGCAGGGCGCGGCTCGGGTGGAGGGGGTGGAGGGGGCGGCACCATAGGTGTCCACCGCCCCGCGTGGTGGCGCGAAATACTCAAAGGTGTCCACGGGCATGCACAGCAGGTTGCCAAGAGCAGGGTCGAGGGTATCAGCAGCTGACAAGGTGAAGGCGTGCGGGGGTCCGCGACGTTTGCGGAGTAAGCCGAACCGTTAGCTCAGGGTGGTCGTGCGGGCGCCCAGGAAGTGGCGGGTGCCGGATTGGTCCAGGAGGATCAGGCCGTGGAAGGGGTCGATGTCCTGGATCTGGCCGACGAACACTTCTGGGCCGCAGCGGGCGGTGACGGCCTGGCCCAGGGTTGGGCAGCGGGCCTTCCACGCTGGCAGCCATTGGTCGCTGGGCAGGTCGGGCAGGCACAGGGCGGCAATCTTTTCGAGCAGGGCCATGATGAGCGCCAGGCGATCGAGGTGCCGGCCGGTGGCCTGGTAGATGGAGGTGGCGCGGAGGCGCAGGGTTTCGGGAAAATCGGCCGCCGCCTGGGCGACATTCACGCCGATGCCCAGCACCACGTGCTGGCGGCCGGGGGTGGCGGCGGGTCGGGCTTCAACCAGCACGCCGGCAACCTTGCGTCCGTCCAAGAGTACATCGTTGGGCCATTTGATGGCAGCCTCCAGGGCGGTGGTTTGTTCGATGGCCAGGGCGGCAGCCAGGCCCAGTTGCAACGTGAAGGTATCGAGGTTGAGGGCCGCCATATCGCGCAGGAGTATCGACAGCAGAATGGCCTGCCCAGGCGCTGCCACCCAGGGCTGCCCACGGCGGCCGCGGCCGGAGGTCTGCTGTTCGGCCAGGACCACCAGGCCATGGGCGGCGGGGTCGGCGGCGTGCTGCCAGCAGACATCGTTGGTGGAGCCGGTGCTTTGGAAGACCAGCGTGCGGGCGCCCAACTGGCCCGGGGTGCGGCGGGCGGTGATGATATCGCGCCAACCGGTCAGGCCGGTTTGGATGAGCGTGAGTCCGGCGGGGTCTTGCTCGATGAGGCACTGGCGCTGGCGTAAGGCCGCGAGCAGGGACGGCACGCCGGTTTCCGGAATGCCGGCGGCCTGGGCCAGATGGCGCGGGGCCAGCGGACGGTGGTCCCAGAGCGCCTGGAGCGCCCGGGTCAGGATGGATTCGGAGGGGGTGGAGGGGGCAGGGGTCATTCGGCGGCTTCCATGGAAAGGTCGAGGATCGGCGCCGAATGCGTCAGCGCGCCGATGCTGATGCGTTCGATGCCGCTGGCGGCGGCGGCGGCGATGTTGGCCAGGGTGATGCCGCCGGAGGCTTCGAGCAGGGGACGCGGGGCCTGGGCATTGCGCAGGGCCACGGCCTGAGTCATTTGTGCCGGGGTCATGTTGTCCAGCAGGATGATGTCGGCCCCGCCGCCGGGCAGGGCCTCCTGCAATTCGGAGAGCGTGTCCACTTCCAGCCAAAGTGTCACGGTGGGCGGAACCTGGGCGCGGATGCGCGCGGTAAGGGCGGCCAGGCTTAACGCAGCGCCCCAGCGTTGGCGCAGCATGGCCAGGTGGTTGTCCTTGAGCATCACGCCATCGTATAAGCCCATGCGATGGTTGACGCCGCCGCCGCAGGCGACGGCATATTTATCGAGCCGGCGGAAGCCGGGGGTGGTTTTGCGGGTATCACAGATGGCCGGGGGACGCGGCAGGTGCGCTACGGCGTCCACATAACGGCGGGTGAGAGTGGCGATGCCGGAGAGGTGGCTTAAAAAGTTGAGCACCACGCGCTCGGCGGAAAGCAGCATGCCAGCCGGGCCGGAAAGTTGGGCCACGGCCTGGTTGGGGGCTACGGGGGAACCATCCGAGGTGTGGATGGTTACATCCATGCCGGGGCCGTATTGACTAAGAATGGCCGGCAGCAGGTAGGTGCCGGCGATGACGCCCGGTTGGCGGGCCACGATGGTGGCCTGGGAACGCAGGTCTGGCGGAATCGACAGCGCCACGGTGCGGTCGAGCCGGTCCAGGCCAAGGTCTTCGGCGACCGCCAGGCGGATCAGGGCGAGGGTACTTTCATCGATAGGGGGAGCGGTGAGCATGGGGGGATTATAGAGGGTCCGTCGTTAAATCGTAAATCCGGAGAATCGGGTCATCGGGTGATCGGGCCATTGAGTCATTGAGGTCTCGCGACTTGTCAATTCACCGCATGCGAATTAAGCGTGGATGATAATCGTGTGCTGCGTGATTTCGACGAAATCATGCGTCGTAAACGCCGCGACGATAGCCGGAACATTCGCCATGAACAGGGCTTCAAGTTCCGCGTTCTTGATATTCCCAGTTGAAACCGCAAGTAGTTTTGCCGGGCGACCGACCAGCAGAATATGAATTGGTGAAATCCGCATCTTTTGTGATCACCACGCGTCCCTCGTGAACGCAACGCTCGTTGATCTCGGCGTCGGTCGTACGATTCCCATTGGGCAGATCCAACGTATGTACCGCATCGTGTCCTAATTGAAGCAAGACTCTGGCCAGACGTCGCGGTAACTGTGCATCAACCAGGAACTTCATGTCCCCACCAGTTCCAAGCGCTTAACCTGACTCAAACGGGTCGCGAACGCCAAGACGGCAAGGATGTCCTGGCGCTCTAAATCCTCAAAGTCCGCCAGAATTTCCTCAATTGTCATGCCGGAACTGAGAAGTTCCAGAATGGTCTCGACGGGATAGCGCAAACCGCGAATGGTCGGCTTGCCGTGACAAATATCGGGATCAATTGTGATGCGCTCGATTGTGGTCGTCATAGCGTTTATCTCCAAAGGGTGTCAGATGTATACTAGCGCTATTATACCACTCTCGGGGCCTTTTAAATATATTCGGAAATAGGCGGTTCCGACGGACGTTGACTCAGAGCAAGGCCGTTGTGTATAGCAACAGGCCAAAGTTCGGCTACGGATACAGTGGCATTGCCGTGGATGCACATTGGCCCATGGATTGCGATCCATGGGCGTGAATGGAACGGTGGACGCTAACAGTCATTTAGCTCATAGGTTATAGTATTGCCCATGCTGATCGTTGCGGCTTTATCATTCAATGCGCCCGTCATGCTCCTGGGGTTGCTGGCGGCGGGTATTCCGGTGGTGCTGCACCTCCTGAATAAGTCGCGCTCGCCGATTGTGCCGTTTTCGACGCTGCGCTTCCTGAAGATCACCGCCATGAAGACCTCGCGCCGGCGCCAACTGCAGCATTGGCTGCTGTTGCTGCTGCGCATGGCGGTCTTTGCGCTCATTGCCGTAAGCGTGGCCCAGCCGCAGATCTGGGGCGGCAGCAGTGCCACCGCCTACATCATGATCGTGGCATTCCTGGCGGGCATTGGCCTGCTGGCCCTGGCTATTTTGCGCCTGGCCACCGGCGGCCACCCGATTCTGGAGCACCCGCCCGAAGAGCCGGCGATTGTCGGCCAGCATGCCGCTCCCCGGGAAAAGCCGCCGAGCATGGTCACCCACTGGGGCACGGCCGCGGCGCTGCTGCTGGCGGCGGTGGCGTTGCTGGGCCTCTCGGTCTTCGGTTTGGGTTCGGATGCATTTTTCTCCGGGGCGGGCCAGGGCTATTCCGGGCACTCGACGGCGGCGGTGATCATCCTGGATAATTCCCACTCGATGCTGGCGCGGATCGATTCGGCCTCCCGCCTCCAGCGGGCCAAGGACCAGGTGCGGCAACTGCTGCTCGATACCATTCGCCCGGCCGAGGCGGCCCTGCTGGCGACCAATCCCGGGACCATTCCGCCCAAGGATGTCCTGACCACCAATATGAATGAAATCCTGGGGTACGTGGGCCAGTTGCAGACGGTGGGCCGGGCCAAGCCGATGCGCGACCGCCTGCGCGAGGCGGTGCGGATCCTGGCCGGCACGGCCCAGCCCAATAAGATGCTCATTGTGATCTCGGACATGGCGCGGCAGGCGTTCAGCGATCCGGAAGTGTTCATGCCGGTGCGCGATGTGCCGGACTTGCAGGTGGTCCTGATGCCCCAGGCCAGCGGCGCCCCGCCGGCGGATGTGGGCATCATGTCGTTTGTGGTGGGCCAGGGGCAGGCGGTGATCGGCAACGAGCTGGTCTTCGAGGCCCAGGTGCTCAACAACGCCGATGCTGCTGACGTGCGCGACTTGCAGTTGCTGGTGGACGATCAGCTTGTGCCGGGCGTCGAGCCGCGGGTGCAACTGGGCCCGGCCGGCTCGAACATGGGGCGGGCATCGATCAAGATTCCCTACCGGGCCAGCAAGGCGGGTCTGCACCGCTTTACGCTCAAGCTCAAGAACGCCGGCGATGCGATGGCGTGGGACGACCAGCGCGACCTGGTGCTCAACGTGGCCGACCAGGTCAAGGTGCTGGTGATCGGGCCCGAAGAGACGCTGCGCAGCCGCTCGACGGCGTATTTTGTCACCGCGGCCCTGAACCCGTTTGCCGGCGGGGCGCCGGGCACGCGCAGTGCGTGGGGTGTCGATCCGGCGTACCGGGGCGCCAGCGCCGCCAGCGATGAAACGCTGGTGAAATACGCGGCGGTGTTTGTGTGCGATCTGCCGCATGTGCCGGCGGGCCTGGCCGATAGTCTTTTACGGTATGTTAACGGTGGCGGGCGCATCTGCTGGCTGCTGGGGCCGGCGGTCGATGGGGCCAGCTACAACCAGGAACTCGGCCCGCGGGCACTTTTGCCCGGGGCGCTGAGCAACCCGGTGGTCTCGTCGGTCGGTTCGACGGTGGATTGGGTGGATACCGATACGAATATCTTCGCCAATTTGTTCACCTCGCAGGAGCCGTTCCGCCAGATCGTGGTCACCGGGCGCTGGGGCCTGGTGGGCAATGCCCCGCAGCGCGGGCGCGTGCTGGGCAAACTGGTCGATGGTTCGGCCTTTATCACCACGCACATGGTCGGCGACCGCAACGGCGAGATTTATACGCTGCTGACCGCCAATACCGCCGACTGGTCCAACCTGGGGACCACCGTAACGTTCCTGCCGATGCTGGTGCGCATTGCCCTGGGGGATCTGCAGCACGTGAAAACCGCGCTGGCGGCCGACCCGGGCATGGCGGTGGACCTGGCCCCGCCCACGCAGGATCGGGCGGTAACGCTGGATGTGACGGCGGCCGAGGGCGGCGCCACCATCAACGTCACGGCACTGCTGACGGACAAACAGAATCCGCGCTGGGTGTTCGATCGCACGTATGTTACGGGGCTGTATACCTGGCGCAGTGTCGATGGACGTTTTACCGGGGAATTTGTCATCAACCCGCCGGGCGAGGAAGTCGATCTGCTGCCGGCGGATGCCGAGGCCCTGGGCCGGGAAATGAAAGCCAAGCTGCCGGCGGTGGTGGCCGCCACCGCCAGCGACCTGCTGACCAAGCTTAAGAAGCAGAGCGAAGCGACCAGCCTGGCGCCGGGCGTGGTGGCTTTTGTGCTGATGCTGGCGGTGCTCGAGGCGCTGTTTGCCAACCGCTATAAGCCCTCGGTCAACCTGGGGCAGCGGCACCTGGCCGGCGTGCCGGTGCAGGCGCGGGCGGCTTGAATTCAAGCAACGCATAAACACGAAGTCATCCCGATGTATCGGGAAAGTCGCACGAAGAAAGGCAACGCGAGAGAACCACAGATAAACACAGATGAACACAGATATTAGGGATGGGAATTAAGAAGCTGGAAATTTGCGCAGCTCACGAAGAAATGGATGGTTAGTGGTGTAGCGCTCGCTTTCTTGTGTAAATTACGCACCACCTGAACACGCAGGAGTTAGTTAGGGCAAAATAATAAATTGATTTCATCTGTGTTTATCTGTGTTCATCTGTGGTTCCATTTTAGATCAGTTGGACTGTTAGCAAGGAATCATGCATGCAAATCGGAACGCTAACCTGGAACCCCGACCAGTTCCTGGTCATCGCCGGGCCGTGTGTTATTGAGAGCCTGGAGGTCTGCCTGGAGATTGGGGCGGCGGCGCACGCGGCGTGCGTGAAACTGGGACTGCCGTATGTCTTCAAGGCGTCGTTTGACAAGGCCAACCGTTCGAGCGTGAAATCGTTCCGCGGCATGGGGCTGGACGAAGGGTGCGCGCTGCTGGAAAAAGTCGGCCGGAAGCTTGGCGTGCCGGTAACCACGGATGTGCATGAGGCGGCCCAGGCGCCCGCGGTGGCCCAGGCGGTGGATTTGCTGCAAATTCCCGCGTTCCTGTGCCGGCAGACAGACCTGCTGGTGGCCTGCGGCCAAACCGGCAAGCCGGTGAACGTAAAAAAGGGCCAGTTCATGGCGCCGTGGGAAATGAGCAACGCGGTCGAAAAGGTGCGCGCCACGGGCAACCCCAACGTGCTGCTGACCGAGCGCGGCACCTTCTTTGGCTACAACCGTCTGGTCAACGATATGACGGGCCTGCCGCAGATGCAGCGCCTGGGCGCTCCGGTGATCTTTGACGCCACGCACTCCACGCAGTTGCCCGGCGGCCTGGGCACGGCCACCGGCGGCCAGCGCGAATTTGTGCCCCTGCTGGCGCGCTGCGCCACGGCGGCGGGAGTGGACGGCTTGTTCATCGAGGTGCACCCGAACCCGGCCAAATCCCCCTCGGACGCGGCAACGATTCTAGATTTGAAGGATTTGGCGCCGGTGCTGGAACAGTGTGTGGCGATACGAAAGTCACTGAATGGTTGTGGGTTGTAGGTTGATAGTTGTGGGTTGTTACCTTTTGTCGATCGCATGTGGCGGCTATCAGAGCCGCGACCGTCAAATGTATGATGTCTAACATGGAAGTTCGGACGCAACCTACTGGTCGGTTACCATTGCTGGGTTTGATGATGATCTTGCAACACTGGCTGCTTTTCTCGGCACTCATGTTCATTGGTGGTTGGCTCGTAGTTTGCAATTGGATCATGGCCTTGCGAAGACATGGTTCCCTGATTCCAGTCCTCGGGGGAGCGATTTTAGCCACTGCTTTCGCGGTAGGGCCTTTGGACTGCCTCCATCATCTTTGGGGGCTTCCGTTGATTGCGGATTTGGGATGTGTGCCGCTGCTTCTTATGACGGCAACTTTTCTAATTCGTCATTGGTTTTTCAAAAAGCGGAGTTAGGTTCACACCGCCCGCCGCGCAATCAGTGGATGATGATCTTCATTTTATTTTGCCCCGGAGGGGCAACGGAGGTCTCAGGTCTGGCGTCAACGGCGACGATTCGGCCGGAACCTCCGCTGACCCTGCCGGGGCAGGCCAGAACGCACGTCGATAACCACGGGTTGCGCTGCGCCCGCCGGTAGGCGGGCTGCGCTTCACCCGTGGCTACAGCCCGACGCCCCGCAGGGGCGTTGCGAACCATCAAGCTGGTGTAACATTTTGTGGGCGCGTTTCAGGGGGCAGTGGGTTGGCCGGCAAGGCAGATTTCGCGGTAGACGTTGAAGCCTTGGGGGCCGTCCTGGAATTCCAGGCGGACGGCGGCGACGCCGCTGGCGCGGGTGCCTTGGGCGTTGTCCAAAATTCCGTGGTCGCGGCCGGTCATGCGAACCTCCGAGGCGCGGCCTTGGTAGTTGAGCGCCACCGTGGTCAGCGGTAGGAACTTGGCGGGGGCAGTGGCCAGGGCGACCAGGACGCGGTAGTTCTGGCTGGCGCGGCCATCGACGTGGCCGGCGAAAGTACGGATGCCGGTAAGGTCGTAGCCATGCGGGGTGTGGGAGCAATCGAGTTGCAAGGTCAGGACACTGCCAGCGCCATAGCCGCGGAAGGTGTGGCCATCGTTGAGGGTTTCGTCGCCGCCGGAGCCGTTATGGGTGGTGCCATTAATCAGCACGTTGGGGCTGGTGCCGCCGCCGTCATGGAGAACGCCGATTTCGTTGATGGCGGCGATCGGAATCAGGCCGGTTTTAAGCACATCGCTTTCCAATGCAGCTGACGAGGCGTTGCTGGTGCGGGTGTGGATGATCACTGGCGGCAGCTTGACAGGTGGGGGCAGGCTTTGCACGGGGTCTTCTTCCAGGAGGCGCACGGGGCCTAGCAGGCCCGAGGGTGTCAGCGGCGAATCCTTGGTAAAGTAATTCCAGGTGGTGAAGCAGTAACGGCCTTGGGACGGGCGCGGGGTGCCGTTGACGAACCAGTCTGGAAACTCCTTAAGGTAGCCGCCGTGGCCCTTGTGGCCTGGGAGCCATTGGCAATCGGCGGGTTCCTGCTCGTCGCCGATGAGGCGGTTGGCCCAGACGTTGGTGATGGCGATATCGAGCTGGTTTTCGCCGGGCTTAAGCACACCATCGGGAATGGCGATGCCCCACGGGGCGCACCAGATGACACCCAAGTCGTGGCCGTTGAGATGCACCCGGGCGAAATGGTGCACGGTGCCCAGGTCCAGATACAGGTTCTTGCCGGAGACCTGGGCGAGATTGAAGGTGTGGTGATAGGTGGCCGTGCCGGAGTAGTAGCGGATGCCGGGTTCGGGGCGTTTGGTCCAATCTTCCAGGGTGGGGAAGGATGCTTGGGCGGGGCCGCCCCATTGGGGATCGAAGGTGACGGACCAGGGTCCGGCAATTTCGGTTTGCAGTTTGGTGGCAGGGAAATTGGGCCGCGGTGCGCTGGTGGGTAGCGCCGCGGGCAGAGGCTTGCGCAACACGATGAAGTAGCTTTGGGCCGGGGCGAAGCTGAGGTTGATGGTGGTCTGGCCATCGGCGGCGTGAAAATCGGGCAGGTTGCGCCGCGTGCCACGGACGGGATCCCACAATTCCGGTACGCGGCCATCGGCCTGGAAGGCACAGCACGCGTTTCCCGCAGTACGTGCCAGGTTGGCGACGAACCAGATTTCGGTGGAACCTTCCCGCCGGTGAATGGTGCGCAGCGTTACGGTGGCGTCGGCGGTTTGGGTGGCGAAATCCTCGGCGGCGACGGCACCCCATTGCAGCAGGGCCTGGCAGCGCTGCATATAGGCGACCCAGGCTTTGCCGGGCTCCCACCAGGTTTGGGTGCGGTCGAAATGGGTGCCCCATTGGCCCATGACCACGCCGGGTTTGTAGCGGGTGCCCCAGGGCTCGTGGGTGAAGCGGTGGAGCATCAGGCGGTTGATGCCGTCGCAATAGGCGGCATCGCCCAGGGGCTTGATGAATTCGGGGGTTTCATTCCAGAGGCTCTCCCCGGGACCGGCGGTAAAGGCCTCGGCGGTGCAGACGTTCTGGTGTGCCGCCCGCGCGCCGGTGACCGTTTCGCTTACGGCGTACGGATGGTATTGGCCGGCGCGATTCCAGAATTCACCAGCCACCTGGTCGAAGCAGGCGGCCGCTTCGGTGATGTTCCACGGGCCGCCGTACGGTTCGCTGCGCACTTGCAGGCCCGCCGCATGGGCCATTTTTGCGGTAAGTTTGAAATCGATATCGCGATAGAGATCGGATATGGTTTGGTGGAAATCGGCGGCGAACTTGCGGCTTTGGTCGGCACTGCCCACGACACGCTTGGCGAAGGTGGGCAGGAACGTGGTCAGGTCGTAGCCGCGGCGGGTTTGAAATTCCTGGCGCATCAACGGGGTCCAGGAGGGGGTGCCGGCCTCGTAGCTGTCGAACCAGAGGTATTTAAGGCCTCGGCCAACCTGGTCGCCGACATGCTTCTTGATTTCGCCCAGCAGGTGATCCATGTGGAAGGAGATGGCGGCGGCGCTCATCTTGTCGGCTTCCAGGCCGGTGGCTTTCCAGAGGGTCGGTTGGATCAGTGCGCCCATGGTGGTGTGGCCGAAGCGGTAGATGATCCATTTGCCGGGCGGAGGCGCCCAGGTGATCTTGCCGGTGGCATCCATGCGGGCGGTCAGATCGATGACCTGTTCTTTGGCCGCCACGCCGGTGGCCGGGAGCGCCAGCACGGCAATGTCCCGATAATAGGTTTTGCGGCCGGGGATTTCCGGTTTTTCAAAGCGGCCCGTATCGGCATTGTAGATGGGAAAGGACATGTGGGCGCGGGGATCGACGGTGGGGCGCGGCAAGGCGATGGTGGCCGATGCTCCGCCCTCGCCCCCCTCCACGGGCGTTTGGGAGAAGCAGATTTCCTGCATGGCCAGTTCGGGGGTGATCCACGGGCCGCCGTTGGATTCGTAGCCGGCGCAGTTGTGGAAGCCAAAGTCCAGACCCAGGCGCTCGGATTCGACGGCGGCATGGCGAACAAGTTTCCACCACGCGGCGCTGACATACGGGACGATGTCCGGGTTGGGGCTGTGGGCAATTTCGCCCGGCCAGGGCGTGCACACATCGCCGAGGTTGCACATGGTGGTGCCGCCGAAACCGGCATTCTTGAGCGCCTCCAGGTCGCCGGTGATGCCGGTGGTGGTGACGTTGCGGCCCATCCAGAACCAGTAAACATAGGGCCGGGCGGAAGCGGGCGGGTGGTCGAAGGCCCCTTCCAAGGCGTCGGCTGGGGCGGTAGCGTGCGGGGCGGCGGCGGTGCAGCCGGAGAACGCCAGGAAGAGGACGCCGAGAAGGAATACGCCGCGCAGGCGGGTACAAAATCGCATGATATATCTCCCATGTGTATGGCGGTGTGCCATGGCCATGGGAATATGATAAGGTCTGCGACGCGCGCCGTACACGGGCAACGCCTATTCCGGGCGGGGGGTGGAGCGTTGGCGTTTTTTATCGCTGTGGGCGCGTTTGGAATCGAGGCGGCGCAGGCGGGAGCCTTTGCTGGGGCGGGTCTTGCGGCGGATCTTGGGCACGGTGGCGGCGGCGACGATCAGGTCGCGCAGCTTGCGCAGGCAGATCTGCCGGTTGGCTTCCTGCGTGCGCTCGGATTCGGCCACGATCAGCAACTCGCCTTCAAGGGTGATGCGGCGCCCGGCCTGCGTGCGCAGACGCGTCAGGGCGGCATCGGAGAGGCCATGGAGGGACTCGGGGCGCACGCGCAGCTCGGTCTTGCTGTTGACCTTGTTGACATTCTGGCCGCCGGGCCCGCTGGAGCGTGAGAAGCCAAAATGCAGTTCGGCGCGGTCGGTCCAGACGCCGGGGGCCAGTTCGATACCGGGTAAAGTGGAAGTCATGTGATTATTATAACACGGCGTATCTAAAAGTAGATACTTGCGGCGCCAGGCAAAAAAAAGACGGGCCGCGCCGCGGATCGCGGCACGGCCCGGCGTGGGGTGCAAACTGGAGTCCGGGTCAGTGCGTCAACGCATAAACCAGGATGTTGGTGCCGAGTTTCAGAGCGTCCTCATCGGCATAGGCTTTGGCGTAGGGATTGGGCAACTGCTCCCAGCCGTTGGACAGGGCAAAGCGGCTGTAGATCACGCAGGGCACGCCGTCCTTGACGATCGCTTCGAGCATGGGCTGGTGCAAATTGGGCTCGATGGTGGTCATCAGCGGCGAATAGCTCACGTCATGCACCTTAAAGACATTGTTGAAGATCGGGTGGGTCAGGGGCAGATTCTCCAGCTTGCCATCCGGCAGGATGGAGGCCAGTTCCTTGCGGAAGCTGCCGTCAAATTCCTGGGCGCCCATGGCGGCTTCGGCAAACAGGATGCCGCCGGCCTTGAGGTAATCCCGCAGGCGGAGGCGTTCTTTGTCGGTCAGGGCGAAGTTGCGCAGGCCGGTCATGTACAGCAGCGGCTGCTTGAGCACATCGACATCATCCAGATTTACCGTGACGCGTTTGAACTGGACGTTGAGCGTGGAATTGCCATCGATGAACTTGAGCAGATTGGGCAGGCCGTGGGGCGTGGGATCCCAATCGCCGTTGTGCTGCAACTGGGCTACCACGAGCTGGTCGCGGGTGGCCATATCGCTTTGCTGGTAGATTTTTTCGATCTGGAAGGCGCGGGCGTATTCGTAGTTGGCCAGCACGTAGGTCAGCATGTTGGCGCCGAGCTTGAGCGAATCGCCCTGGTCGAAGAGCACGCCGCCTTCGATGGGCTTCTTGCCGGCGTCCCAGCCCCAGCTTACATCGATCGGGGAAAAGATGATGGCGGTGCGGCAGCCGATGTTCATGCCCATGAGCGCGGGCGGGGCTTCCTTCCAATCCTTGGTGCCTTCCCGGAAGCGCATGCCATTGATGTGGTTAAGGCAACTGAAAATGGGATGGTCCGGGGGCAGCCAGCCCATGGGCCGATCCGGGAACATTTTGGATTGGAGCTGCTTGAAGCTGCCGTTGAATTCCGGACGGCCGCAACTGGCATGGACAATCAGGGTGCCGCCGGCGGTGAGGTATTCGCGGAGCTTTTGCACCACCGTGTCGCTGAATTGGGGCAGCGGGGTCCAACCGGTGATGTACAGAACGGGCAGTTCGGTGGGGCTGTAGCTGAATTTGGTCAGGTCGGTCTCGATGAAGCGGTAGTGCAGGTGCAACTCGTTGTTGGTCCAGTTCATCAGGTTTTCGATATCCAGGGTGATGGTGGGATAATCGGAAACCTTTTTGCCGTCGACGACATTGAGGTTGATCTTGCCCACGAGTGCCGGGTTGGCCGGTTCGCGCTTGCGTTCGGTGCGGCGCAGGGGCGTGGCGGGCAGGGGCAGGGGGGCGAAGCTTTCGCCGCCGGAGATGCGGTTTTGATGGGCGATCGGCGGAATCTTGGCCTTGGGGTTGTCAAAGTCGCCAAAGGCCGGGATGGACATGCCGCTAACGGCGGTCAGCAGGGCGGCGGCGGCCAGCGGCCGGGTGAACCATGCAGTGGTCATACCATAATCTCCTGATATCAATACTAATAACCGGCGCCCCAACCGGCGCGGCGGAAAAAAAGCAAAATGTTCGCGGCGGCACCCGGCTAAAAAACGGGGAGCCACCGGCACGGCCCCAAGAACCGCGCTATTATTCTATCTGCTCAACGCTTGAAAGCCTACGATGTTGCGGTTAATTCTTGGTCAGGAGTAGATATGGAAGCCGGTCTGATCCTGAGTTTGGCGATGCGGTGGATACACCTCGGATCGGCCGTGGCCGCCGGGGCGCCGTTCTTTGTGCGCTTTGCCCTGCTGCCGGCGGCCCGCACCGTGCTGGACGAAGCCAGCCGTCACAAGTTGCAGGATGCGATCAACAGGCGCTGGCGGAAACTGGTTTATGTGCTTATCACGCTGTTGATTCTCTCGGGATCCTATAACTTCCTGGTGGCAGCGCCGTGGAAGAACCTGCCGCCGGATGCCCGCAGGACATATCATATGTTCTTTGGTGTCAAGATCTTAGCGGCATTTGTGATCTTCTTTCTGGCCTCGGCCCTGGCCGGGCGCACGGCTGGCTTGGCCCCAGTTCGCAAAAACGCCCGCCAATGGCTGGGGGTATTACTTTTGGCGCTGGCGGTAGTAATTATTTGCGGAGGTATTTTGCGGTCGATGCACAATGCGGTGGGGGGGATTGGTCCGTAGTCAGTGGCTTGTCGTCAGTGGTTGGGCCATTAGTCCGGTAGTCAGTAGCAAGATGGTGCACGGGATGCGGGCGTTTTGTGTGGCGGTGCCGCCTTCAGGCGGTTAGAGCAACAAACCAACGGTCCAGTGACCCTGCAACGGACCACGGACTGCGGACCCCGGACCGTGTTCTCTTACCGTTCCAAATGGGCGTAGTGCTTCGCGGACCAGCCCTTGTTCTTGCCGCGCGACGGTTTGCGGCCATGATTGGCTGCCTGGGATGCCCAACGCGCTTTATGATTGCGGCTTCTGCGTGCCATAGTTTGCCTGCCTGTTTTCTAAGAAACAAAATCGAGCCCGGCATAGTACTAGGTTGCTCGGGGAAATGCAATCCCGCCTTATCCTTGCGTCTGGGACTGCATTTGCCCCGCCGTTACCGTTATCCGTGGTTCCGGCGGCTTTACGGTCGGCAGGGAATCCTCGGTCGGTTTACGAATGCACAGGAAATTCTGGTAGATCGAATCGCCAATCTCGTTGAGGCGGGTCTGGAGATCGTCGAGATATTCGTGCAGGCCCCCGCCAATGATTTCCTTGATATCGGCGCTGGAAACGCGGCGGCGCAGGGCGCCGATCTGCTCCTGGGCCGGGCAGGGCTCCAGACCGTTTTCCAGTAAGATGGCTCCCAGCGAGTTGTAGGCGATATTCAAACAATACTGGATGGCCCGGGGGAACTGGGCGTTCTGGATCAGGAACTGCGGCACATTGGTGGGCGTGATGCTGCTGTAGCTCTTGCGGAACATCTCCAGGGCACTGGCTGATTTAAGCAGGGCGGCCCATTGAATCGAATCGTAGGGCGTCCCGACGTAATCGAGGCGCGGCAGCAGGATGTAGTATTTAACATCCAGGATGCGCGAGGTCTTATCGGCACGCTCCAGCATTTTGGCCAGCCGTCCGAAGTGCCACCCCTCGTTGTGGGACATGGTGGCGTGGGTGGTGCCATCGAACAGGTGGGAATTGGTGATAATGAGCGTAAAGAAATCGTGCGGGGCATCGGCGGCGGCCTCTACGGCGCTGGCGGCGTTGACCTGGAGGTAAAAGGAGTTAAGCCGCTGCCACATTTCCGAGGAAATGGTTTCGCGGATGGACCGGGCGTTTTCGCGTGCCGACCGCAGGCAGGAGATGACGGAATTGGGGTTATCCCGGTCAAAGGTCAGGAACTCGATCACATGGGCTTGCGTGGCCGTGCCGTAGCGTCGGGCAAAGAGCTTCTCATCGCCGGTGGTGCGCACCAGCGAATCCCACTGGCCCGAGCCGGCCCCGTTGGGCAGGTCCAACTGCAAATGCAGGTTCACGTGGATGAACCGCGCAATATTCTCGGCCCGCTCAATGTAACGGTTCATCCAATAAAGGCTGTCGGCAACTCGGCTTAGCATGCGTTCCCCAATACCCAGGTATCCTTGGAACCGCCGCCCTGGCTGGAGTTGACGACGATCGACCCTTTCTTGAGGGCCACGCGCGTCAGGCCGCCCGGCAGCACCCATATGTCCTTGCCGTAGAGAATGTAAGGCCGCAGATCCACGTGCCGGCCTTCAAAATGATCCTCGACAATCACCGGCACGCGCGAGAGGGCGATCATGGGCTGGGCGATGTAGTTGCGCGGGCTAGCCTTGATCTTGTCGGCAAAGGCGTCCCGCTCCGCCTTGCTGGCGTGCGGGCCCACCAGCATGCCGTAGCCGCCGGATTCGTTGGCCGCCTTGACCACCATTTTGTCGAGGTTCGCCAGCACGTGCTGGCGGTCCTTTTCTTCATTGCAGACGAACGTGGGCACGTTGGGCAGAATTGAATCTTCACCCAGGTAGTATTTGATGATCTGGGGCACGTAGGCATAGACCGCCTTGTCATCGGCCACGCCGCTGCCCGGGGCATTGGCCATCGCGACGCGCCCGGCCTTGTACACGTCCATGATGCCCGGCACGCCGAGCATCGAATCGGCCCGAAAAGCCTTGGGGTCCAGGAAGTCGTCATCGATGCGGCGGTAGATCACATCGGCGCGCTTCAGGCCGGTGGTGGTGCGCATCTTTACGTAGCCGTCATGCACCAGCAGGTCGCACCCTTCCACCAGGCCCACACCCATTTGCTGGGACAGGAAGGAATGTTCAAAGTAGGCGGAGTTATACATGCCCGGCGTCAGGGTCACAATGGTCGGATCCTCCGCGCCTTCGGGCGCCAGGCAGCCAAGCGTTTCCCGCAGGCGGTAGGGATAGTCATCGACCGGGCGGACGCGGCAGGCATCAAAGACACGCGGAAAGGTGCGCTTGAGCAACTCGCGGTTTTCCAGCACGTACGAGACGCCCGAGGGGCAGCGCAGGTTGTCTTCGAGCACGTAAAACTGGCCGTCGGTATCGCGCACCAGGTCGGTGCCGGTAATATGGCACCAGATGCCGCGCGGCGGCGTGAAACCGACCATTTGCGGGCGGAAGGTCTTGGCGGTGGCAATCAGATCTTCGGGCACCACCTTGTCTTTGATGATCTTGCGATCGTTGTAGACATCTTGGGTGAACAGGTTCAGGGCGGCGATGCGCTGCTTGAGGCCCCGTTCCAGATAGTTCCAGTCGGCGGCCTCGACAATACGTGGGATAATATCGAAGGGGAAGATTTTTTCCGTGCCGGATTTGTCGCCATAGACGGCGAAGGTGATGCCCATTTGCAGCAGTGTGGCCTCCGCGGCCTTCTGGCGGCGCACCAGTTCATCGGTCGGCAGGGAGTTGATCAGGTCGGCAAAGAGCGTGGCGCCGGCGCGGGGCGTTCCGGCCTCCAGGAACAGTTCATCGTAGTAGCCGCCAGTTTCATATCCTGTGAAGTTCACGGTGGTCCTTTGCGCCAAGAGAAGGGCTGACGGGATTATAATAGGCAAACACTATGCCGCCAGAGTGGAGTCCCACAACTTGTTGCTAAGAGGTGCCTGCATAACGAGCTGTGGTGGTATGGTCCGTGGCGCCAAGACCTGGTGCTGCGCAAAAAACAGGCAATGGTCGAGGAATTGAACATCTAGTGCGCAGGGGGCGGGCAGCAGTCGCGGCGCATGTACGATTGGGGTGCGGCCAGATTTTGTGGTATTTCCGAGCCGCGACCGTCAGGAAGCGACCGCGCTGCGTTCGAACTTCGATTGGTCGCTCACGGTCGCGGCTCGGTTGACGCTCCGGTAGCAAATGATTGCCAAAAAACCTGACCACGCCCCACGACTGGGGTGCATAACTGATTCGGCCGGGCATAGGTAACAGCGGCACTGGCGTATTCTTGCCCCGGCAGGGGCCTAAAGAATATAGCCCACGGCGCAGCCGTGGGTTCGAAGGGTTAAGTTTCATCTTAGCCCCGGCAGGGGCGTAAGCAAGCCAAGACCGAGCGGCATCATTCGAACACAAATCGCTCGTCATACTCAATTTCATGGCGCTGGAGAAATTCGAGATATTCATCCATGAACGACACCCGCCGGTGATGTTCCTCCTGGCGGGCGATGTAGGTTCGCACCGCCTCGATACCGCTCTTGCTCACGCTGAACGCTGCATAACCGGTCTGCCAGCCGAAATCGCGTACGCCAAGCTCGCTCTTCGCCCAGCCCGATGAATCCGCCTTCAAATCGCGTAGAAAATCGGCCACGGCGATGGTGGATGGAATCGTAGTCAATATGTGCACGTGATCGTCCACGCCATTGATCAGCAGCGACGTGCCTTTGAGGCCGC
>Ga0316217_10001792_pt1 | contig 27130 bp, 14 predicted proteins | sample 1anoAmetaG_FD_203633 | JGI IMG/M metagenome (GOLD analysis project Ga0316217, IMG submission 203633) | Freshwater microbial communities from Trout Bog Lake, Wisconsin, USA - 1anoA | ecosystem: Environmental > Aquatic > Freshwater > Lake > Hypolimnion/Profundal zone | place: USA: Wisconsin...
CGGAATAATCGCCGTTCACGTCCGATGCGTCCACGCCATTGTCGGTAAACGTGGCCACGGTGCCGCTGAAATTGCCGCCCGGCAAAGTCGCGTCAACCGGCTGCGGCGAGATGGCAAAGCCGGTAACGTCCACTTCGCCATAAGCGGTTGCAAATGATTGATTGCTATTATCAGTGATGGTAACCGTCGGATAAAAAGTCCCGGCAGAAGCGAAATTATTCGTGCCGGTAACCGTGAAATCTTGGTTAACGCTGTCTTTGGGGTCAACGCTATACATCATACATGTATCATCTTCGTGCTCTAGGGAGGGAATGAAACCGGGGAACAAAACCGGAAGGTGATTGCTTTCCCGGCCGGTATGATGGAAAATCCTAAGTGGGACGTTGCCGTTTATGATCCAGTTGAGCAAACACGCCTGGCTGCGTGTCTTTCGCAGCCGCCATTCCCTGCCCGCGGTTTTGGGGTCTGGCTTTGCGGTCAACGCGATAAATATGACAAAATACCGGATATGGCCGAGAGAACCCGTGGCCAGCCGATCACGCCGCAGCGGTAGAAAATCGGGGGAATAGCCTACATCGCCGGTATTTTATGCCGGGGAAGCAAGATTTTTGCCTGTATTCAGAAATCACCATTTGATGGTCCCAATCAGGCTCAAAGGCGCGCAAAGGCGGTCAAAGTTGGCTGGGCGCGTGTCGGAAGGGGTTCAAATCGTGTCAACTTTTCCCGCCCACCGTGATAGCAAGACACATTAAGACTTTACACTTTCATCGAAAAGTGTAAAGTTTTGTAAAGTGAGAGTGGTTCTTGCACCACGCTCCTTCCGGCCAAGACGGCAATAGATCAGCAAACCAATGGGGGGAAACGTTGCATAACGTTGCATGGCATGCGGACGTGGAGGTGATTGCGGGGTACACCCCACCTGATGCTGATCTTGATCTTATTCCTGATCCAAGGTGCGGTCGCCTGCGGGTGAAAGCACCAGTTCGCGGGCGTCCGCCTCAGGGCGACAGCGTGGCAAGTTTGTCGATGGTCGCGGCCAGGCTGGTTGGATCGGTTCCCAACATATTCAGCGCCTGAAAGCCGCCGACGAACGGCGAATAGGTGAGCACGGCCTGACCTTCTACCGGTTGGACCGGCAAAAGCCAGCCGCGCACCTGGTCGAAAATGAGCACGTTGTCCGCGGCTGATCCCAGGAGCACCAAATCGGCATCAGCGGTTTGCCACTTGGGATATTGGTTGATCGCCTGGGCTATTTGAATGGATTGCACGACATCGGTGGGATCGGCCCGGCCGATGCGCGCTTGCCGGCCATGCGTTTTCAAGAGTGCTACGAGGCGATCCGCCAGGGCGGCTATCTTCGCATCGGCTGCCTGGGTGCTGGTGAGCGCCACTACCACCGGGATATCCTTGCGGGAAAGGAACTGGCCGGCCCGCGTCAAGCCATCGGCGGCGGAATCGCGAGGGGCGGGCGCGGTGACAGCTCCGGCATCCACCAGGTCGGACGTTTGCCCGCTGAGCAGTTCCGTGGCCTGCACCTGGTTCGCGCCGTCTTTTTGCAGGGGGAGTTTGGCGGCTGCGCCACTGGCGGCAAAGACCGTGTACGTTTGGTTATTGGCATGGACGTCAAGGCGCACCGGCACACCATGCAAGCCGCTCACATCGACTGTGGCGGTTGTGCCGTTGATGGCGAGCGTCGGTTTGCCAACCGGTTTGGGCGGCAGGGCGTAAAGGCAAAAGCCATCCTTGGTCAAATCCACATTGGCGGCATCGGCGGCGGTGAGCAGATGCCCGGCACGCACATCGTAAATGGGGCGATCGGTGTGCCAGCTTAACGTCCCGGTTTGCGGCACGACGATTTGATCGGCGTTGCTGCCCGGTTTGTAGCCCCAGTTGACCACCGTGACATACTGCACATCGCCGGTGGTATGCGGCACGGCCCAAATCGTCGGGTTGCGGCTGGCGGCCAGCGGCGGCGGGGCGTCTTGCATGGCTTTTTGCAGCAGGGCGATGTTCTTCTGGTTGCGCTGGAAAAGCTGGATCGACGGACTCACGCCCGGCGGGCAAGCAACTTGCGGCAGGAAGGCCGTGACTTTGGTCCCGGTCTGGATGGCCGGCAGGGGCGAGACGCTTTCATCGTCCACCAGAATCTTCCCGCCGCGTGCGGTGAAGCGCTGGAGACTATCCTCCAAGCCTTTGTACCATACCCAGGTATCATCGATCTGATTCAAGCCCACGAGGAACAACGCGCTGATGTCCGGATCAAGTCCGCGCTGCAACTCTTCGGGCGTAACGAGCTTGGCCGGCCAGCCGGCGGCATGGCAGAGAAATAACGCTTCGGTGGTCTTGCCTTCATGCGAACCGCGCTCGGGCGGATTATCGGTGCCGCGGCTGATCGCCTGGGCATTGACGTAAAGGATGGCGATGCTGGCATTGGGTTTGGTATCGGCATACGCGCCGCCATACGTGTGGATCCATTTGAACAGATCGCGGTAGTCATCCATGATGGCGGCGTTGGCCGGGGCGTTGCGATACCAAGCTTCCTCCGGGAAAGCCTGACCGTTGGCCAGGAAGTTCGAACCGATGCTGGTGATGCCGCGGGTTAGCGCCAGCGCGTAGGCCCGCTGCCGCGCTTCCCGGCCGAAGAACAAGCGGAAGTCATCGACCTGAGCCCAGGTGGGCGTGGTCGGGTGATCGGATTTCAGGCGGTCCAACAACGCCACCAGATGCATCGGTTTGCTGGTGTTTTCCTCATTCCAGTCATAGGCCATTTGCACCGGCATGCCTTCGAACATCAGTTTTCCCGGCACGGTGCCAATCGACCAGCCGCCATGCCCCAAGCCGCCGGGCGACGAACCAAAGCTGCCGCTGGTCACCACGGCATTGGGGAGGATTTCCGTGGCGGCATGGGTAAGCTGGGCGTAGGTGCCCCACATTTGATCGAACTTGGCGACATAATCCAGGAAGTTGATTTCGGTGTCGCGGTGTTCAAAGGCTTCAACATTGGCCTGAATCTGCGGCCCCAGCGGAACGGTTCGAGCGCCGGCAACCAGGGTTTCAAACGCTTCGGCCCAGCGTCCCTTGGGCGGCGACCAGTTCCAAAAACGCTCGTAGGCGCCATTGTCTCCACCGAAGTAAACGCCGAGGAAATTGCCGTAAGGGGCGAAGCGTTGCACGACTAATTGCATGTCGCGAATCTTGGGCGCATGGTAATCGGCCAGGCTGTAGTAGAAGATCGGCAGGTTGGAATCTTCCAGGGTGCGCGGGTAGATGCCGCCCTTGATGCCATGTTCGGCCAGGGCGTTGAGCCATTGCTCGCTAAGCAAAGGCTTCTTTTCCCAATCGGGGCCGATTTCCTGGATCACCTGATCGTAACCCAGATCGGCCAGATGGTCGGCAAAAGCCTTGAGATCGCCTTTGAACCCCGGCCCCTGCGCCGAGCCGCCAAACCATCCGCCGCTCATCCCGTGCGACATATCGATGCCGTGAATCTGGATGGGCGAGGAAGGCACAGCGGCAAACGGCCGCGGGGCGGGACGGTCGATGATGCCCGCATCCGCCGGGGCGTTCTGCGGCGCTTGGGCCATGAGGGCAACATCGGCGTCCCAATTCTTTTGCGCGCCGAATGCCTCCACCGGCGAGGGCACCGATACGGTGATGCCATTGGCGAAGGCCAGCGACACCTTCCGCATGATGTCGCGCGGATGGCCAATGACGATCGGTTCCAGCCCGGCTTCAAACGCCTGGGCGACGGCACCATTCACCCGAAGTTCGTAGTTGGCCGCGGGAAGCATGAGGGTCAAACTATCCAACGCTTCCTGACGCTGATAAACGGTCTTGCCTTCACTGGTCAGCGTCACGGATTGAATCTGTCCGGCACCGGTGCCTTTGATGAGAATCGGGAAGGTGAACAGTTCATAATCGGGCGGGGTGATATCGTTGCTGCCGCGCGCGGTGGAATCGACCGTGTAAACCACCACGCGGTTCCACAGCCAGCAGACGACGCGCACCCAATGGTCGCCGGGATTTACCGGCAGATCGCCGTCCACGCGCAGGACGGAATTGAAATTTCCGCCTTGGCCATTGAGCACTTCGCTGCCATGCAACGGCAGCAGAATGTCCTCGGTGGCGTCTTTCGTGAGAACGGGCTTGCCGTCGATGGTTATCGTGGGCCAATCCACGGCATTGGGCGCTGGGGCGCGTTTGATGTTTTGCCGCGTGGGCGCGTAATCGGTTTTCAACCCCAGCGGCCCATCAAAGCGCGTCAGATAAAGCTTAACCCGATGCAGCGGCGCGGGAATGTCGGCCGACGCTGCCGGGGTGGTTTGCAGCGTGCCGTCCATATCGGCTTTGATTTGCGCGGGTGTCAAAGCTCCTTCATAAAAAGTCAGCTTGCCAATGGCGCCATGAAATCCGGTTGCCAATTCTCGCCCGATCCAGAGTCCTTCGGTGCTGGCGTTGCTGGGATACGCGACGTGGCGCGATTCGACAGCGCTGCCATTGAGATAGATCACACGTTCGCCGCCGGTGTCGTAAGTCACCGCCAGGTGTTGCCACTGGCCGATGGCTAATTGGCCAACGCGGGTGCTGGGTGACATGTCGTAGCCAACATCGCATTGAAAGGCAATCCTGCCTTTAGGATCGACACCAAGTCCAATCGACCAGTTATGAAAACCGGCTTCGTGCGTGCTGATGAATCCCGCATAGCTGGCATCGTCGGTGGGCAGGCTGTCCGGCCGCACCCAAACGGTCACCGTGAAATGATTGGTGATGGCGCGATTGATTTCCGGCGTATGGGCAATACGGGCGAAGCAATCTTTGTCACCGCTGAATTGCAATGCCTGTCCGGTATGCCCCGGCACATAGCTGACTTTGCCTTCGAGCTTGCCGTTATAATGGAACGGCCCCGAATCGACCAGTTGATGCGGATCGTTGGCCGACGGGTTCATATCGTATTGCGCCACCAACAGCGGGCCGGCGGCCGTTGCGGTCAGTGGTATCGCGGTCAGCAGGAAGGTCAGAAACGCAAGGGGCTTCCTCATGGGTTGCTCCACACAAGAGTTTCATTTGCCGGCGTCGGGTTTCTTCAGAACCAGAGTGCCCATCGCCGCCGGGGATAAATGCGGGCAGCCGTAGCGAACCGGTGACCAGTTCATCGCCAGCAGATGGCGCGGTTGGCCTTCCTGTGCCGGGGTCGGGTAAGCATATCGCATCAGATTACAGCGCAGCGACATCGGCGCGAAGGCTTTCATGCCCAGGCGGCGTAACAGCGGCTTGGCAGGGATGGCCATATCGACCACCCAGCCAACCACTTGATCGTTGCGTCGCCAGGGCGCTGCCGCCGTCCGCAAACCATCCATGTCCCACAAGCGATTGAACCACAAATCGCGCTGGCAGATCTCACTGCTTAACATGCCGTACTCCCCAAAAACCGGCTCGGCCGACAAAACCGTCACGATCTCCAACACGTCGTTGTTAGGCGAAACTTCCAGTTCGATCCATTGCCGGCCATCGCCCTTGGGATCGATAAAGACCTCCGCGACATCGCCCTTATAAAGGTCGGCACCATGCCCATGTTCCGGCGTGTAAGGCTCCGGGCCTTCGCACAGAAAACGAATGTAAAGATTGGACGCATCCCACAACAGGCGTAGCTGCGTCGGCAGCGGCGCCAGGCCTTTGGCATCGGGGCCGAGCGACATGGATAGGCCATCAATGCCGGCGGCATCTTTCCACGCGGGATCGGCGGCATCGGCGGTCAATTGCGGCGGCTGTGCCGCGTGCGGCACGTCCAGCGTTGGCCGGGTGCTGGGCGCGGGATCGGCAATGGCCGAACGAGCCATCGTCGCCAATAGTATGACGGCCAATAGCCTGGTGTATTTGGGATGAAATACTAACGCCGTTGATTTGATGCTCATGGAACGCTCCATTCTGATTCCTGACCGTGTGTTGCGCACACGCGTGCGTCGCGCTGAGCAGATTAGCCGCACCGCAGCCAATAGGCAATTATGCCGATTAGCGTCGTTGAGCATTAAAAACGGATTACAGGAGACGTAGTTGTTTCCAATTGATATAAGCGGTTTCCCGGGGAGACTGGCGGCGATGCCACGCTTGGCCGGGCGGGGATGCAAGGGGATGAGGTCACTTAGCGCTCTGGCTGCGCTGCCAGGCCAGCAGCAGGTTTTCCATCACTTCGGGGTTGGGTGGGTCGCAGAAGGTGCCGGGGACTTGGCGTTGGATGCCGACCGCGGTGTATTTCACCCAGGGGCTGTCGGGATCGCCGGTTCCCACCAGTTGCGACGCCGGGCGGAAGCCGTGTGCCGCCGCCTGCCGCTGGGCGGCGGGGCTTAACAAAAACTGTCCAAAGGCATCGGCGGCACGACGCTGCTCGGGTGAACTCCACGCAACATTCAGCACGTAATACGGATTGTCGTTCCACATGTTGTACGGCGGATAAACCACGCGCAGCGGCCCCCAACGCCCACCGGCTTGGTCGAGCCGTTCGATGGCATTGGCTTCGTACACCAGCACGCAGTCGTAGGTTGACCAGCCACGCTGGATCATGCTGGTCATCAGCGTACCGGTGCTGGGCACCAAACCGCTGGCCGCGCCCTGGAGATTTTTTTCGATCGACTGGAGCCAGGTTTGAAAATCAGGATTGGTGATATCGCCTGCATCCAGGCCGGAAGTTTTGCCGAAATGGTCGTAGCCCATCAGCACCAGTGCCGTCAGGCCGCTGTTGGATTGGCTGGGATTGGTATGGCTGAATTTGAAGAAATACCAGTCGGGCTTTTCGGCGATGGTTTTCCAACCGGCCGGCTCGTTGATCGCCTGGCCGATGGTGCGGAAGTTCAGCTCTTGGTAATGCTGCACAAAGGCGTCGTAACGCTCCTGCCACATGACAAAAACCATGGGCGTGGACGCCAAAATGGTTTCTTTCAGGAGTGGATCAGTGTCGGCATGGCCAGCCTTCCAATTGCGTAGCAGGATGGTTTTGTACAGTGAACTGGCCGGCGACCAAACCTGGATCGCGGCGTCATTGCGCACAATGGCGTTGGCGGCCTCGATCGATCCCATCGGCTTCAAGTCGATGTGGATGCCGCTGCCTTCGGGCGTCTTGGCAAACTCCTGGACCGCCCAGGTGAACCACGCTTCTTTTTCCGTGCCGTAGGCCACGCCTAGTTTCACCAACGTGGAAGCGGGGACCGGTGATGTTGACTGTGCCGATGAACTCTGGTTGCCAGATGCCGCCGGATTCGCCGCGTTGCCGTGGAACACAAACCACAGCCCAGCCGCCGCCAGCAAAGCCAGCAGCAGTCCGATCACCACCAGCGCGCGTTTGATCAGCCCCGCGCCGCCGTCAAACGCGCCCAACGGCTTGCCGCACACCCGGCAAAACTGGGCGCCATCCTGGTTCTCTTGATGGCAATGGGGGCATTGCATAATCGCTCCGTAGTTACCTCATCAGAAGAACGTGGCGATGTCGCGGAAGACGCTCAATATATTGTCTGGATTGCCCTGATATTCCTGCGCCTGGGTGGCTTTGGAAATCCGCTTCAGATCATCCAGCTTGGCCGAATTACCGTAGCCGATGGTGAAAACACGGATGCTGGCATCATCCTCTTCGATCACCTGCAACTGGTCGAGTAGTTGGCTCAGCGAAACATCGTTGCCGTTGTCTTCGCCATCCGTCAGCACCACAATGGCCTGAATGCGCTTGGGATCGCGCCGGGCCATCAACTTGTCCTTGGCCAGTTTGATGGCTTGGAACAGGTGGGTGTTGCCGTCGGCAACCATCATATTGATATGGTTGATTAGCTCCTCTTTGCCAGTGCCCAATACCACCGGATCCATCACGGTGACCTCGGTGCTGAAGGGAATGAAGGTGACCGAATCTTCCGGGGCCAGCATATTCACCAGGGCGATGGCACCCTTCTTGGCGCTGCCGATCTTGTTGTCATCGTTCATGCTGCCGGATTTATCGAAGATCAGGGCGATGTCCGAATGCTTCTTATTTTTCTTCCACAACTGGATGGTGGCGTCGATCACCGCGGCCGAGGGAAGTTCCAAAACCGTCTGCGGCTGGGCGGGATCAACCCCGTGAGCGGCATCCAGCGGCGCGCCCAGGCTGCCTTCGGCCGGCCGGAAACCATATTGCAGCGCCTTTTGCTGTTGCGCGGGCGCACGCAGATAATCGATGAAAATCTGACCGGCCTCTTTCTGCTCGTCACTGACCCACGGACGCTGCACGATGCCGATGGGATGATCGCTCCAAATCGTGCCTTCCTTGGGATAAATCGCCACCAGCGGCACCGATGTCTGCTGGGAATACGATTCGATCACCATGTTTTCGTACAGCACGGCGGCACTGAGATATTGCGGGCCATCCTGAATCAACCGCTTGCCAAAGAATCCGGTCGAACTGCCGTAATGCACAATCGACTGCTCAACATCGGCCATGTATTGGCCGACTTCCGGCTTGGCCAGATCATCGGTGGTCAGCCCGCGCACCTTGCCGGCGCCGGCGTAGGCTTCGGCCAGGATCGAGATCAAACCGCTGTTGCTGAATTCGGGATGGGTATGTCCAAATTTGAGGCGGCCAAATTCCTTGTGGCCATACGCCGCCCAGCCATCGGGATTTTTCGCCAACGCGATCACGTCGGCCCAGCCAATCGCTTTGCCGGGCCAGCCCAAGGCCTGGGCCATCGGTTTCCACATGGCAATCACCACCGGCGAGAGCACCAATTCTTTGGTTGGCCCGATCAGTGGTTGGCCTTTGATTTGCGACTGGGCGTTGCCCAATTGCACGAACACCCCCGAGGCCGGACTCCACAGCGTCGCCTGCGTGTGGCCGGACAGCAAGGCATCCTTGCTTTCGCCCGAACCCATCGGCGTGGTGCTGACGTGAATGACCTTGCCGTTGGCAAGTTTGGCATTGCTGGCGTTAAACGTCGGGGTAACATCGTCAATCCACGATTGCTTTTCCGAGCCGTAAAGCAGCAGAACCTCGACCGCGTTGGGATTAGCCGGTGGCGCGGAGGAATTGCTGTTGCTATTGGTTTGGCTGGAATTATTGTTGCCCTTGTCGCAACCGGCGACAAACGCCAGACACAACATCAGCAAAGCCATGAGCGAAACGACGGGACGTGCGAAGATTCGACCGATCATGCTGCCTCCTGGCCAAAGAATTCGATTGGACGCAAACCCATGCTCGCTTGCGGGAAACGTGGCATCAAGAGCGGCGGCGCGGATTTAACACAACGTTAACATGGCAGTGGCACAGGTGTGATGCTCGGTCCACCAAAAAATGTAGCCCCGGACGGGGGGATCCGGGGCTTTGCTCTCAAGGGTTGAGAGCACGTCCAAGGGGGTGCTTGGACGGTTGAGGGCTTATTTAACTGAGGCGGATTATACAGGATGAATTCGGTAATGCAAGGTTTCTCGTATATGCGCACTGATTTTTTGGGGGGTTGGTCAACTTGCGTGTAAGTATTGATTCTATAAGCACTTAAAGAGCAGTTCGATCAGCACTTGGCGGGCGTCAAAATATTTTTCGGCGATTTTTCTTGCCGATTCGCTGTGGCTGGCATAGTCGGCGGCGATCTTTTTCAGGGCGTCGGCAGCCGCGTTGAGGTCGCGATAGGAAAATAAACCATCGCCCACCGGCAGCCATTGGTCGAAGCCACTGGCTTGGGTGACCACCGGGCGGCCGCTGGCCAGATAAGCGGCGCTGCGGTCGCTGAACCAGCCGCTGGGCAAACCAGCGTATATTTCCTTGGCTACGGTGAATTCACCGGCGCTGGCTTGGATGAAGTTGGCGAAAGCCGGGCAGCTTACCGAGGCCTGCTCGGGATCGACCAGTTTCCATCCGTGCTGGCGAAATTGGCCGGCGATATCCGCCGGCATGGAGGCCATGCCCATGGTCATTTCCCATGGCACGCGCGCCGGTAGATCGAGCAGTTTCAGCCATTCCACGCCTTTGCTGCTGAGATATTTCTTGCCGGCGAATTCCAGATTGCGCTCCGCGGAATGTTCCCATTTGCCGATGGTGGTAAACGCCTCGCTGGCGGCGGGAGTTACCGGCCAGTGGGCCAGAGCCACGGGTTGATTGGTGGGAATCCAGTCCAAACCGTGGGTGGGCAGCGGGCAGGCGGGGGTGCCGATGAGCCGGCCGAAGGTGGCCACGCGATCGAACTGGCGGTAGTAATCAAGGAAATCGCGGTCGTGCATCATCCGCAGTTGGGTGAAGACCGGATCGGTGTCGATCACCACGGTGCGCCGGGGGCGCGGGCGATTGGCCCGTAGCGGCGTCACGCCGCTGACGCACAGCAGCAGATCGGCACGTGCCAGCACGTCGGCAAGTTCCTTTTCGCTTAGCCCGTAGTGGCGGTTTTCAAACTCGGAATAGTAGCAATAGCGCAGCGGCAAGCCGTAGTGGTTAAAAGTGCGTTCCAAATAATCGCGGCCGTAGCGGCTGTCCACTTCGCAACGCCAAGTGGTGGGATTATAGGGATAAGAGTATGCGCCGCTGTCTTCCAAAAAGTAAATTTCATGGCCCATCGCGTGCAGGCCGAGCAGATAGTTCAGATGATGCCAGGTCATCCCGCCCAGCGGATAAGCCACGATGTAGCCACCGACCACGATGGTGAGCTTGCCGGCGCTCATGCCGGCTCCCCGGCTGGTTTGCGCGGCGAAGCATAAATTGCCTCAATCATCGGCGGCAGCACTTTATCCGGGGTCAGGTAATTGCGGGCGATTTCATAAGCGGCGGCGCGATGCTTGAGCGGATCGGCCACGATCTTTTGCAGGCCGGCGATGGCCTCGTCCATCGTGGCAAACGCGAACAGCCCCGCACCGCTGGGAACAAACCGGCTCCAGCCGGTCTCCTGCACCACCGCCGGCCGCCCGCCGGCCAGATAACAAGCGGTGCGGCAACTGAACCACCCGCTGCGCGTGGCCACGTAAACATTTTTGGCGACCGACCATTCCCCGGCGCTTTCCTGGATCAGCGTCTGATAGCTATCGGGCGTGAGCGTTTGAAAGAAAGCGTCCAGCAGGATCCAGCCGTCGCCGCGGATTTTGCGTTTGGGCGTTTTATCGCCACCGGATGCCAGCGCCAGCGGAATGTCCACCCGCTTGGGCAGATCGTGGAACTTTTCGTACTCGGTCACCTTGGTGTGGTATTCCACGCCCTTATAAATCAGATGTCCGGCAAACCAATCCCAGCTTAGCACGGTGGTGAACGGCGCTTTGGCCGGCGGCGGCGCGTTTTTCACCTTGGCCCATTGCGGCAAAGTGACCACACAGCGCGTCGCCCGCCAGTCGAAATCCATACGCGGAATGATGCAATCGTCACCATAAATATTTTCGGCGTAAGTCAGGTGCCGATCGTGCCCCGCCACCGCGTTGCACCAGTTCTGCACGTTTTTGGACCAGGCGAATTTTTCGTGCAGCATGATCTGGTTGTAGCCCGGATCGGTGTCCATAAACACTTTGAGGCACTTGGGCGAGAGGTTCTCCGGGATCATGCACGCGCCGCTGACGTTCAAAAAAATGTCCGCGGTTTTGGCCACCTCGTCAAACGCGGCCTGGCTCATGCCGTAATGCTTTTCGTGCAGCAGCACGTAATGCCAGCGCTCGGCCAGCTTGGGCGCATGGCGGGCGAAAAATGTTTTCAGGAACTCCAGCGTATAGTCCGGCGTATTCACCGGCCGATGATGAATCGGATCGTAGGGCCAAACCCAAGTGTCCTCGTGGTAATAAACATCGTGGCCCAATTCATGCAGGCCAAGAACGTAATGGAAATAATCCCACGCCACGCCGCCCAGCGGATACTGGCCGACCAGGCCACCGACGATGATGCGAAGTTTTGAACTCGGATTGGGCATCAGGTGTCGTCGGCAGACTAGGCCACCGGCTCCTCCAGTTTTAACTGGTGTTTGGCCATGGCAAAGTATACCCCGTGTTGGGCCAGAAGTTGTGCGTGTGTGCCGCGTTCGATGATGCGGCCTTCGTCCATCACGAAAATCTGGTCGCAATCGGCCACGGTGCTGAGCCGATGGCTGACGATGATGATGGTGCGATGGCGTTTGAGTTGCTGGAGGGTTTCCACAATCATCGCTTCGTGCTGCGGATCCAGGGCGCTGGTGGGTTCGTCCAGCACCATGATCGGGGCTTCGGTGAGCAGGGCGCGGGCGATGCTGATGCGCTGGCGCTGGCCGCCGCTCAGGTTCGAGCCGCTTTCGCTGATTTCGGTGTCGTAGCCTTTGGGGAGTTTTTCGATGAAGACATCAGCCCCGGCGAGTTTGGCGGCGGCGGCAATGTCGGCGGCGTGCGCCTTGGGCCGGCCATAGGCGATGTTTTCGGCCACGGTTGTGGGCAACACCACCGAATCCTGCAAGACTAGAGCCACGTGCTGGCGCAGATCGCGCACGCGGATTTTGCGGATATCGATGCCGTCCAATTTCAGCGCGCCGCTGGTGGGATCGTAAAAGCGCGGCAACAGGTTGAGCAGCGTGGTTTTGCCCACGCCGCTGGAGCCGACAAACGCCACCATTTCACCGGGTTTGATCGTAGCGGTAATGTCGCGCAGTACCGGCTCATCCTGGCGATATTCAAAGCTAACGCTTTCCAAGGCCAGCACGCGCGGCTGGCGTGGCATGGCTTGTGCTCCGGGGACGTCTTTAATAATCGGATCGCGATTCAAAACTTCAAACACCCGCTCCACGCCGGCGATGCCGCCCTGAATGCTCGCGCCGCTGCCGGTGATCGACTGTAGCGGGCCGTAGACTTGGTTCACATACGCCAGAAAAACCAGCAAGCTGCCCACCGACAAACTGGCCGGGTTATGGATTACTACCCAGCCGCCATAGGCGAAGATGGCCGCGTAGCCCAAACCAAAAACCGTGCCCACCAGCAGCCAGTAAAACGAATCGTTCCATTGCTGGCGAATGCCGGCGCGAACGCTCTGTTTGATCGTGCTCTGAAAGCGGGCGAATTCATCGGCCTCGCGGCCAAACGCCTGCACCAAACCGATGCTGGCGACGCTGCGCTGGATCACTGTGGTCAGCGCCGTATCCACCTCTTTGGTTTCCAACCAGCGGCGTTTGAGCGGGCCGGCAAACAGGCGCGTCAGCCCCATCAGCAGCGGCGCTACCGCAAGGGTAATCAACGTCAGCTTCCAGTTCATTTGCAGCATCAGCCAGGTCATAAAAATGAGCGTGATGCCGGCGACCAACACGCTGTTGATGAGCACCGTGAGAATGGTTTGAAAGCCGGTGGTGTCGTAGCTGAGGCGGTAAATCGCATCGCCCTGCGGCTGGGATTTGTGATACCCCAGGCTCAACTCCTGCAACTTGCGGAATAGATCGCAGCGCACGCGCAATAAGCCATTGAAGCCGACATGGGCGCTAAGGATGCGCTGAGCCATCGACAGCGCTTCCTGGCCGAAACGCAGCAGCACCGCCAGCGCCGCCAGCACCAATATCTGCCGCAATTTGTGCTCCGGCCCGATGCCTAGATAACGGGTGAGCGCCAGAAACGCGCGATGCACCCAATGCGTGCTGGGCGTCTTGGCGAAAATGCTGTCCACCATGATCGCCAGCAAAAACGGCTGAAGCACGTTGGCCAGCGTGGACAAACCAATCAGCAACAGCGACGCCACGATCAGCGGCAGATCATCGCGAAAGTACGAAAGTGTCCGCAGATAAAAACGCATGGATTAGATTTCCGGCTGCGGATTGGCCTCGGACGCTTTATCCAGCGCTTCGTGCGGCTTGGGATCGGTGGCCGGCTGCTTCTTCTCCGGTTTTTTCTTGGTGGGAATCGGCCAGAAATCCGCGTGCTCAGCCGCGGCGGCAATGGCTCCCAATACCGGCCGGCTGACGCGGTGACGATTCACCACGTACATCGACCACCACGCCAACGGCAGCAATATCGCCGGCCGGCTGAATGGCCACAGCGTCGGCTGCGCCAAGATCAGCCCCGCCAGCACCGTGGCCGCCAGCATCAGCACCTGGCAGAATCGGCTCATCATAAATTCCACGCGTACCTTGACCAAAAAGCCGGCGCCGTGATGCTGCTCGGTCACCGTGCTTAATCGCGCCATAACATACCGGCTGGCGTAAATCTCGATGTCCCATTCGCCCCAACCGCTGTCCACGCGCAAACGCCAGCCGGCGGCTTTGACCTCTTCGTTGATCTTCCGCAGCAGGGCCACGCGGTCTTTCAGATTGCCCCAATAACGCAGGGTTTGCGAATCGGCCGGATCCCACGGCAGCATTCCCCGCCGGCCAAACCCGCGCACGTCAAAATCCATCACCTTGTTTTTCAACCGCACGCTATAGCGCGCCCAGCCGCGGGCAATCGGCTGGCGAAAATGCAAAAAGGCGATCAGCGGCCGGCTTAGCGGATGCCAATGCCTGGGCGGCGCTGATTGCACCGCCGCCACCATCGCCAGCAGGATCGACGCGGCAAACATCGCCCCGGCCACATACCACAGCGGGGCAAACGCCAAACCCAGCACCGCGATAAACATCCACAGCAGATGCCATTCGATGCTCATCATCATCATCGCCAGCATCGAGGCCGGCTTGCGATAGATGGTTTGAAACAGCCCGGTGCCGAAGATGCCGTGATAAACCACGTCGCCGCCCAGGCGCACACCAATCTGCTCGCCGCCATAAATTCTGCCGCGCCAATGGCTGGCGCCCAGCGTGTTGAAATGGTCCGGGTGCTTATATTTCAGCAGCGCCTCGGCTTCGCCATAACCGCGCTGCTGCCGCAGATACGCCGCGATGGTATTCCGCCGATAATGCCACACCTGCGCCGCCGGCGCAAAACCGATGCTGTGGCCGAGATTTTGAATCCGCCAAATCACATCCACATCATCGCCGGCCTTACGAAACTGCGGATCGAAGCCGTTCACCTGTTTCAAAATCGCGGTGTAAAAAGCCATATTGCAGCCGGGCACGTGCTCGGCGGTGCGATCGTCAATCATCACGTGCGTCGGCCCGCCGGGGCTTAAGCCCACGCAATCCGCCACCCACGAGCCTTCATCGGGGATCAAATTCGGCCCGCCCATGCCCACGTGCCCGCTGCGCACCAGCGACAACGCCAGGTAATACAGCCAGTCTTCATCGGCTTCGCAATCGCTGTCGGTGTAAACCGTGATAATGCCCCGCGCGGCATTCATGCCCACGTTGCGGGCATAGCTCAACCCCATGTTCTTCTGGCGGATGTTGCGCACCCAGGCGAACTTAGCCAAAATTTCCTGCGTGTTGTCGGTCGAGCCATCGTCCACCAAGATCACTTCATAGAAATCCGGATACCGCAGCTTTTCCATCGAGCGCAAACACGATTCCAGCGTGCTGCCGCCGTTGTACGAACAGATCACCACGCTGCACATGGGCAGCGGCAAATCGGTGGTGTGCGGCACCTTCTTAAAAATCGCCTGCACCGCGCCAAACGACGGTTTTGGCTGGCGATCCACCGTCACCAGGCCAAACGCCCAATCATCCACCTGATAGCCATGCGTGAACCAATCATCGGTGAAGCCGAAAATAAACGTCCCCACCAACCCTTCTTCAAAAACCGCCTTGACGTGCTTGACGAGGATTTCGGCCTGACGTTCCTCGCTCTGTTCGCGGATGGTGTCGATGCCATATTCGCCCAGCATCAGCGGTTTTTCCCCGGCGATGTTTTGCAGCCGGGCCAGGTAATTGCGGAATACGTTTTCATCGTGCAGATAAACGTTGAAGCAGACAAAATCAATCCGGCTGGGCCGGAGATATTCGGTGGTTGGATAATTGGCAAACGTAATCAGGCAGGCCGGCGCTTCGGCGCGGGCGATATCCACCAGATCGTCAATAAAATCCTCGATGGCCTTGCGCCCCATGAACCGCACCAGATCGGCCGGGATTTCATTGACCACGCTGATGGCAAACAGCGCCGGATGATTGCCGCAAGCGCGGGCGGCATCGCGCACCGCTTCCCGCGCCATGCGCGTCAACTCTTTATCCCCCACAAAGGTAAGGTTCTTCGGCCAAGCCACATCCAGGAAAATCTTCAGCCCCATTTCCCCGGCCAAATCCATAAACCATCCTGGCGGCACGTGATACACGCGCAGGCAATTGGCCCCCAGTTCCAACATCTGCGCGAAATCCTTGCGCGCCTGCTCGGGACTGGTCAGCGGATCCCCATCCTGATTAGGCGCGAACGGCCCATAAGTAACGCCCTTGACATAAAACTTATCGTCCCCCAGCCGGAAGAACTTGCCATCGCGGCGTACGCGTCCGGTATCCACCGCGGCGATGCGTTGCCGCCCGCCGTTGGCCGCCGGCTGCACGGAGTCCTTCTGCCCAGCCGCCGCGTTGTTATCCACTGTTGCCAAACTCATCGTAATCGTCGCATTCCTGTCAAAATCGTAATGGAGCATTGTAATCTGCGATGGGGCTTGAGGCTATGCGGGAGAGTGGTTTTTCCCCCTCCCCCGGTACTCCGGGGGAGGGTTGGGGTGGGGGGTATTGGCTGTTTGCCAAGTCGAATGAAGCCACGGAAAGCGCCCCACCCACCCTCGTCCTCCCCCGGAGTACCGGGGGAGGGGATAAGAGTCGAACGCCGCAGGAGTTACATACTTCCCAGAAGTCTTGCCACGCCCGACCGTGCTGTGCAATAAGCCAGGTGGGCGCTGCGGACGAAATCAAGCGAAGATCGTCGACTTATGGTTGAATGCCAAACCCAACCCGCGAAAACCCAGCTTTCAGGATGATTTCATTTACCGCAATTAACTGTTCATACCGCGTAGCCGAGTTGGGAAAAATCGTTACTTGCACCGAATCGGGCTTAATACCGTGGCTTGCGAATTTATCGCATTTCTGTTGCATCGCAGTCAAGAGGCCGCCGCGATCGGTGAATTGCGAATCGCCGACGCGGGCCTTGAAACCAAAGTCATGACCAATTGCCACTGATTCAAGCTGCACTTCCATCCTTGGAATTTCGCTCATTGGACCATTGTTAGCCCCTACCGGAATGGGATCGGCCAGCATTTGCAACGACCTGCCATCCTGCCAAAATGGCGCGTTATTCTCACGCCCATTGTTAGCCCCTACCGGAATGGGATCGGACAGCATTTGCAGCGATTTGCCATCAGGCGAGCGCGTTATGAAATTGAACTCATGGGCACGGCCCATAACACAGTCAATCAACACCGGCGCCAACGCGCTAAAACGCACGTTCGTCCCTACGACCAGCAAAATGCGCGCGCCGTGATCTGCGGTGCGCGGCGAGTGATTAATGATCGCTTGCAATTCATCCGCCGGTGCCTTGCCGTCAGGCGGAAACGTGATTTCCTGCCTGCCCTTGCCTGGAATGTTCATCGCAACAATGGCCCCGTCGCCACTGGACCGGGTGGTGATGTTCAAGACCAAGCAATCGGCACGCGGCAGCGGCTGGCCGATTTGCGTCACCGGAAGATCAATACTGCGGTCAATGTCGGCAGTGGGATCGGTTGCCGGGGAAACCGTTGGCGCCGCTGCCGGCACATCGGCTTGGACGGAAATAGCTAACGCCGCCAAACAGATGAAGGCGGCTGCCAAGAGTAAATACCGAACCGAAAATATTGTCCGTGCCATAACACTCCTGTGAAAGTGTTGGATGGCATTATAACTTGCAATGCACTGTGGGCTACGCAGGTGCGATGGGAGGATAAGCTGCCACGAACTGTCCTGCGTGTGCCTTTCTGTCGCTTATGCCGGACTTCTGGCCGGCCAAACCGACCGTGCGTAGACTGAATGCGGAGTTTTGAACCATGTCCACACCCGTCAAACTAGCGGCGATTCTCGAAGCCATGGAATTGAGCCATGCGGAGGTGCGGCACTTGCTGGACCGGCAAACCGGCAAGGTGGTGATGTTGATGGATGAGGAGATTCGCGCCGCCGAGGAAGACGAGGATTCGGAGGAATTCCCCGAATGGCAACGCGACAATATCGAACTGGCCAAAGTGGTGCAGGCCGATGATGGCGGCCGGTTTCTGGATTTGCCGAACCAATTCGAGATCAATGAATGGGCGATGATGCAGCAATTCGCCGTGGGGGTGAAAAATCCGGATCATGCCGGGGAACTGCTGGAGGCCATTCATGGCCGGGGGGCGTTCCGCATGTTCAAGAACTGCGTGCAAAAACTGGGCTTGGCGGAGGATTGGTACAAGTTTCGCGATGGCGAGTACCGCCAGGCGGCGCTGGCGTGGTGTCGGGAGAATAACGTCGAAGTTGCTGAGGAAGCGTAGGGGGCGGCGTGTTGTGCCGGGCCACGCGCTCAGGCCGCGCCGGTTTTATTTCTTAACCCCATGCAACTAATCGCCGGCGGCAACGTCAAAGTCAGCGTATGGTAGTGTCGATGGTAATTGCCGCGACGACTTGGCTTGACGCGCGGCGGTGGCGATGGGCCGTTTAACCGAAGGGACATGGCATGAAATGCTTGGCGTGCGTGGCGTTGTTGGTGGTACTGGCGACTGGAAGCGGCTGGGCCGAGGAGATCAAGGTTGATAGCCGGATCGATTCGGTCGGGCTGTTCAAGAACGGGCTGGCGGTGGTGCAGCGCAGTGTGGATGTACCGGGGCCGGGGGTGTATCGGCTGGAAAACGTTCCCACGGCGGTGCATGGCACATTTTGGATCGATGCCGACGTGGCGGTGGACGCGCAATCCACCCTGCGCGATGTGGATTCACCGGCGCCGGCCAAGGCGGCGGTGGATTTCCAAAAAGAGCTGGTGGGCAAGCAAGTCACCATTCATTTTCGCGACGGTAATATTCCGCCGGCCAATGGAATCGTGGTCGAACTGGCGCAGCCCAAGGGCGATGAAGAGTGGAACCGGAACTATCAGCCGCAGAACTATTACAATTATGGTCAGCCGATGATGCCGGCGGGACATTTTTTGGTTTTGGACACGAAGGAAGGCCGCATTTATGCCGATGCCGGTTTGATCGCGTTTTTGCAGGTCAACGGCGGCGGCGAGACGGTGAAGCAGCGGCAGCCGGTGTTGTTGCTGACGGTCGGCGGCGACAAAAAGCCGGCCCGGCCGATCCGCATCAGCTATCTCAGCAAGGGGCTGGCCTGGGCACCGAGTTATCGCGTCAGCCTGACGGATGATAAGACGCTGACGCTGGAACAGCAGGCGACGATCAAGAATGAAATGGAGGATTTGAAGGATACAGACCTGGGATTGATCAGCGGGTATCCCAGCATCGAGTTTGGGCATGTCACCAGCCCGCTGTCGCCGAGCCAAACATGGGTGCAGTTTTTCAACGAGTTGAATCAACCGCCGCAACAGGCGCGCGGGGCGATGGCCAATGGCGCGGCCATCCAAATGGCATCGAACCTCCGTTCGCTTGGTGGCGAGAGCGCGGACCTGTCGGCCACCCCCGCCGGCGAAGGGGTCGATCTGCACTATCAAACGCTGGGCAAGCGCACGCTGGCCGAGGGCGACGCGCTGTTGCTGCCGGTGGCCCACGCGACGGCGGCCTACGAGCGGATTGTCGAATGGATCGTTCCCGACACGCGCGGGGCGGATGGGCAATTCATCAATGAATACCAGCGGCAACAAGAGCCGGACAAGTATGAAGATGCCGCCTGGGATGCGGTGCGGTTCAAGAATCCGCTGCCGTTTGCCATGACCACCGGGCCGGCGATGATCGTTGACGGCGGGCATTTCGCCGGCCAGCGAATGAGCTGGTGGGTCAACACCGGCGAACAAACCACGTTGCAAATCACCAAGGCCCTATCGCTGCGCACGCGGGCCACCGAGAATGAGGATCCGGGCGTGCGGCAGGAAGTGTGGATGGGCGGCGTGCATTGCCGGCGCTGCAGCGTGAGCGGCGAATTAACCGTGAGCAACCACCGGGCGCAGGACATTAACTTGGTGATTCGCCGGCAGTTTTCCGGGGAGCTTGGCAAAGCTGATGGCGATCCCAAGGTGGTGCTGCGCGAGGAAGGCGTGTACAGCATCAACCGCCGTAACGAGTTGACCTGGACGTTGTCGCTCAAGAGCGGCGAGGAAAAGATGCTGACGTACCAATACACGGTGCTGGTGCGGGAATGAAGATGGCGGGCGGCAAGGCCATCAATGCTGGCCGGATTGTTGATCGGCGGCGGCCTTATCCTTGCGGGCCTGCTCCAGCATCTGTTGCAATTCGGCATCAGAGGTGGCTGGGCTGGCGGACGGCTGCGCCGCGCCGGTATGGCGGGCGATGATTTGCTGGAGGGTGTCGATCTTGGCCTGGGCGGCGGCCTGAAGTTTGGCGGCCTGGATTTGCTCTTGCGTGGCCACCGCCTGCGCCTGCTGGGGATGGTCGGCGCTCCACAAGATGCCCACACCCAAACCCGCCGCGAAAAACACCACGCAGAGAATCAGTTTGAACATGATGAATCCTTCCGGCGTCATCGGCGACGCACGCGCTATTCTCGCCACAGCCTATCTTAGCCACGTCGCCGGTCTAAATCCCGGCGGCGGTGAACCGGCCCAAGCCGGCATCAGCGCGGGGCCACCAGCGAATTGGCGCCCAGCGCCTTGTTCATTCCCTCGGGAATGAACGTCACGTTGAAACCGTTGTTGCGATTCAAATCGTCGTGGTAGATTGAGGCCGCCACTTCGTAGCGGTCAAATTTGCGGATGAGAGTAAAGGTGCTGGTGACATCATGGGATGGGCCCATGTCATAGCTTTCGCCAAGCTGCAAGGTGTATTTGGTGGTCAGCTCGTAGCTAACATAGGCGCTAAGCAGATCGGATAAGGGCTGCTGGTACTGCCTCAGCGCCGTGGACGGGGCAACATAGCTTTCGATATAGCTTTGGCCAAGGTAGTAGGTGACGCGGTCGCCGCGGTTGACGGCCAGGCCGATGGATTCGGTGGCCAGTTCGCGTTGGTCCATGTTCCAGGAGGCATCGCCCAGCAGGCAGGTGGTATCGCTGAGGCGCCAGGTGTAATCGCCGTTAATGCCATTGCGCGGCACCGAGGTCTCCGGCGCCGAGGGGAAAAACAAACCGCGAAAAGCGATCGGCTCCAGATATTCCGCCGGTGGCTGGTGGGCGTAGAGGTTGGCGGCAACATTCACGTCCAGAACGTCCACGCTGCGCCAGCCATCCGGGCCGCCGCGATAGGTTTCCCAGCGCTGATGCAGGGCGAGTTGCGCCGCACTGACATCGCTGATGGCATCCACGTTGGGATCGTAAATCAACAGTTTGTCACGGTCGGTGGATTCGGCGGAAGTGTAGATATTCACTTCCGGTTCGATGACATGACGCAGGCGGTGCAGATCGAGCAGATCGGAACTGGCGTAATCGTCCACCGCCCAGAAATCGGTGGTGAAACGCACCCCGGCGCCGCCGTAAACACGCTGCTGATCAGTGCCGTTGACGCTGTTGGTGTAGCCGGTCGCCCGCCCAAAGCCGTACGGCACCATCTTGATTTCATCCAGGGGAATGGGCCAATCGACTTCCTGGCGGGTATCGCCGCGCCAGGTCATGTTCGAGTTGGTGCCGGTGTAACTATCCGAGGGGATGCCCGGCGACAGGGGAATGCCCGGTGGTGTCGGCCCGGGACCATAACCCTGCTGGAGCAGCGAGGAATGGCTCGGCTCAAATTGCAGGCCGGCCAGGCTGTTATCGCTGAAGAAGCTGAACTGGTCGTTATCGCCAAAACTATCGCCAATGCGGCGATAATCGATTTCCGGCAAACGGCGGATGTCGTTTTGCTCGATCTGCCGGTCGGCATTGGTGGGAAAGTTGGTGGTGTCGGTTTGGGCCAAAATGGTCAGGGCCTCGGTATCGCGTTGCCGCTTGGCATAAAAGGAGGCGTCGTAAGGCAGATTCTGATCGAAATCGCGCTGATAGTATTGTTCGACAAAAGTGGGATCGGAAACATAACCGGTGCGGATTTGCACCTGCCAGTCATCGGGCAAGAACTGCTGGTGTTCCCAGAGGATTCGTCCGCGGGTATCGTTGGGCGGTTTGACGTTGGTGCGGTCGGCGCCCAGTTGGTCCACCCCGTGGTCGCTCATAATGTCGGATTGGAAGTCCCCGGCAAAACTGCTGGGGCCGATGGCGCCTTCATCAAACAGGTTGCCCTTGTAATTGCCGTTCAAGCCCAGCAGCGGGCCGCGATAGCTGTAATAATCGGCCTCGACATCGGCATCGACATCGTCCGGCTTGCGTTTGCCCAGCGCTTCAAACAAGCCCCAATCGCTCTTGAAACCCTGGCCGTAATTGCTGTCGTTGACGAATTCCAAATTGCGCAGCGGGAAGCCGTCCTTGTCGATCGTGCCGGCGGCCGACGGCAGGTAAAAGATCGGCAAGCCATACATGCGCATAGTGTCGTCACGGCTTTGGAAATAAGCGCTGACCGCGCCGGTTTCGGTATTGGTGTCCTGGCGGATATAGGCCTGCTCGGTCTGGATGGCATAGGAAGGAATGGCAAACGAACTGGTGGTGAGTTGGGCTTTCTGCGCGTCAAATTCACCCTGGGCCAGTTGCCGCACCACGTTGGCGCGCACCACCACGGGAACCTGCGACTGCGGCTCGATGGTGTGCAGCACCACGTCGGTCATCACGGCGCGATCGGTGGCGAATTCGTAATAAGCGCGGTCGGCCGTCAACCGCTGCTCGGCGGATTTGGCCGGCAAAGCCGGTGTGAAAACGATCCGCACGTCGCCTTCCAGGTAAACCGCCGTCACCTTGTCGCCGATGCCCCCCAGTTCTTTCATCTGCTTGAGTTGATGGCTGTGCATGCTGGTGAACAGCACGGCTTTATCGGCCAGCAGTTCCACCAGATCGCCATTGGCACGCTGCTGCGAAACCGCCACCTGCCCGCCCAGGGCAATGGCCACGGTATCATCCGGCATGGGAACCTGTTCCAGCAGTTTGGCGTGGAATTCGACTTCGCCTTGATTCAGCGGCGGGGTTTCCCGCGTGGTGGCCCCGCCGGTGGTGGGATTCAGCGGCGTGGCCTGCGTGGGTCCGGCTTTGGCGTTGGCACGCATCAACGCCGCCTGCTGATACACCGGCAACGGCGTTTGATTCCGCGCCACCCGATTCAGCGCCAGCAGGCGGATCGGACCACGCACTTCGGCGGTCACAAACAGCGTCGGCCCGCTGCGGTTAATGTGCTGGTAAACCTGCTGAAGTTTGGCGTGGCCGATCAGGGCGATTTCCACGTGCCAAGTGGGCGTGGTGCCATTGACCGGCGAAATCCAGATCACCGCTTGATCGGCGGTGAGTTTCAGCCGATCCAGATCGATCGCCACCGGCCCATTGAGCAAGGCGACGTTCTCCCCGGCGGCCAGCCAGGTATTGACCATGGCCGCATCCATAATCATGCGCGGGCACGGCGGCTCGATCTGCGCCACCGCGGCCGAAGATACGGTCAGCCAGATCGCCAAGCCCAGCAGCCAAAGACCAATTCCGCGCACGCAAACTCCTTCCCGACAATTTCGGCCAAAAGAACGTGCCGGCATTATAGAAGTGAACGGGCAAAAGGGAAATCGCGTGCGCGGGGCCAAATGGGTGTGAAAGCGCGAAGGTTCAAAGATTCACACCCTTCAAACCCTCAACCCCTTCACACCGGTCTTTCGGCTTTGTTTCCGCTTTCCGCTTTTCTACCCCCGGCGCCCACGGGTGAACTGATAGTGCCAGCCGGCTATACAACGCCGTGGAGACCATGCCGGCCACCGCCGATGGCAACAGGTGGCCCGGCGATAGCCGATGAGTTGGCGATGCAGGCGCATCCCGCCACGCCCAAGCGTCAACCGCGTCATCCGCCGGCAGGATGCAAGCCGGATCAAGCCCGCTATACTGCTCCGGCGCGATGGGCCTGGGAGATTGGTTCCATGGCCGCGTGCCGAGAACATGACCATCGCCTTGCTTACCACCATTTTCCTCGCCAGCCTGCTGGGCAGTATGCACTGCGCCGGCATGTGCGGGGCGTTTATCGCGCTGGCGGTGGCCGGCGAAAACAACTGGCGGCGGCACCTGCTGCGGCAAACAGCCTATCATGGCGGGCGGTTGATCAGTTATTTAAGTTTGGGCATCGCCGCGGGATTGCTCGGCAAACTGCTCGACCTTGGCAGCGCGCTGGCGGGCATTCGACCGGTCGCGGCACTGTTGGCCGGAATCACGATTCTGGTGATGGCATTGATTCAATTGCAGCGATTGTTGCATGTGAAGATCCCCATTGGGGCGACGCCGCAATGGCTTACGCGGCTGGGCCAGCGGGCCTATCGCCATGCCATGAATCGTCCGCCGCTAGCGCGGGCCTTGCTCATCGGATTATGTACCACCCTGTTGCCGTGCGGGTTTCTTTATTACTTTGTGGCCGTGTCGGCGGGCATGGCTTCACCGGCTAAATCCGCCGTGGTGATGGTGGTGTTTTGGCTGGGAACTTTGCCGCTGCTGGCGACGCTGGGCGCGGGCATTGGTGCCATGCTCAAGCCGCTGGAAAAAATGCTGCCGATGATGACTTGCCTGGCGATGCTGGCGATCGGCGTGTTTACTATCGTCGGGCGTGGCCAGCGTGATCCCTGGCCATTGCTGCGAACGGCGCAGCAGAACACCGCGCGTCCGGTCGGCAATCCGCCCAAATCGTGTTGTACCACAGATGACCACCCAAGCCACTAAATGCGCTCATTGCGGCTTCCCGGTGCCGGCGGGGTTGGTGGAACCCGCCGCCGCGCAGCAGTTTTGCTGCGCCGGTTGCCGGGCGGTTTACCACACGCTGCACGCCTGCGGGCTGGAAACCTATTACCGCTTGCGGGAAGTGGCCGGCACACCGGCGCATCCGGGCACGTCGCAATTTGAATCGTTCGACGCGCCAACCTTTGCCGAGTTGTACGTGCAGCCGATTGGCGATGATTGCAGCCTGGTGGATTTGGTGCTGGAAGGCGTGACTTGTGCCGCGTGCGTCTGGCTGGTGGAAAAACTGCCGACCGTGCTGCCGGGCGTGATCGAAGCGCGCCTGAGTTTGCGTGCCGCGACCGTGCGCGTGACGTGGAATCATCAACAGGTTTCGTTGTCGCAGGTAGCCCGCACGTTGGACCGCCTGGGCTATACACCGCATCCGGCCAAAGGGGTTTTGCGCCAGGATGTGCTGCGGCGGGAGGATCGCAAACGGCTGGTGCATCTGGCGGTAGCCGCGGCGCTGGCCGGCAACACCATGCTGCTGGCGCTGGCATTATATGCCGGGCGTATGGCCACCATGGAAGACCAATACCGCATGTTTTTCCGCTGGATCAGTGCCGCGCTGGGAATTCTCGCGCTGGCCTGGCCGGGATCGACATTCTTCCGCGGCGCGATTGCCGCCATTCGCCTGCGCGGCGTCAGTCTGGATGTGCCCATCGCCCTGGCGCTGCTGGCCGGCGGCACGGTGGGCATCGTCAACGTCATCCTGAACCGCGGCGAGGTTTATTTCGATTCGCTCACCGTGCTGGTGTTTCTGTTGCTGGTGGGACGATTTTTGCAATTCCGCCAGCAACGCCGTGCCGATGCCGCGGTGGAACTGCTCTTCTCGCTGGCCCCGGCCACCTGCCGGGTTGTGCGCGCCGATGGCACCGTGGAAGAATTGCCCAGCCAGGCGATCAAGCCTGGCGATTTGCTGGAAGTCTTGAGCGGGCAAACGATTCCCGCCGACGGCGTGATCGAAACCGGTCAATCCAGCGTGTATTTGGCGATCCTCACCGGCGAATCGGTTCCCGTGGCCGTGGGTGTTGGCGAGCAAGTTTTCGGCGGCGCGCAAAATCAGGGTGCGGCCCTTCGCATTCGCGTACTCAGCGTGGGCGAAGACAGCCGCGTGGGAAAACTGATGCGCATCGTCGAGCGTGGCGTGGGCGAAAAACCACCCGTGGTGCAATTTGCCGACCGGTTGGGAGCGTGGTTTGTGGTGGTGGTTTCCATAGCCGCCGTGGGAACGTTCGCGTTTTGGAGCCGGCATGGCATCGAACTGGCCGTCAATCACGCGGTGGCGGTGCTCATCGTCTGTTGCCCGTGCGCCCTGGGGTTGACCACACCCGTCACGCTGGCGATTGCCATTGGCCGTTTGGCGCGGCGTAACATTCTGGTCAAAAGCGGCGCGGCCATGGAACTGTTGGCCGGCCAGGGCAATCTGCTGCTGGACAAAACCGGCACGATTACCTTCGGTGATCTGCGTCTGCTGCACTGGCACGGCCCGGATGACCTGCGCGGCCCGGTGGCGATGATCGAACAACACAGCCAGCATCCGATTGCCAAGGCGTTTGGGGTGGCGTTCGGCCAATCTGAAATCTCACATTTCACATTTCACATTTCACATTTCACATTTCAAATCAGCGACGTTCGCGAAACCGGCACCGGCGGCATCACCGCCACGCTGGACGGCCAATCCATCGCCATTGGTTCGCCGTCGTTCCAAACATCGCTTGGCACAACGATGCCCGACGATCTCAACCAGCTTCGCGTCCAGTGGGAGCAAGCCGGCAACACCGTGGTACTGATCGCCATCGCTGGCCGAGCCACCGCATTGGCGGCTTTTGGCGACCAAGTGCGCGACGACGCCGCCGGGGTGATCGCCAATCTGGCCCAACTCGGCTGGCAGCCGCGAATGTTGTCCGGTGATTCCGCTGGCGCGGTGGTGGCCGTCGCCCGGCAAGTGGGCATCCCCGAATCGCAAGCCACCGGCCAGCTTACCCCTGAGCAAAAGCTCAACGTGGTGCGAGAATATCGATGCACCACTCAACCCCGACCCAAACCCGCTCGCGGGCAGCCGCCCATTCCGCTCGCTTCCCCCGGAGTACCGGGGGAGGGGGAAACAGTCATCATGGTCGGCGACGGCGTCAACGATGCCGCCGCCCTGGCCGCGGCGGATGTCGGCATCGCCGCCCACGGTGGCGCTGAAGCCTCGCTGTCGGCGGCCGACGTTTATCTGGCCGTGCCAGGCCTGGCCCCTTTACAGGAATTGATTCTGACCTCCCGGAAAACCCTGCGCACCATCCATCGTAGCCTGCTGCTTTCGTTAATCTACAATCTAGTGGCCGGCGGCATCGCCGTCGCCGGGCGGATGAATCCGCTCATCGCCGCGATTATCATGCCGGTCAGTTCCGCCACGGTGTTGTCGCTGGCCATC
>Ga0316217_10001793_pt1 | contig 27123 bp, 18 predicted proteins | sample 1anoAmetaG_FD_203633 | JGI IMG/M metagenome (GOLD analysis project Ga0316217, IMG submission 203633) | Freshwater microbial communities from Trout Bog Lake, Wisconsin, USA - 1anoA | ecosystem: Environmental > Aquatic > Freshwater > Lake > Hypolimnion/Profundal zone | place: USA: Wisconsin...
CTTTCCACTTCTTAAATTTACTGTGAGGACATGCTACCCTTTTTAAATTATCAAGGTATTGTATTTATATAAAATTATTCAGAGCCATTACTACTTATACCCCTCTTCCAGTTTCAATCCAATATGCGTCCGCCGGCCCCAAACGCTCCACTGTGGACGGCCGTTGTAGTTGGGAGGCGCAAGAAGGTCCTTGGATTTGGTTTGAGCTATTTCTATTATAGAAAACTTAGGAATTTGACCCAATTTGGCATATAACACTACTATTCTCGTAGTTTCAATATATAAAAGAGGAAGGATTTATATTGAGACCAGGTCTAAGGCATAGTTCACTCAAAGCTAGGTTGTACCTACTAACTGCTGGGAGATTTAGTGGAAACTATGGTTCTTTGCTTGAAATCACTTAATAAGCTATTTTACTGGGATTTGGGGCAAAAGTTTTTTGAAAATAAAAATATAGCAGAGAGAGGTTTCGATCCTCCGACCTTTGAGTTATGAGCCCAACGCGATACCACTACGCCACCCTGCTAACACTGACCACACCTAATCTTATATCCATTTTATTGAATTGCACTCAGTAAGAAGGAATCAGGTGCATTTTTATTCACGGGTTGTTTTAGCAAGGAAATGATAGCAACTAGTAGCTTCAGTATGGTTATAATCAAGATATTATACGATTGTGTTAAAGGGTTGAGTGTTGAATTGGCATTTAATGCTGAACAACCATTTGAAAAGATGCTGCATCAACAAATTCAAGCAATGCTGTCAAAACGGTCTCAAAGGTCAGTGCTTCTCGGCCGATTTTCATGGTTAGGTTAGCAAGCTGATAATAAAATAGATTGTGTTTGAAAAGGTGAGTGCATATTTTGGGATGTAGAATTATCATAGGCCAATGATATATTTCCAACAACTTATATATAGAGATAATATCGTGACAATGGATTAAAAAATTGAAATTTATTACCACTTTTGCACTTTCTTCTTTTTGTGAGCAGTAACAACGATTGGGCAAAGGACTGGGCTTTTGTATTTTGTGCTTCAGATGGTAGATCCACGCTTGCTTGAAGGATTATATTGATAATAAAAATGTCTTTCCATGGGATGCGGATTGTCAGGTAGGCACGAAGAGGCTCTCCTATCATTTTCTAGAGCACAGAGTTCAAGCCGAGGTCTGATTTTCGGTCATTCTAATTTACCTTCGACCTGAAGCCCACCAAAGTTGCCAACTCTAAAAATAATTATCTCGATTCCTCAACGAAAGCGGACACTTCGCCGAAGAAGTTCCAAAAAAAGAGCATTGGGCTGCCACCTGCGTCCAAGGAGAAGGACCGAAAGATGTTGATAGGCAATTATATGTAAGCACTTCCTTACACAGAAATGTTAATTTGGACAGCCTGAAAATCAGCAAGCCTGTGAACACCCAACTCAAGGAAATACGGCAGACGGAAAGGAGCCTCTACAGGAAAAACTCCAAGCAGGAGGACTACGAGTAATAGAGCTTCATTTCGTTGAAAAACTTCAAACTTGACTTTGTGGTCGGGAAGGGTGGGTTTGGGAAAGTGTGGAGAGTGCGATAAAAAAACAAAGGCGTCATTTTGGCCATGAAGCAGATGCAGAAAATAAAGATCATTTCCAAGCGGTCGGTGCATTCGGTGATGAATGAGATAGATTTGCTGACAAAGTTGAGACACCCTTTTTTAGTAAACATGGTCTATGCTTTCCAGGATAGGGAGTTTCTCTACCTCTTTATGGATTACTGCAACCGTGGAGATTTACGCTACCATATAGGCAACGCTCGAACCTTTTCAGAGGAAGTCGCACGTTTCTTCCTCGCCTGTATAGTCCTTTGCTTGGAATATATGCACGGCCTCAAGATTATGCATCGGGATCTCAAGCCATAGAACTTGGTGATCGATGACCGCGGATATGTGCGAGTCACTGATCTGGGAGTGTCGCGGTAAGTTCGCCCCGAAAACGCTGAGGACACGAGCGGAACTCCAGGCTATATGGCTCCAGAGGTCATTTGTAAAACTGACCACACTGAAGAAGTAGACTACTTTGCTCTAGGCGTCATCGCTTATGAGTTCATGACAGGAAAAGTATGATGAGTAATACGTAGCGGCCATACGTTGGGGCGAATCGCAAAGAAATCAGAGAGAAGATACTGTCTAAACAAGCCAAGTTGGACGAGATCCCGCCCTTTGGTTGGAGCAGAGATAGTGTGGATTTCGTCAATCGGCTCATCCAAAGGAAACCTGAGAACAGGCTAGGTCATAACGGAATCGCAGAAATCAAAAACCATCCCTTTTTCAAAAGCGTGGATTGGTAGAAACTCTTGAAGAGGCAGTATATCAGCCCCTTCATACCTCCCGTACCTCTCTAATCATTTAGAGCATAGAATAGGACTACGCCAATTACAAAGAGTGCATTTCAGAGGATACATAGATCAATGATGTCTAAGAGTATCAGCTTTTGCTTAGACATAAAGATACTCAGTAGGCCTTTATCGGCTATGAGTACAATACGAGGATAAACGGCACGCTGATGAATTCTCAAAGAGAAAATGGGATCAGTACTGCGTTGAATGTGAGAAAAAAATGATTAATAACTACAAATTTATACTTCTTTGTTGGTTTATCGAAGCTTTTGATTGCTGGAACTGAAATTCCTTTAGGAAAAGAGACTACCAAAAGACGAGGCTGCTGAATTAAGTCAGAAAATTGTGCTAGCCTGGCTAAAACAAATCAAACAGCAATTAAAAACAGGAGGCCACTGCTATCAGACTTCATTTATTTCAACTCAGCCTTTACCAATAACTTTATTGTTGCCGATTCCCACCAACCGGCTATTTATATATCAGCTGCTTAATCTCTATAACATACATTTTGAAGCCAATCTAACACAGAACCAAGTTGCCTATCACTTTTAGCTGATCAAATATGTGAATGGAATAGTAACTCGCAAATCATATGTTCATTTGAGTCTGTAGAGTTCATCGAGTTCAAAGGTCTGCTCTATGGCGCATGGTCCTTCAGAAGACAGTTCAACAACGATGCTTCCATTGGGAAAGCCTGAGTTGTAGATGGCTGATTTCCCGATTTCCAGATCATTGATGCCAGTCCAGCCTTTGATTGACTTGGGCTGGTCGTAGTCTTTGCCAGCGGGCAAGCCTTCGGTGAACTGGCCGTTGACGATGACGTCCTCGTGTCCGCAGAAGGTGTTTCGTTAGAGTTTGATGTTGGAGATGACGATTCCGAAGGTTGATTATGTCTAGCCGGTGAATTTCAGTTTGTTTACGCCAACCTTTGCGATGACTTTTATCTACTAGTGGTGGACACTTCTATCCTTTATTTCAGGATTTCTGAATACCTAGGCATCATTGAATTGGACGTTGAACTTGAAGCGCTCAAGCTAGAGCTTACCCTACCTGGGAGCCCAATCGAAGCTCAAAACAAACTAGTTTTAAAGAGGGTCGTGGCGGCCTCTGCCACTGTTATACGGGGGGTTGGTCGCGTCATGCGGTGGTTTGAAAGTTAATGCTGAAACGACGAGAAGGAGAGCTGCCAAAGTTAAAATCTGCTTCATTGATAAAATTATAGCATACTAACATCAAATTTAAACGATTTAAGGAAAGCTGCCAGCCAATAAGACCTATATATGAGGAGGGTAGAAAAGATTGCCGCAGTTTGATTGCTTAGACTGGTCTGAAAGTGAATTTGTGGCGATAGTTATTTGTATGATTTTCTAGGACGCACTCGAAAATCAAAATGAAGGTTATAGAGGTTTAGAAACTGTATGGCGAGACTTATAGATTCAAACTATTGTCACTTTTATTCTAGATATGTTTCTAATAAAATGATCCTTACATTATTGGGGAGCTTTTCTTGAATGGACATTTTTCAACAAAAAGTAGACATTACTGCCTAATCGTCTAATCTGAGCTCTAATCTAGCCTTTTCTATAGTCATTTGCATGTACGACATGTTCGATTCAAGCTACAATCAAAATATTTCCGGACGAAGCCCATAAATAATCAAATAACTTAGTATAATATCACAGCCACATCAAATTTGCTGAGAGTCTACTCGTTTGAGAGTTGAGGACAAAGTGCGTGAATAAATAGTTGGTATCTCGGTTTAGAGTTTATATCATCTTCATCCGTTAAACTCAGAACCTAGGTCAATTGAGGGTTCAAATAATAGCTTTGGCTTAGTTTGCCCAACATTTGAGCTTATCCAACGAAAGTCACCCTTCCAGCTATAGTTCTCAACATATTTAAACAGCATAAACACTCTGTTCATTTTGACACCAATATTCCTAAGCTAACAACAGCTAGTTAGCATATCCTTTAGAGATTTTATCCTGGATGTGGTAGTAATGCGCCTGCCTGAGTATCAATTTAGTGTGCACTACGATTTCGGGCAACCCTTCAAACATAACGACAATCATCTAGTACAGTAGTTTATATAAGATCTAGATATCAAAGATATGTATTCTTGTCGACCCATAATTTTATTATTGCCCACGAGTGGCCAAATCCAAGCGGGCGGGCAATTACTCTTAGGTATTTCGAAAAAACAATCAAGAGGTGATAACCGGTGACATCCATCATCGTCTTATAAAGCAGATATGCCGAGAGGAGCAGTAAGGAGTGGAGATGATAATATTGAATAGCATCACATTCATTTCCGCACATCTAATAAGTTAACCAAAGAGTTGATTGGGGTCAGGCTTGGCTTATTACTGCTACTGACCTGCACCTACTTCTTCTTAGTCAAGTGCCTCAAATCCATTCGATTGGGCTCTGCCTTTTTCGAAGATGCTGTCCCGACTCCATCTTTTTCAATTTAGACACATTTGCACAAATTCGAAAAAATTGAAAAACACTCCCCCTTCGATTATCTGTCCTACCCCAGCTCCACCCTCAACTCCTCCATCGATAATTTGTTATAGTTATTGGCCAGAGATAGAAATCGCGGCGGGGCGTAGTTTTTCTCATGGTAGGTTTAGGAATCATGATGGAGTTGGGTGTGGGATTTGGAGGGTTCCCACTAGGTGGCGTAGCTGGACATGGGAACATGCTTGCTGTTGTTAAAAGTGTAGTCCAGGAAGGAATCGTTTGGCTGCATAAATTATATTAATAAATTAGCTACAAATATCAGAGGAGGACTACTCGAGTATCAATCGGGCCAGGGTTATGCTGGTTTTAGGACGGCAGCACAAGCAATAGCTAGTGTTTGTTTATGAGTCTTCCCTCGGGATAGATTGGGATCATGAGCTTAAAGGAAGGTATTTACTGTTTTGGACTAGAAAATTCTCATGGATTCGAATTGTTCTTTTACCTTGAAAATGGCACTATCAGAGGTTGTTGGCGTAGAAATTCTTTGATTTGTGATCGCATTTGCTTCAAATGAGTAGGATTATTGCGGAAGAACTACTTTGCGGATTAAGTATCAATAGGATTAGCACCATAAAGATAGGTGTTAGAGTAGATAATGCAGAAGATCTCCAACGCAATAGAGCGTCTCTGATGATCTCTAGATGTTAGAGCTTGAAGAGTTTGTATTTGATTTAAATTGGCGTGGTTTTGGGTATGACCGAGAATTATTCATGAGATGAGTAGATTTATTTGATGGAATGGTCTAAAATGTCTGAGTCAACCTTTTTAACATTCATTATACAGATCACATCCATTACTCATAGACATTAATGGCATCAATGGCATATTTTGAAGATAATTTGCAATCAATTGGGAATTATCACCCACTTTCCTCCATCATTATATCAAGGTTGTATTGTCTTTCCTTCGCCAAGGGTTGTGATGCTAGAAGTATCCACCTTATTTTGATCAATACCAGATGCTTTTTAATATAGGTTTTGATTCTTGAAATGCATGTAGGCAGGTGACTTCCTCAATCTAGCAACAAACTTCTGAATCCTTTGAAAAATAGTAAGCTTTCATCACAAATAGCTGCCAATGATGTCAGACCACTGATTTGTTCATCTTCTCTGCATAAGTTAGATCCAAATCTTTTGCTATAGATTAACTAATCTCAAATCAAAATCTTTTTTGCACAAGATCATAGCAAAGACATATAAAACATAATATGGGGTTCTTTTGGAGGAATATGGATGGCAAGGTATTTTTCGGGACCAAAATAGTGAAAGATTGATATCATTTCTTAGATTAATATAAATAAACAGATGATTCTTTATTCAAGCAACTCACCACTACTCATCCTAGCCTTCTGTTCTCCAGCCAGATTCTTCTCGAAGTCATTTTCTCTGGGTCTAGCACATATCTTTTAATGGGACTTCACCACAACCTCAACATCACCAACATCAACTGCATTTCTATGGACTGATATCTAGGCAAGACGCAAGAACTGTCAGCGCCTTTGATTTAGCACTTCAATCAAAGCTGAACTGCTGGCTTTTCGTTAGATAGAAACCATTCTAAAGACCCTTTAACAATGTTGGTCTTCTTCAACTATATATTTATAGGCTAAAGTAGCCAAAACAACTGGAGAAGGGTTGAGCAATCCAGACGAGTGGCCACATTGAAGGAGAGATGGGATAGAGTGGGTGGCTAAAATGTAGCATATGGAGTTCGAATATAATACTAATAACAAGTTTCGAAATGGATTTGAAAAACCAAGGGGAGTTGGCGAGGTGGATAGGAGGGGAGTATATTAGATGTCTGAGACAAATCACAAAAAATGCAGTAATTTTTTCTTGAAGTTTAGACAAGTCAAGAAGTCGGGATACTCCTCCAGCATCCTGAGCATGGATTTGGGTTTCTTGGGCCGGAAGCCGTGGTGCGGGTCGTGGACGAAGTTGCAGCGTGAGCCGAATTTGCAGTATTTGTGTTGGTGGTAGTTCCTACACATCTTCTTTCGGAGAGTAGGCTGGTGGAGGACAAGTTCTTAGACGCCGTGGGCGAAGAAGCAGGTGTCTCCGTAGCAGCAGAAGCCAGTATCTGTGTAGCTTTTGCAGAGCTAGAGCTTGCGCTTGAGAGGACCGTAGGCCGTTGTTTCATCGTCTGTCAGTTCTATACTCATGATTAAGAGAATTTATTGATTATATAAAGAGTAGCCCATCGTCTAGATATCACTCGCCCGACCACACCTGCACAATCGGCACCTCTTATTCTGCTTTAAATGGTTTGGTCAATCTTAAGCTATCGAATCAAAAGAATAAACAAACGGAAAGTCGAGCCCATCACCAGCAAGAGGGTGATCTTCTTTTTCTCACTTTTAGCTCATTTTTCCCCAGATTTCGATCCTGTGGTATTCACCTCTTGAGGGTAAACTCATCCAATAATCACTATTTTTGAAACGGACTGGCCAACCAACAAATTGCCGATTTCCATCGCGCGCAAAAACCCAGGCTAAACCAAGACACCCCTTGGTACGAATTGGCACATCGTGAGGGATGGTTCTCTATGCCCAAAATTACTATTTCTGCCCACATTATATTATTATGGATTTCATCAGCCAGCCCAACGCATTTATTAACTGACGAAAAAGATTAAAGAAATGGATCATGTGACCATGGTTTTCATTAACTAGGCAGGTTTGCTTAGCTGCCTTTCTAGGTTGGAGTAGCTGACATATTGCAACATCCGTCCGCGAAGTAATATTGAAATAACCACTTTCTGAAGATTATAGATATATTATCATTCGAAACGATTGAAAGTAAGCAACCCATCGAACCCCATATTTATCTTCTGTTCGCGGCCGGGTGACAAGTTGACCTAGGCCTCTTGCAGGGTGATCCTGGCCTTTTGAACAACTGAGTCTTTGCCTTTGAAAACGCTCTAGTTCCTACGATATCTTTTATTTTAGCTCTTGATCAAACGTTCTCGGCTTCTTCCTGGCTCGCACTTGCTGGGCACTACTTTAACTCTGGATTCCTTCTGCGTCTATTTGACTGCTCGCAGTATGATGCTTTGTTTATAGTTTATGTTTTCCATCAGCTTGTTAAAGCATGTTTTGTCTTAGTTGGTGGTCTGAAGGAGTTACTTGTCCTCAGTTATCTTTGCCATTTTAGTAGGTTTTTTGGTGCGGGCGAACCGGAGCTGGTCTTTGGTGGGACTGTTTTCGACGCTGTCGTCCCTTTAGTACCAATCTTTTGCGACCTGCTAATAGGTGTCGCATTATCTCTTGGCAGGAGACGAAGACAAGGCTTTGGGCATAAAGAAGTCTTGGGGTAGGCGCTTGGAGAGATGATTAACTTTGACTAATACCTGCTTCGACCGGGAAGAGTGCTTTTATCGCTATATCGACATAATAAAATAAATCAATTCCAAAATTGTTACTCCTTAACCCTCAATTTGGCAAAACTGCTTTCAACAAACGGCTAAAGTGTAGTTCATGCTTTGAAACTTCTAAACGAGTTTTCCAATTTTTTATATCGAATTCGTCCAAGATAGCCAATAAACCCAACTTATTAACCACAATAAAATCATAAAAGCTATAACAATTTAGTCGTTACCAAATCAAACCTGTAATCATCATTCGAATCTATCTCACTAAAGCTATACTGATGAGTTACTCCACTCCACGAGTTAAGGCGTAAGTTGGAACATGTAATGGCATCTGCCGACCTGTATGCTGATGGGCATCTGCTAAAATTTGGTGTCACTTTGCAATTTCAGGAGAGTTCCGAACTTTGAGCCAACATCTTTGAGGTAAAAGCCATCCTACTTGAAAGATATTTCGGCGTGTCTCCTGGAAATATTCTGATCAGGGATTCTGAATTCACAATCCTAGTTTCTGCCTATTCTCGTGGTCTTATTCGGATTGCCTTCGATGACCACATATTTTCTGGAGTTGCTTCCGGGCACGCTGCCTTCCAGAATAATGTATGCTCCTTGTTTGGGGGTGGTGATATTGAAGACAAGAGTGTTTTTGCCCGCGACTTTGAGGACCTTGGGGTAGGGATGTTTGCATATTTAGCAGCTGGGTTTCTGTAGCAGGTAGGTTGTGGTTCCGTTCTAAGTATGGGTTTCGACTTTGGTGCTGACCCAATTTTTGAGACAGGATAGGTGGATCAAGAAGCAGCTTCCTTTGCAGAGGCAAGGTGAAATCAGAGGGTCTTAAGGCGTTTGATCATTTGAAAAGCAGATTCTGCAGTTTTAGTCTTTGGGAGGTTTTGCTTTTGTTGGAGATGTCTTATTGGTTTTATCAAAATGAATGAAGTTGCTTGTGTATGGATTTACGGATTGGTTGGGAGCAGCCTTTGATCGATTATTCTTTATCTTTTTGATAAACTTCCTCTTCCGTAAACAACCAGTAATTTCATTGTCCTTCTCTTAGTCACTCGAATTTGCAGCAAGGACACCCTCGCTTTCTTTTTAGCTTCCATCATTTTCTTATTCTTCCTCTTAGGAGATCCATTTTTCCTCCTCACTTTCTTCATCTGCCCTCAAGCAGGATTGGATTTCTTTCTCCGTCTTCAATTACAACACTTCGTACTAAAACTTCCCAAATTTGATGCAGTCTCCGATTTTCAAGGGATGTTCCTGATATCTGGAGGTGCCGTTCCATTTGATTTTATTGAGAACCAAGTAGGGCGGAATCTTTGAAACCCGTTAGTTCTTCTATTTGTTAAGCCTGAGCCAGACCTCTAGGCCGGCTGGCGTTTGCTCGACATCCAGCTGACAGACAAAAGCATAGAAGGGGTTGAGAGCACAGTTATCAGTGCCAAAGTAGTTCTCCCCATGCAAATTATTCCTGAAAAGTTTGCTATGGTTGTTGGCCTTGAACCGATAATGCGATAGCATGTTGCCCGTGGCTCCATAGTCGAACAGCTCCCCGGTATCGCGGTTCCAGCTGGTCGTGGTCACTATGAAAACTTAGCCAACGTTTCGGGTCATGGAGCTGGGAATGATAAATTAAGTTGCTGCGCAGAGTTGGCTTTAAATGTGCGCACTTATGAAAATAAATATTGATATGGGATTTGGCTGATTTATTCGATAAATCACCCGCAGGTTTTCAACGGCCTGTCAACTATGTTATTACACGGGATTGTGATATCTCGAGGAATTGTTGAGCATTCCTTTTTGGTTCTAAACCAGAGGAAAGCACTTAGGCTAACTATGATTGAATCTAGATGCGTTTGTATGGATCTCGGGTCAGATAAACAATTCAACGATCTATTCAAAAAATCACCGTTCAATCTGACCTGGTGTCATTTTCTCCAGTCAAAGTCAGTTAGCTACCTACATTCATATCTTTCACAGGCTCAAGAAGGACTCCATGCCTTTCCCCGTCTTTATTTATAACACAGTATACTAGATATTACCTAATAGTCATATCTTTGCAAATCATTATTGAAAAGTCCTGCTAATATAGCATTTGATGTACTCTTTAGCTTCATAGTGGAACACCCTCGTAATCTGTTGCAGATTACAGCAGTTACTATTAAAACTTGGCTTTCGTGTTGGGCCATGCAATCTTGGGCCATAACTTATGAGGTAGTTTTAAATACATGCATTTATAAACGCATATTCTATGAGGATCTTGACAGATTGGGCTGTCTTATTCGAGAAATTGCCCATATTTTTGCGAAAACTTATCATAATACACAAAATCATTATTAAGTCTCATATATGTTTCACTAGTTCGCTGAACTTCAGGCATTCCGTCCCCGATGGCATTATTTTCTAGGCGTTTAGGCTTTACTTCAAGGCGTTCTACATTTTTCTCTATAGTTCGGCCAGCTACATAAGTCCTCTTTTATGCTGCTATAGAGTCTACTCAGAAACAGACACTCTTTTCTTCGAATTAGAGTGATAGCACTTATTTGAAGCTGACTAATTTTTCTATTTAAGGTAGGGCTTTTATTTCTATGTCGAATAAAAGACGCCTCTTTGAACCTGGTTGCTCTTTTTTGGGACATATGGTGAGGTGCTTGCTGGATATCCATGTTTCGGAGGACTTTACTGCTTTTCCTCGATATGGTATTAGGAGCTTATTTATTTAGTTCTGGACACATTTTTGATTGTGACATCGCTATTCAGCATTGAGCCTTGCTTTGAAAAACTGGACTCTTTGAAGAAGGAATTCTAGTCAGCGAAGATCTGTTCTCTGCCCTGGTATCTCTCGATGAATAGCCTTAAAAGATCAAATACTTCCTCAGAGTTCAATTCTTTCAAGGAATTGGTACACAGCTTTACAAACTATCTTTTGTTGCAGGTGAGTTTCTTCAGGAAGATCCTTGTGAAAATGGTGCCGAAGATGAACTTGAACTCCTCAGGGATAGCATCGATGTTGCAGTTTAGCTTAGAAAGTGTCCCCGAGTTTTTGCCATCTAGTATTTAAAAAACAAACTCAATGCAAGATGACTATTTGCCGAACTGCCTCGTTTTGGCACTTTCTTCCTATTACATGATTCTAGTGTTGCTGAGGTAGGGACTTGAAGTGGGTTTACACTCTAAACTAGCTAAAGTTGTCTTCTTCTTCTACTTTTTGGTTGAATGGGTCAACTATACCTCTTCATGTCCTAAGTTTTGTTTTGATTTAGACGTTTTGAGTCTGTGCTAATCCACATGCTGGACATTTTTGTTTGGACAGGCATACTTGATCTGGGCGTTCGCTGACCCTCCATAATGATTTTCTTTGTTGATGGCCCTGTTTAATCTGCAATTCATCTCCTATATTTTGGAGATACTCAACTGATCCACTTCTTCAAGGTCCACTCCACTTTCGAAAAACTCATCATGCAGTATCTTGTTTTAGGTTACTCTAGACTCCTTTTTGTTGCGTTTTATCGAGCCTACTAGATGCTTCTTTTCATTTGTTTTGGATTGGCCCAGTTCGTGGGTGTAGCTTATCTCCTCCAAGGCCATATTCCTGTTGCTGCCTTCGTAGCCCCCTTGCCAGACATGATCACTATCCAGTTAGTTCAAGGGCTGCCTGTGCTATCTCCGCAGGTATTACTACTTGGCCTGGCTGTTGCTCTAGTAGTGATTATTACTCTAGTAGTGGTTGGTTTAGTGCTGGTTGTGAAACACCCCATCGTTGAAGCTGACCTAAAACTTGTTGTCGAGAGGTGCGTGGAAGGGAACGTTCTCGGGCAGACTGTACTTGGCTTTTCGGTTGGTTTCGGTGTACTTGCTCCTGAGTGCCATATTTTATTAATAAAATGAATAATTAAGCTGGCCGACTATACTAATTAACTGTGGTTGTGGGTAATTTAGTTTATAAATCATTATGAATTAACAGACGGGCAAGCAGCCGCGGGAGGAGCCTGAGAATAAGAAGCCGACCAAGCCACTGCCGCCACAGCCCTAGCAGAGTGGCTCTTCGCATAAGATGGAAATCGAGAAGAACAAACTTATAGAAGACCACTAATGGGAGGAACTCTGGCGCTGCAAAAAGGAGTATCTTTAGATCAAAAAGTATGAGAAGCCACTTTGATTCACCTCTATAATCATCTCAGAGTGTCGCTTGCTAGGCTATATCCATTTCGCCCTCTATCCATTTCTGTTTTTTTACTGTTACTGCAGCTAGTGCCTAACGAATCCGATCTTATCTCTCCAGATCGGGAGATCCCAAGCCATTAGAGCTTATCTAGCTAGATAAGCGATAGATATCTAAGGGGGAACTCTACGTGTCACAAAGATGTGCTCGCAATCTAGAGCTTGTTGCTGAATATGAGATATAGATCAATAATCTCTTTCTAGAATCATCTATAGGTGGGCCTGATGCTGGACTGTGCGGGGTTGGTGAGGGTGAAGACGGTTTTGCCGCGGCCTTCCAGTTAGTTGAATTCGTAGCGGCCCCAGTTTTGGGTCTTGCTGTTGTGGTCACGTAGGTTGGAAATGGCTCGGACAGGGTTGTTGCCTTCTTCGATGTGGCCCTTGTAGCCCTTGTTGACGTAGTCGTGGAAGGGGTCTTCGATGGCGATGGTGTAGTACTGCTGGGTGCCTTGGACTCGGACGGTGAGGGCACCGATGATGGACTTGAATGAGCCCCAGGAGTTGGGGACAAGTCTGGCGGTGTAGAAGAGTCCTGGCCTGACGACATTGGTTTTGAAGTCTTCCTCAACTCTGCCCTCCTTGAAATGCCAGCCGACAATTTCAATGTTGGAGTCGGTGTCGTTCCTGATCTCTAGGAGGTGAAGGCCGTAGTTGTTCCAGTTGTTGCCCTGGGTGACATAGCGGTTATAGAAGTAGTAGTGGACGTTGTTGTGGCGTCCGAAGTTGTTGGTGGGGTAGATGAAGCTGCTCTGCATCAATAAAATTTATATTCAGTGACGAATCTTAGTCACTTATAATCACTAGATACGTTCAGTAGCTTAGCACTTCTTGCCTTCCAATTTGAGCATTTTTACCCTTTTGCTTATATCTGCTCAAGATGCAAAGCAGTACCTTGAATTAGATGTTATTGGGATAATTGAACGAAGTTTGGCCGACTGTGGAACCAAAAGGGCTGACTTCAATCGTCTTAGCCATTAACAATCTAATATTGGTATTCGATTGCAAATATTTAGCCCTTATAGATTGCTGTAGTAGTTGATATATTCAGCATAAAAATCGTCTATTAGGAATATACAATCATCTCTTTTCTCCCTTCTTTAAGGTGTAGTAGGTTCCTTCCTTCTGGAAATCGATTTCAATATCCCGGTTGGTCAGCTTCCTGTATGCAGCTCTGATGGCGGCAACTCTGTCTTCGAGGAAGTGCTGCTCTGACTTATCGAGGGTGACCTTGGAGAAGGAAGTGCCGTCGAGTCTGACTCTGGTTCTGAAGCCGATGATGATTCCGGGCAGGAGGAGTTCGTCAAGGATGGCGGAGTAGACCGCTGAGAGGGTTCTGCTGTTGGGTCTCTGGAGCTTTCTATTTTATTTGACCCATCTAGATTGGATGCGTCTGGCTGAGAGCAGCAGGACAGTTTTTTTGAGTTTCTTCTCGAGTTCAGTGACGAGCTTCTTGTAGGCGGGGGTAAGGAGAATTTTGTTTGTTCTGTATCCAATGTGAATAAGTATGAAGGATTTATCCTTATCGTAGGTAACCTCTTGAACCTTGTTGATGATGACGGATGCGGCAAGCTTCTTGTTCTCGGCATCAAAATGGTTGACAGCCTCGATGAGTGCTGCTCCGACTTGACTCTCAATGTGAGTGAGAGTGGCGGCTTTGACTCCCTTGGTCTTCTCGAAAACATCATGAACTTTTTTAGTATCGGCCATTGTGGTAAAAGCGATATTTATTAAAATAATATTTAATCGATATAGCTTTTTATTAGATTTTAGTTGAGATCTTAATGTCAAAACCCGAAAGCATTAAAGTTGACCCCTGGACTGATTTCCCCAGACAACCTTACTCTCTTTTCACTGACGACTTTGTCCATGATAAGCTCCTCACCCTCAAAGTCAACTCCAAAAACGACAAAAGTACAGTCAATATTAAAGCCACTCTTACTGCTGACAAGGGAGCCCCCACTATCTCCGACGAGGCCAAGCTTTGGTTCACAGTCAACGGCACCCGCTCAATTTACGCCAAAGTGAAATCAAATAACTACATCAAACTACACTACGACAACGGTCTCTTCTAGCAATGGAACAGCAAATGGAACCTTTACGCTACCCTCAATAGCAACAAGTCCCTTTAAAACGTCAGTCTGCGTCTGGGTGCAGGCAACTACTCCCCAAAGTGCAACTCTGACAACCGCCTCAGAATCGACTTTGCAGCTGATAAAAGTCAGAACCTGACTTGGTACAACAGGACTGTGGTCAGTCATTAAAAATTGACCTTCGGATTGTTGACTGCCTACTTATTGAACCAGAACGTGCTCCTAAAAAACAACTTGCTGTTCGGCTACAAGGTAAACGACACCACGAATGCGTTGTTACGGTTGTAGAACCGCGGCTTCAGAAAGGACAGCTTCAACTGGGGCAACTTGGGAGGCTACTTCGACCACATCAAGTTGGACTTCGTTTCCAAGTACCAAAGCAACATCTAGTATGGACTTGAGGTAGTTTTGTGTTTACGCAGGGTGTTTTCAACGTCAATGCAAAAGCTCCCTTCGAAGAGGCTCTCGTGGTCTTAAAGCACCAGAATGCTGAGAAAAACCAGACAACCAAGGTCAAAGTTAGCACCAAATTTGATGTCTCCGTCTCATACAAGTATCCCGGCTTCATCTTCAAAAACATCGCCAATGCCACCATCGGCGTCCAGGGCTCAAATTTGCTCAACGATCGTAGGGCTTTCAAATTCGGTGGCCAAGTTGAATTCAATGTTTGATTATGCTTCATCGGAAATCATCTTTATTTATCTAAGAACTTTTTTGATATTAGTTATGCTGAGATGGTGAGGCTTAGGGTAGGCTGAAAAAATTGGGATCGAACTTAGAAATTTGGTTTGATTGATATAAGTTTACGATTAGACAGAGTTATTAATGATAATAAGTTTCAATTAGTTTTATTAGCGAATTTGCAAAAGTCGCAGTGTTTCCCAACGCCCAAACTCTGCCTTTATCAACGTTTATACTCCTAAATGCTCACAAGAACAAAGTCAGCTACTATTCCAAACTCACCACTCTTAGCTTTCAGATCTTAAATATCGAAAAAAGCACTAAGATTTTAAATCCGAGAACAGATCTCAAAACAAAACATGTAAAACGCAAAAGAAGTCTCTGAAATCAACTCCCAACAAACATAAATTTAAGTACCAAGTGCTAAATCTGCACTGTGTCAAAAAGGTGGAGATATAAAGTCCATGCATTGCCTTTAGCAAACTCTGTCACCGCAAATAATTGAGTGCTTGCGATATTGACAAAAAAAAGGAGGACCGTGCCAGGCAAAAGTAGTTTTTGGGCAAAAAATTCAAATGTCTGATGAATAGAGTTACCAGGGTGAGCACTGAGCCGATTGATCCAAACCAAGGCTCTTTTGTGGTCTCAGGCTATAAAGCTATATGATAACGTATTTTTTTCAAATTTAATCAATAGATATCACTATTCTATGTAAGATTATTAAATAAAATCAAAGTATTCTAAACCTTGACAAAGTATTCTAACCCTTCAGAGCGTTTTCGTCTATTTCTCACTTGGAAAGCTAAAAAATGAAATAACAAAGTAAATCCTGTTGATTGCGTAAATGGACAGAGTGAGGTCTAAAGATGAGATGCTTATACTACATATAAATACACAAAGATGAAAAATCTAGATCTCCCGTTATAAGTAGATTCTACATTTGGAGAGTCTAAATGAAGCGGAAATGATTTGTTAAAAATATCTTTATCGACCATTCCATTAGCCATAAACTTGCTTCTTTATTGATTAGTATTTTTTTCTCCTCATAAAGGTGTCCTTTCAATAAATTTCATCTTGAATGAATTTATTCAAAGCAAAGTCTTTTTCTTATTGAGCTCTTATCTTTTTTCGTCTTTATCAAGGCTAAATGTAAATTTTGCTACTTATTGATGAATCTAACTTGAAAAATCAATCATTTTTACAATAAAAGGCAACGAATATCGAGAGATTGACCTGACAAATGTTAATTGACTTCCACAAAATAAGTCGGGGAGTTGGTTTGAGTATTTTGGTTTGCTTTTGTTTGAGATTGTAAGACATCCAAAAATAGACGACAACTGAGACATATTAAGTTCTTATAATCCTGTGTGACCAAAAAAGCAATTTATTCTATTTATTGCCTTTTATATTTTGAAAAAACGCTAATATCTTCACTACTTAAATTCGCTACACACCTAACCTTTGCCCAACAAGAACTAAAACTTAAGACTAATCTTCTTTTGCTATTCTTTGACTTTTGTATTTTTTGGGAGTTTGGGTTTGTCTTCAAAGAAATCGATGGTCTCTGGGCATGTCTTTTGCATTCGTAGCATAGAAAGACGATATCAAATCTTGTTATTTTAGTTTAAAAGAGTTTTTTAAGTAAAGTTGCGAAATATTTGATGATATCACAGAGGCCAACTAATGCCAATCTTTCTTCTCTATTCTACATTAGAAAAATGCTCATGATTATTGACAGGGGTCAAATGAAGTGAGTAGTTTAGGGATGTGTTTATGAATTGGGTGTCTGCCCTTGAGAATTGCTTTTGTTTCTGAGCGTAGTAAAGAGGCCTGTTCCAGTTAAAATAAGGCAAGTAATGATATAATAATGTAAAAGTTTAGGAAAGTTGAGAAAGCAAATTTCACTCGGAGAATAAGTGAAAATGAGAGCTGAGGTTTTAGTTTAAACATTTTTATTTTAGTATTAATGATATATTGGGGAGGACAGGGCGTTCAACTCTCAATTACTTGTCGTAAATTCGGCGAAAAAACTTAATATGAATCAGGCCATTTTAAGCCTTACTACTCTCCTCTCCAGTCTGCTCAAACGTCAATTCTTCCGCCACTCTTCAGAAATGCAAATTTATTCGTAGCATAGAACTCATTTGATCATCCTTTATACCAAATAGCATAGCCTCTTTTTCTAAAATAAAAATATCGTTGAGACTTTTCTAACCAAAATGTTTCAACTTGGACTTTTTTGTGCATTTTTTTGTCACAATCGAGCAGTTGTATTTACATTTAGATCTTTCGCGTCTTGAATAAATCTCAAACTCTTCCAAAACTCAAAAACAAATTAACATTTAAACTAGGATGGGAACTTTAAATAGCTTAGCGCTAATTCCTTCAAAGGAGAGAACAGTAATCTTTCCAGCTTCTGTACATATATTTAAAATTCAAAAACTTAGCAAATTAACATCATCGTAAGCTGCGATTAGATATAAATGTTAGCACTTTCTTCAAATGCTCAATAGACGATTCTTAAGCCATAACGCTCATTAAAATTGCCTTTCTGCCCTTTAAAAAGATAAGAAATTACTTCTAAATTATAACAATTAATTTTATCGAAAAACTCCCAAAGAAAATGGTAAGTCTATAATTATACAGTTCTTTTCGAATCCTATGTGTATTTGGAGCTAGTCTATAAACCCTTATCAATGTTTTTACTTTACTCCTTCGCTGGCCCAGCAAAATTACCATTTTCCCCCATTCTCTTCAAACATTATAGAAGAACCTCTTTTTGGCCATAAAACTCCGCTTTTAGCATCAGCTGAGACCAAAAAGTAAAATAAACTTGCCAAAACTTAATAGAGCTTTGATGATGTTTAGGCACAGAGATTGAAACGTGATGCCAGTTCCATCTTGGAAAACAGCAAGAAGTTGAAAAAAACAATGTAGAATCACAACGTTTTGCCCAACATCATGAATACCATGCTCTCGTTTATCCGCAGACGCAACAAAACTGGCGAAATCGTAGAGAGAATCATCAGTAGATAAAAGCCGTAAAGGAGCATAGCCAACTACAAAACCAGCAAATACTATGCCTACCAAATATATTTGCACTCGAAGATCCCAAAAAGCAAGCATTAGAGCTCACTTAGATTCATAGTTAACCATTTGGATCCAGATTTGGATGCATTTACCCCAGAGGAGCAACTTTTCTATAATAAAGTTTGTCGTATTCTAATTTTGGAATTACTTAGTTAAGAGTTTCTGTTGACTTTCCTGACGACCCGAAAATGCGCCAAAACTTCAAAAGCCGATCATCTGAAAGGCAGAAGATTTATAATAGCTCTGCTAAAGTAAGGAGGTGAGTCTCAGGAGGTTTGAATTTATCATGATAGTTTCCCTTGTCTGATTCGCATTTTGCTTTGAGATTTCTATCAGAATGGAAGGGCTCAAGCTTATTACCCTTTTTCTTTAAACTCAATGATTTTTCATAATAATGACTTTAAGCAAAACTCAGACGTTTTTCCTCGAAATAAGGATTCATTACAAAAGCTTTATTCTAGTCGTCTTAGAGTTGGAATAAAGTGGTTTTATTATAATTAGGCTTTTCCATCATTTCAAATTTGTAGGAGCCTGGTTTGAGGTAATAAACTTTTAGACAGTAAAAAATCAGGAAAACTTCATGCCCAAACAAATAAGAATTCAATTATTCTTAAGAAAACCATGGTTCTTCGAAGTCTAGCCTCAAAAACTAATTTCTTCTGATTTTCTCCTGCGCTTAAGTTTGCTGGCCTCAAGTTAATAATAATCATTTTTTATAAATCATTCTAACTCTGAGGCTGATTTGGTTATTATAAGTTGTCTCAGAGTCTGAAGATAAAAAATACCTGAATCAATGTTTTTTGGGCTCATCTTCTTGACTGGGTACTTCCTGATAGCTTAAACTTTCCAAAACGCTCTGAAGAAACCTTTGCACTTTGAAATGATCTTGCCGACTTGTATTCTTTAGCCTTTGGGAGTGAAGGGTGACGACTGGGGCTATATTTTTGAGATAATAATTAATGGCTATTCTTGAGATCCGATTGTAGAAAAGTTGTTATTCAGGCGTAAAAACCTAGGCTTCGTGGTCAATATGGGTCACGGCCATCTAGAGAGCGGGAGTGCTGACGTGGACGCTGAGTTTATTTTTTACAAATGCTTGGTAAGAATAGAAGCCTTTCACGTTATACGATTATTATTTTTTTTATTTAATGACGATTTTCTCAATGAGTTTTTCAGATTTGCTTTTTCTTTGGACGAATGCCAGGATGTGGTTTATGTTATTGGGGATTATATTCCTTTTATCAATGAAGTTTATCTTTTTTAATTTGCTTTTTTTCGAAATTATATGTACTTTTTTATTCAGAGATAAAATACAATTTTAAGATGCCCTTTTCTAGTCTTACTAAATTTTAATGCTCATGTTGGTCTAAGAAAAAGGTGGAAAAGTTTGTTCATTATTGGAGTTACTGGAAGGGTTTCTAATGATGGATGTTGTTGGCTGAGGAATCGAAAAGTAAGCAGGATGATTATAAGGAGTAAGAGCGAGTAGGGGACGATAGAAGTCTAAATAATAATACTAGGTATGAGACATTGTATACCATCGGTAGTTGTAGGTTGTTTTGGAGTTTAAAATCAATATTATTATGTCATGGATTAATTCGCTATTTAGAGGGCAAGAAAGGAAGTTCCAGGACTTAGAAAAATTAACAAAGTTTCCTCTGCGTATTAGTATGCAGTTAGACTTCAAATTCTTGGTAAAATGATTGTATTATATTGGTCAAAAGGGCATTGCTTTAGTAATAAGAATCGCTAAAATCTAGAAGCCTTCTTTTGTGTCCGAAAGCCTTGAAATTTTGATCTTTGGCAGCAAAAATGATGCATTTTCAGCGGCAGCCTTTGCAGAATTGTTTTGTTTTGATTTAATGCCAAAATTAAAGAAGTTTTTTTCGAAAGGTATGTCAGCTATAAATGCAAAAGTGTAATTCAATAATTTTTATGTTCAAAAGCCTGATTTCGTTAGCAATACTTCCAGCTGCCGAGAAATAAGAACATTTAAATGTTTTAAACCTCCAACTACAAAAATAATTCTTAAAGTTTTTGAATTTTCCAAGTTAAGAACTAAAAATTTATTTTATGACAGCAACCTAAAGATGTTTTTTGGGTTCAAAACTCAACCAATTATGCTAAATGAATACGAAACCTATCCTTTTAAGGCTTTTAAAGCTCTTCAGCCATTAAACTCTTAATTAAAACAAAAAACACATAAAAATACTTATGGCGTGATTTCATCCACTTTAGAATAATTAGATAACATGATTTTTTAAACTTTATTTTGCACAAATAAGAATTTATAGCTTTTCATGCTTTATAAATTCAAACTAAGCAAAGCCTTTAAACCACAGCTCTGCTTTGCTTGATAGCAGTTGTTGAGGGTCGTCTTTTGCCAAAATACTCGAAAACAAAAATTATTCAAAATCGAAATAGAAGAAAACATAAACTATGATCGATGAATTTCAGAGGGCGGCTAAACAGGGCCTATAAAGTGTGAGGCGTGAGTGAGAAGAAGAAATTGATGAGAGTAAGAGCCGAAATTGGATTGAAGATATTAACCTAATATAGCTGAATTGCTTTTTTTTAGAAGAGTCTTCACTGAAGCCTAGCAAAATGCTTTCATTTACATTTTTTTGATTATGATTCATCCGCAAAAGTCTCGAAACTTCGTTCAGGTTGAGTTAAAACCCAGAAAACTTCAGTAATTTCAGCTACTCTGAAGTAACATTGAGAGATAAGTAAAGTGGGTTTGTGAAGTTGAGTTTTTTTGAACTTACATCTATTAAACTCTCATCCAATGAAGAACAAATCTTGAGATGTTCATTTTTTTGTGCTTGAGCTTGACTAAACATCTGATTGATTGCAGAAAGTTTTATGTATTTCTAGAAAGTTAAATTAGGATCAAATTTTGTCAAACTAAGCAATTATTAGGCCTATTATCAGCTAAAAAGACTTATCTTTATCGATTAGTAGTTTTAGTTTTTTTCTATGGGTCTAGTTCTTTCTGCTTTACTTTTTAAATCAATCTAAATCTCTACAGCCTGAAATCAGAATCCTCTGAACTTATATCACTTATCATGTTCTACAAGGGATCATAAAAGTCTATCTTTATCTTTAGAATCAAAAAAACGGAGATAAAAATGTATTTCTGATTCCAACGTTCTTATAACTTAGATCTTTTTATTTTATTGCCTTAGATTGAAATTGGAGTGCTTCCTGATATGCCTTGACAGAATGCCTTGACAGAGGTTATGGTACTTAAAATGATTTTTGATGCATTTAAGAGTTAGTTCTTAACAAATAAGCATTTTATAAGTGTCCGTGATGAATCAAACCTACAAAAAAAACCACTTTTTAGGAATCAACGATTGTCGAATCTTGGAATTTATATAATCCAATTAATATTAACTTTGATAGCTCAGGTGTAGCACCCTGAAAATCAAATCTCCTTTAGAACAAACTCAGCTCAGAGCAAAAAATGGTGTTATTTGTTTTACAATGAAGCGTTTTTTTGGCTTTGATCGAAGTCATTTAGCTTTTTCTAACGTTAATTTTAGATAAAATTTGTTAAAAATCAATTCTTGCAATCAATCTTAGACCAAGTGATGTTTTCTGATATGAAGATTCAATGCAACTGTTGAGGAGTATTTATTAGAACATTCTGACGAAGGACATATGTACTTTTTCTAAAGCCAGCTTCTCCGTTTGGAGTACTTCCTTTTCCCTACAGCTGCCTGAGAAGTAGCGCTTCGCTTCAAAGAATTGTTTTACTATTTGATTTTTGAGTTCTACTCTTAGGCAGCTTTTAGCTTATCGAAAAGTTCCATATTTTCATTTTTCAATAGTTAGTTCTGGTACTTAATCTGCTCTAGCATCTGAAAAGAGTGCATATTGTAAAATTCAGGGCAATTCAGATAAACTAAAGGAGGTGGGGCACAATCAAAGGTCTGGTTCCTTTCGAAGCTCATCAATGAATTAATTATAATCAGCTCTCAAAACTAGCTTTAAAAACTATGATTTACTGGTTGATTAGAACAATTCCAGGGACCTGACTTTTTTAAGTTGAAGGCTCTGTAAATTCTCATTACAGATTAGGCAGATGAGTAAATCATTTTAGCTTGTTCTTGAGAATTCTTTTTTTTGTAAATCATGTGTCGAAGGATTTTTGATGTTTTATGTTAGATAGAAAGTTATTTTACTTGGGATTGCAGTATTTAAGCTGTTAGGTTGGTTTTTTTTGGAGGATTCTTCTTTTGTTAGAGCGCTCCCGAAAATTCTAAATTAAGATATTTACCTTTAAAATCATTCAAAAATACCTGTTTTGATTACTCTTGATATTTGAAATCTTAATAGAGTAAATTTTTGAACTCTCTTTGCAAAAAAATGAGCCAACTATTAAACAAATTTTTGGCATTTTTCTTTTCAAAATTAAGATTACTGAAGAAGCTAGTTAAAGCCAAACTGTAATTTTTTCGGAACAACCCTCTAAGCAGCTCAAAACTTGATAGAGCTAAGAGCACTAATTAAGTATCATGCGATGAATTCGTCGTACAAAATGTTAAATCTCATTTAACAAATGAAAAATCACTCAAGGGGATTAAAGAGGAGAGAGACTTCGATGTCAAAGGTTATCTTTATCACTTGTCTTCAAACGAAATCAGAGTTTTTGAGCGCCAAACTGGTTTGTGAATAGCTTTTAATTACAAATCAGTAAATAACATAGAGAAGATCACTTTTCATCACTTGTTTTTCTTAAAACTCATCAGTTTCTGCACAATCTATAAGCAAATAACTTCCGCTTGCTAATTGGCAGTTTAGATGAGCCTTCTCGCCAAATAAATTTCCTATTCCAAAGCTTTATTCTCTTCGTTAGCCAGCATGTATTAGATGTTTTTACCCAGGTACTTATACATGGTCTCGACAAACATTTTGTAGTTTTGAGAACCAATTGCCTTGACTATTGAGAAGATCTGCTCATAGACGATGAGGCCTTCTTTGAAATCACCCAACTTGAATAGACAGTTGGCTAATCCTAGCTTCGTTGAGGCCACTTCGTGATTGTTTGGACCCTTGAAAAGAGTGAGCTTCAATCCCTCGGCCTTTTAGTAATAGATTCTGGAAAGCTTATAATCACCTGACATTCCGATCCTGTTAGCTATGTTGTGATAGATTTTGGCAGTGAGTATTTCTATTTAGCTGCTTTCTTCCTTGGCGAACTTCAGCAAAGTCTGAAAGATTTTCAATGAGTCATATTCACCTTATATGAATTCATCAAGACCAAGTTGCTTTAGAAGTTGTTTATTTATTCTTGGATTCACCGATTTTTATTTGATAACCTCTGAAATCTGCTTTAGCTCTTATTACTTATCTTTGGGTATAATTATTTACGTTTTAACAGGTTTTTATCTTTACTATCTCGGCTATTTTGCTGTTTCGTTCTATTTCTATCGAGGAACCTATTCTTTGCGGTCTTTTTTCTTTTTCAGGTATAACGCCAAATTGCTGAGCAATACACTTAGCATGTGATGAAAAAGAGTGTCTTTAATCTAAAAGTAAAGGTTAAGGGCTTAAATTAACTTTTTTCGAGCGGCCTTCCTCTTCTTTAGTTTTCCCAAGCAGACTCCAATATTATTATACATTCCAACGTAGTTTATGCTCCTATTTATGCCTAGTTAGTCACAGATTTTTATGGCTTACTTCAAAGTCACAATAGCTTATTCATAACGCCCAACTGAAAATAGGTTATTGGCCTTTTATACCAGCAAAGATCGTAAGAAGTCATTTACGAATTTGGTCTTCTGCAGTTAATTGATAACAGTTTATAGTTTTTAAATTCTCTTATTGACTATTTTTTAAGCCTAGCCATAGAGAATTAGAGTGGATGCTTTCTGATTGCTTTCTTCTTTTACACAGGACTATTGGATGGTAATGTTAATTTCATCTTTATTGAGAATGCGTAGCGACAAACCTCCAGGACTATACACAGGATCAGTTGCTTCATTACTAGTATTGCATCCCATTCGTAGAATATTCTTCTTAAATATGATGATAAACAATGAATAATATGTGCCTTAGTAAAATAAAAAGTCTAGAACTGAAACAATCAGTTAAATTTATTTCCTCAATAAAAAAGAATCAAAATGGTGCTAAGACATCATTTCGAAGCCTTTTAGTTTTCAGCAGACTGTCGATCTTTAAGATAGCCTGATTTAAATTCTAGAGTATATTCATATCATAAATAGCTGCCGCGGTCACAATTCTAAACAAACATGAACGAAAATCTTCTCCAAAAGTTGTCCACTCCCAAAGCGTTAGTCTCAACAAAATCCACCCCAAACCGGTAGCCAAAAATCTTAACCCAAAAAGTCCTCTCAGGACTGTTCACCAAAGAGTTCCTGAATAACGTTAAAAACTAGCTATAGAAAACCAAATCACCACGCAGCAGACAATTTGACAGTATCAGTCAAATCACTTAACTCTCATAACACAAAGTAAAATTTTTATTATCAAGTCTTAGATCTAGCATTTGCGCAAAAAGGTTAAATTCCTCACTCAAGAAAACGAGGAGTTGAAGTTCAAATTGGGGTTGATAGAAAAATGTTAGTTTTAATCGTCTGTGGATTCCAAGGACCCCAATAAGTAAAGACAATAGACCAGAAAAAGCAGGTTGAAAATATTTCCATAATAAGTGAATTTAGTGATTGGGCCTGAGAAAGAGGAAAGTGAAGTATAAAAGCTGCGCGAAAAGGTTGAGAACCTGTAGATGTACAAAAGTATAAAAGAGAAACGATTCTAGGAGCTGCTATAGAAATCAGCTAGGTATGAAAGCGAAATAATGCTTCTAAAGGTCAAGGAATAAGACCTCTAATCCTAAGTAAAGGCTTTGAGATAAACTATAAGAATTCACGTGACTGATATGAACGGTAAACCTTTGCGCTTCACTAATATGACGTAAAAGGTTCACTAGGGCAACAGTCAAACGGAAATCAACCTGCCTTTCTAAAAATAGGAACTTCGTTCAATGCTAAACTATGTACTGACATTCACCAAAAAGTACTCAAACAATATGCTGATCTCTCAATGTAACGAGCTACAAGTTCCTGATGAACTGCATATCAGCAGAATGATTCTCAAAAGTTAGTTGGACAATAATGAGGAGTTCAATGAAATTGATTACCTGATTGGGTAGTAGTTGCCGTTTTTGAAGGTTTCTTAGGAGCTGCTTAGGTTCAATGTGAAGCCTAATGTGCCTAATGGCAAAAAGGTTCAAAGAAACGGCTAACAAAACATCGATATGGAAGAAAGTTTTAACTACAGTCCTGTTTACTGTTAAGCAGATTCCAATCCTATTACTTCAAAGAACTAACTAGATCAAAGTTTGGTTATGATCTAGCTGAATAACCCAGCAGCTAATTCTTCTGTTAGTTAGGACCTACAACAAGATTAGAGTAAACTGAACCAAAGCTTGGTTGCCATTAATTTAAATGATTTTTGAATATTTTCAATAGACACCAGGCATCAAAAAGATTGTGATTAGAATCAGTGATAGACGCTCGTTGAATGCCCACGCCATACCAAATCATTCCATGATGTTTTCTTTGGACTGACTCCTTTCCCTTTCCATTCAATCGTAGTATGATAGTGAGCAGGTGAAGGTCTTTCTTCAACGATTTTCTTCTTTTGCTCACGAGTATACTCAAACCTAGCATCTGATCCTTCGTAATGCTTCTTGCTTGGCTTTTATAGCTCAATTCTGAGCTGATCGAAGGTGGTGAGAGTTGTGTTCATAGGATTATGTGTGCCTGGAGCAGGTTTTATGCTATCTCTTTGTGAGCTTCTTTGCGACTATTGTTTGTGCTTTTGGAGCCAGTATTTATAGTTGTTTTTATCGGGCCTTATTTTGGGTGAGGGCAGATGAGGGCAATAGTTACCAGCCCCAGGCACTCCATCACTGAGTTGTTAGGTATTATTGTAAAAGTAGATCTTCTAGCCGAAGGATTGCTTCTTTTTATTGTTTCTTTCGAGTTCTTAGCTTTTTTCTTTGAGTGATTTTTACAGGCTGTAGGCACCTACTCCTGGTGATTTCCTTGTTTTCTGTTACATTTCTATACGGTCGAGAAAAGTGTATTTGCTTAGTTTCGGATCTACTTTCTTCCTCTCTCCCCACTTCTTCACCTTCTAGAAACTCCACTCGTTTTGGGCACCATGAGCGTGGGTGGAAGGTACACTTTTGGCCACCTTTAGATCATAATCCATATAAAACCCTCTTTTTGTAACGTATTTCAAATCTTTTTGTGCTTTTTTCTGGGAGCGCCATTTTCGCTTCTTGATTTAGAGGTCTGCATCAAACTCCATCTTCGGAGTATGATATTGACTGATATTCCAAGGAATATTAGTATGGTTATCGTATTTATAGATTGTTGAGACATCTATTGTATGGTATAAATGTTCAGGGTTTTCCATTGCCCAATAAAATTAAATTAATAAGACCCAGGAAAAACCAATAAGTTTTAATAGCAGTAGTTAAAAGTAAATTAATTTGAATTGTATTTCTTTACTTTGCTTGCCTCTGAAGCTGACATTTCATGAAAATGAATTCTAAGTAGATCTGTATCATCTCAACCTTTTTACGCTTAGCTCCTTTTTCTACTTTTTCGCTGATAAAGATCTTTCTCTGATTTTGTTTTAGCTGTTCGCCAGCTTTTCCTTTTCGCTTTAGTCTGTAAAAATGGTTTCTTAAGTTGGGTTACCCTCCTCAGCGGAAGTGAGCTATACTTCAGGTTAAGG
>Ga0316217_10001794_pt1 | contig 27107 bp, 22 predicted proteins | sample 1anoAmetaG_FD_203633 | JGI IMG/M metagenome (GOLD analysis project Ga0316217, IMG submission 203633) | Freshwater microbial communities from Trout Bog Lake, Wisconsin, USA - 1anoA | ecosystem: Environmental > Aquatic > Freshwater > Lake > Hypolimnion/Profundal zone | place: USA: Wisconsin...
CGGTGCCGCCGGGCAAGGACGCGATCCAGGAAGCCGACCGGCTCTCCGAGGGCGGCTGGATCCTGCGGGTGGGCCTGGAGACCCAGGAGGGCGACATCATCCCGGTGCCGCGGCTGTGGGAGGCCTCCATCGAACCCGAGGTGCTGGAGGCGCGCAAGGTGCTGCTGCGCGGCCTGGCCCGGGCGGTGCCGTTCTTCCCGCCGCTGCAGGGCACCCTGTCCGGCCGCCAGCCGGAGGACCTCATCCTGAGCCCTGCCGAGGCCTGGCAGTTCCTCACCCAGGGCGCCGCCAAGCTCAAGGAAGCCGGCTTCCTGGTGCACATCCCCGAGGCCCTGGCCGAATTCGGCGGGGCCCGGCGGCTCCGGGCCAAGGTGCGCCTGGGCGCCCGGGCCCTGACCGAGCCGGCCGCCGGCGGTCAGGAGGGCCTGGACGGCGCGGTCTCGGCCGACTGGTCGCTGATGCTGGGCAACGACACCCTGGACCTCCAGGACTTCGCCCAGATGGCCAGCCTGAAGCATCCCCTGGTGGCCTGGAAGGGCAAGTGGGTGGCGCTGGATCCGGCCACCCTCAAGCAGATCACCCAGGTGATCCAGGCCAGCCGCGGCGCCGGGTTCGAGAGCATGAGCCGGGGCGAGGCCCTGGCCGCCGCCCTCACCGGCACCGCCCACATCCCCGGGGTGAGCGAGGCCATCGAGGTGGAGGCGGCCGGCGACTTCGGCACCGCCCTGGAGGAGCTGAAGATCCTGCCCGACCGCCCCATCACCCAGCCGGCCGGGTTCATCGGCCAGCTGCGGCCCTACCAGCTGCGCGGCCTGGCCTGGCTGGACGGGCTGTCCCGGCTCGGCCTGGGCGGCATCCTGGCCGACGACATGGGCCTGGGCAAGACCATCGAGGTGCTGGCCCTGCTGCTGCACCGGCAGCAGAAGAACCCGAACGTGGGCGCGCCCACCCTGCTGATCTGCCCGACCTCGCTGCTGGGCAACTGGGAGCGGGAGATCACCAAGTTCGCCCCGACCCTGCCGTTCTTCGTGCACCACGGCAACAACCGCGACAGCCTGCCCCGGGTGTTCCGGCCGCACACCATCGTCCTCACCACCTACGGCGTGATCCGCCGCGAGGAGGAGATCTTCGGCGCCCGGGTCTGGGGCATGGCGGTGGTGGACGAGGCCCAGGCCATCAAGAACGCCGGCTCCTACCAGGCCAAGGCGGTCCGCCGGCTGCAGGCGCCGTTCAAGCTGGCCCTCACCGGCACCCCGATCGAGAACCGGCTGGTGGAGCTTTGGTCCATCCTCGCCTTCGCGCTCCCGGGCTACCTGGGCAGCGAGTCCGCGTTCAAGGACCAGTTCGCCTCCCCGATCGAGAAGTACCGGGACCCGGACGCGGCCCTGGAGCTGCGCCAGCGGGTGGGACCGTTCATCCTGCGCCGGCTCAAGACCGACCGCACCATCATCCAGGACCTGCCCGAGAAGAACGAGATGAAGGTCTACACCCAGCTCAGCAAGGAGCAGGCGCTGCTCTACAAGGCGCGGGTGGACCAGATGGACCAGGACCTCGGGGCCGCCCACGGCATCGAGCGCCGGGGCCGGATCCTCGCCCTGCTCACCCACCTCAAGCAGATCTGCAACCATCCCTCCCAGTTCCTCAAGCAGACCGGCCCCTACAAGGGCCGCAGCGGCAAGCTGGAGCGGCTCACCGACATGCTCGAGGAAGTGCTGGAGAGCGGCGAGAAGGCCCTGGTGTTCACCCAGTTCAAGGAGATGGGCGACCGGCTCCAGGTCCACCTCAAGGACGTGCTCGGCTTCGAGCCGCCCTTCCTCTACGGCGGCAGCACCCGCGAGCAGCGGGACGAGATGGTGCGCAGCTTCCAGGAGGACGCCGACGGCGCCAAGGTCCTGCTGCTGAGCCTGAAGGCCGGCGGCGTCGGCCTGAACCTCACCGCCGCCACCCACGTCTTCCATTTCGACCGCTGGTGGAACCCGGCGGTGGAGGACCAGGCCACGGACCGCACCTACCGCATCGGCCAGACCCGCAACGTCCAGGTGCACAAGCTCATCACCATGGGCACCCTGGAGGAGAAGATCGACGCCATGCTGGAGTCCAAGCGGGACCTGGCGGACCGGGTGGTGGGCACCGGCGAGGGCTGGCTGACCGAGCTGGACGATGACGCCCTGCGCCGGCTGGTGCTGCTGGAGCCCGACGCCGACATCATGAGCGACGACGAGCCCAACGGCAACGGCCACGGCAACGGCAACGGCAACGGCCACGGCCTCGCCAACGGCCAGCCGCCGGCCGCGGCCCCCGTCGGCGGAGCCGATCCCGACCCCGATCCCGATCCCGACCTGGAGCCTGACCTGCCGGAGGAGGCGGAAGGCCAGCTGGTGGCGGCGGCGCCCAGGGCGCCCCGCGGCCGGCCGCCGCTGGCCCGCCCGGGGCTCAAGAAGAAGCCCAAGGTGGCCCTGCGCAAAGGAGTGATCTCGTGAACACGTTCAGCGAGCGCTTCGGCACCACCTGGTGGGGCCGCCTCTGGATCACCGCCCTGGAGCAGCTGGGGGACGATTTCGAGAACCGGCTGCCGCGCGGCAAGAAGTACGCGGAGGAGGGCGCGGTCAGCCACTTCACCGTGAACCCCGGCGAGATCCTGGCCAAGGTCCATGGCCGCAAGACCTACAACGTCACCCTGGGCCTGCCGGCGCTCACCGCCGGGCAGTGGGAGAAGGCGCTGGAGCGGATCCACCAGGAGAGCCGGTTCGTCGCCTCGCTGCTGGCCGGGGAGATGCCCCAGGGGCTCGACGAGACCTTCCGGGAATCCGGCGCCAGCCTCTACCCGCGGGTCCCCAAGGAGCTCCAGACCCACTGCGACTGTCCGGACTGGGCCAACCCCTGCAAGCACGTGGCCGCCGTCTGCTACATCATGGCCGAGGCGCTGGACCGGGATCCCTGGCTGCTGTTCGACCTGCGCGGCCGGACCCGGGAGGAGGTGCTGGCCGCGCTCCAGGCCCGGATGGAAGTGCCGGCGGTCGAGCCCGCCCCCCGCAAGCGCGGCCGGCCGCGCAAGGTGGTCTCGGTGGTGGACCTGCTGCCCCGGCGCCGGGAGCTGGCCGAGCCCTGGTTCCGGATGGAGGACGCCGCCTACGACGCCCCGCCGGTGCCGCTGCCGGAGATCGCCCTGCCGCGCACCATCCCGGCCGACCCCTCGGTGTTCATCCAGCTGGGGCCCCTGCCCCACGCCCGGATCGAGGCCAGCCTCTGCCTGGCCGCGCTCATGCACCGCACCGCCCAGGTGGTCCAGCAGCAGATCGAGGAAGGGGTCGGCAACATGGAGGAACCCGAGGCCAGCGACGCCCCGGCCCCCTCGCCGTTCGAAACCCCGATTCCCGCCCCGTCCACCTCCAAGCCCTGGCGCCACAGCAAGAAGCGCCGCTGGGGCAAGAGCTGACGCCGGCCCGATCCAGCACCCGACCCGCCGCTCAAGGAGCCGCCATGAAGACCATCAGCACCCCCGCCGCCCCGGCCGCCATCGGCCCCTATTCCCAGGCCAAGGTCCTGGGCAACCTGCTGTTCACCGCCGGGCAGATCCCGCTGGTGCCCGGGACCATGGAGATGGTGACCGGTTCCATAGAGGCCCAGACCGAGCGGGTCATCGAGAACCTCTCGGCGGTCCTGGCCGAGGCCGGTTCGGACTGGTCCAAGGTGCTCAAGACCACCGTCTTCCTCACCGACCTGGGCGATTTCGCCGCCTTCAACGCCGTCTACGAGAAGCAGCTCGCCGGCGCCCGGCCGGCCCGCAGCACCGTGCAGGTGGCGGCCCTGCCCAAGGGCGCCAAGGTGGAGATCGAGCTGATCGCCGAAATCTGAGCGGGCCGATGGTTCCCGTCCGTGTGGAACGAGGAAAGCGAATGCATGAGAAGCGCTGTTACGACAGCATCCTGGACGTCATCGGCAACACCCCCATGGTCCGGCTCAACCGGGTCACCGCGGAGCTGTCCCAGCAGGTGTTCGCCAAGCTCGAGTACCTGAACCCCATGGGCAGCAGCAAGGACCGGATCGCCAAGCACCTGGTCGAGTGCGGCGAGCGGTCGGGGCAGCTCAGCCCGGGCGGCCTGATCCTCGAGAATTCCTCCGGCAACACCGCCATGGGCCTGGCCCTCCTGGCCATCCAGAAGGGCTACCGGCTGAAGGCGGTGGTGCGGGACCGGACCAGCCAGGAGAAGCTCGACCTGCTGGGCTCCCTGGGGGTGGAGGTGGTGAAGGTGGACACCAGCCTGCCGCCGGAGCATCCCGACAGCTACAACAACCTCACCCCCCGCCTGGCCGGGGCGGACCCGGACTGCTATTTCCCCGACCAGCACAACAACCGCGAGAACAACGAAGCCCACTACCGGAGCACCGGCCCGGAGGTGTGGGAGCAGATGGACGGCCGCATCGACGTCTTCATCGCCGGCATGGGCACCGGCGGGACCATCGGCGGGGTCGGCCGCTACCTCAAGGAACGCAACCCGGCGATCCGGATCGTCGCGGTGGACGTGGAAGGCTCGGTGTTCACCCCGTTCTTCCGGACCGGGGAGACCGGGCCGTCCGCGCCCTACCTGCTGGAGGGCCTGGGCGACGAGTTCATCATCGGCTGCGCCGACTTCAGCGTGATCGACGAGATGGTCCAGGTCAGCGACCGCGACGCCTTCCTCGGCGCCCGGGAACTGGCCCGGCGCGAGGGCATCCTGGTCGGCGGCTCCAGCGGCGCGGTGCTGCACGCCCTGCGCCAGGTCGCCCCGGGGCTCGCCCCCGGCGCCCGGGTGGCGGTGCTGTTCCCGGACAGCGCCTCGCGCTACCTGAGCACCATCTTCAACGACGACTGGATGCGGGCCAAGGGCATGCTCTAGCCGACCACCCACGAGAACATCTCACCGGAGTCGTCCGCCATGGAAGCGAAGGGAGCAGCGCCACCCAGACGGCAGCATCACCTGGCACCTCGCCTCGGCCGCGCCGATCCCGGCGGAGGGGCTGGCGGTGGCGCTGGTGGCCCAGGACATCACCCCCCGGCGCCGGGCCGAGGCCGCCCTGGCCGAGCTCAACCGGGTGCTGGAGCAACGGGTCCAGGCCGCCGTGGCCGAACTCCACCATCGGGACCAGATGCTGGTCAACCTCGGGGATGCCCAGGACCACGGGGACCTGACCCCGGAGAAGCTCAAGCGCTCGCTGAAGAAAGGGGACCTGGTGATCCAGAAGATGTCATCCACCATCAACGATTTCCGGAACTTCTTCCGGCCGGACAAGGCCAGGAGCGAGTTCTCGGCCCTGAAGCAGGTGCGCAGCGCGGTCGCCATCGTCGAGGCCGGCTTCGAGGCGGACAACATCGCCATCCGGGTCGATAGCGCCGAGGACATCACGCTGTTCGGCTTTCCCAACGAGTATTCCCAGGTGCTGCTCAACCTGCTCAGCAACGCCAGGCAGGCGATCCTGGCCGGCCGGATCACGGCCCGCAATGTCGACGGCGCGACCGAATTCCGGGTGCTGGTGCCGGCGGCGGGGGTGCGGCCATGATCCGGCTGCAGCAGGACCTCGCCTTCCTCAAGACCCTGTCCCTCCTTTATGTTGAAGACGAGGCCGCCACCCGGGAGGAGATCGGCGAATTCCTCCAGCGCCGGGCCGGGACGCTGGTCACCGCCGCGGACGGTGCCCAGGGGCTGGCGGCCTTCCGGGCCAGCCCGGTCCGGATCGTCGTCACCGACATCCGCATGCCGGTCATGGACGGCCTGGCCATGGCCCGGGAGATCCGGTTGCTGGACCCGGCCGCGCTGCTGATCGTCACCACCGCGTTCGAGGACGAGGACTACCTGATCCGGGCGATCGAGACCGGCATCGACCAGTACGTGATGAAGCCCATCCAGAGGAGCCGCCTGGAGTTCGCCCTGCTCACCTGCGCCCACCGCCTGCACACCCAGGATCCCGGCCGGGCCGGCGCCAGCGAGCTCACGCCGGCCGAACAGGAACTCCTGGGCCGGATCTCGCCCCGGGAACGGGACGTGCTCGCCGGCCTGGGCCGCGGGGAGCCCGCCCGGGTGATCGGCCTCAGCCTCGGCATCAGCCCCAAGACCGTCCAGGCCCACCAAGCCAACCTGATGCTCAAGCTGGGCGTGCACAAGGCCACGGCGCTGGCGGCCCTGGCCACCCGGGCCGGGATCCGCTGACCCCCTCGGTAATTCCACCTAGGCAGATGCTGGTAAAAAACATATGCGATCTCGGCGCATTTTGCCACCCGCGGCACGGGCCCTGGGCTGAGGTTGACCCGGGACGGTCCCGGGTGTTCAATGGCGCCCTGCTCGCGATTCCGCCCTGCCAGTTCCGGGCCGCGCCGGATTGATGCTTTTTTATCTCTCTATTAATTATTGGAGACCGAATGGCCGGTGAATTGCCCACCATGGGCTGGCCCTATTTCCATGTGCTGATCCGGCTGGGGCTGGCCTTGTTCATCGGGCTGCTGGCCGGGCTGGAACGGGAACGCCGGGCCAAGGAAGCCGGCCTGCGCACGGCCCTGGTGCTGGCCCTGGGTCTTACCGGCCTCCTGGTCCAGACCTGGGTGAGGTGGACCACCACCGCCGTCAGTAGCCTTCGGAGCCGATGCCGTACTTCTTCATCTTGTAGTTGAAGATCCGCTCGGTGGTCTGCAGCAGCCGGGCCGCCCGGGCCCGGTTGCCCCGGGCGGACTTGATGGCGTCCTGCAGCAGGTCCCGCTCGAAGGCCGCCACCGCCTCCTCGAACGGGGTGGCCAGGAAGGTGCCGGAAGCCTCGGCGGTCTGCAGGGTGGGCGGCAGGTGGTGGGCGTGGATGACTCCGCCGTCGCAGACCAGGATCGCCCGCTCCATGCAGTTCTCCAGCTCCCGGACGTTGCCCGGCCAGTGGTAGGCCATGAGCATCTCGATGGCGGAATTGGAGATCCGGCGCACGTCCTTGCCGTGGGCGACGGTGTACTTCTCCACGAAGTGGTCGGCCAGCAGCAGGATGTCGGTCTTGCGCTCCCGCAGCGGCGGCAGGAACACCTCGAACACGTTCAGCCGGTAGTACAGGTCTTCGCGGAAGCTCTTGTCCTGGGTGGCGGCCTCCAGGTCCCGGTGGGTGGCGGCCACCACCCGCACGTCGACCTTCAGGGTGGTCACCCCGCCCAGCCGCTCGAACTCGCGCTCCTGCAGCACCCGCAGCAGCTTGACCTGGGTGGCCAGGGACAGTTCGCCGATCTCGTCCAGGAACAGGGTGCCGCCGTGGGCCAGCTCGAACCGCCCCGGCCGGGGATGGCGGGCGTCGGTGAAGGCGCCGGCCTCCACCCCGAACAGCTCGGATTCGATGAGGGGCTCGGGCAGGGCGCCGCAGCTGACCTTGACGAAGGGCATGTCGGCCCGGGGCGAATTGTAGTGGATGGCCCGGGCCACCAGCTCCTTGCCGGTGCCCGATTCGCCGCGGATCAGGACGGTGGTGCTGCTGGGCGCCGCCTGCGCCACCTGCTCGTAGACCTGGCCCATGGCGTGGCTGTTGCCGATCAGGTTGTGCAGCTCGTAGCGCTCCCGCAGCTCATGGCGCAGCAGCTGGTTCTCCTCCAGCAGCCGCTGCCGGTCCGCGGCCACCAGCCGGGCCACCTTCATGGCCAGGTCGACCATGGAGGCGGCGATCTGCAGCAGCTTGGTGTCCCGGGGGAAGTCCCGGTCGGGCAGGTAGGGCACCGCCAGCCCCAGGGTGCCCGCGGGCCGGCCGTCCAGGAACAGCGGCAGGCAGAAGAACGAGAGTTCCTGCTGGGCCCGGCGGCGGCCGCGGCGGACCTGGGTGCGGCCCAGGAACAGCGGCTCCTCGCCGACCTTGGGCACCACGATCGCCTTGCCGCTCTGGAACACCCGGCCGGTGATGCCCTCGCCGGCCCGGTAGTGGACCCCGTCGACCGCGGCCTTGGACAGCCCGAAGGAGGCCTCGATCCCCAGCGCCCCGGATTCGGGAGCCTGGAGGGTGATGGCCCCGCTCTGCGCCTCGAAGGCCTCGCCCAGGATCTCCAGCACCCGGGGCAGGCTGCTGCGGATGTCCCGGGAGGCCAGGGCGAGGCTGACCTCCAGGAGGGTGGCCAGGTGGAGCGGATCTTCGGGGGCGGTCATGACCTTCGAGGATACGACAATTTTGTATTAATGCTACGGCCAAGCGGCCGGAAACGCCTAGGCCGGATCCGCCGGGACCTCCTTGCGCCGGCCCTTGCCCAGGGGCCGGACGATCAGCCGCTGGGAGTCGGGCGGGTTCGGCAGGTCGGCCAGGGCGATCGGCGCGATCTGGTAGTCGCCCACCACCTTCCAGGCCCGCGCCTGCTTGGGCAGGCGCTCCGGCTGCATGACCTCCCAGCCCTGGGCATAGGAGACGAAGGCCGGCATCACCATGGCGAAGCCGGTGTAGAGGAAGGCGGGATACCGGGTCCAGCCCTGGCCGCTGTCGGGGTCGGCCACCGGCAGGGCGAACAGCGGGTGCAGGCCGCCGTTGATCCAGAACCCGGTGGGGGGATCGTGGCGCGGATAGACGAAGATCCGCCGGCGGTGCATCAGGGTGTTGGCGCCGACCCGGTAGGAATCCATGGGCTGGACCCCGGTGCTCTCCAGGGAGGGTCCCCAGGCCCGCTCGGGGTGGCCCACCACCTGGATCAGCTCCCGGCCGCGGCCCTGGAGCTTGTGGAACAGGTTCCGGAGTTCCTCGCCCTCCTCGTCCTCGAGGTGGCCCTGGTTCGGCTTGACGTCCCCCAGCAGGACCACCCGGCGCGGCTGGAAATCGTCCAGCAGCCCCAGCAGGCGTTCCCAGATCTCGTGGTGCTGCCCGGTGGGCACCGGGTCCGGCCGCTTGCGCCGGGCCGCCCCCAGCCCCAGGAACAGGTCGGCGATCACCAGCGTTTCCTGCCGGGGCAGGAGGATGGCGCGGCGGCTGTCGAGAATCACATCTTCCGAAAACTTGATCTGCATGGCTGGCCAATCCTAACCTCCCCATTGGAACATGACCCGGCGGCAATAACATAGAGAGCGGGGGTTTTGCATGGAGTCATCCTGGTTCACCGCGCTGGCGGGATGCGGGGCCGGAGCCTGTGGCGGGCTCCTGTCGGGCCTGTTCGGCATCGGTGGCGGCATCGTCCTGATCCCCCTCCTGGCCCTGGCCCTGGGCCTGCGCCAGCATCAGGCCCAGGGCATGGCCCTGGCCGCGATGCTGCTGCCCAACGGCCTGCCCGCGGTGCTCCACCTGCGCCGGCGCGGGGTCCCGATCCACTGGCGGCTGGTGGCGGTGCTCACCGCCGGCTTCCTGCCGGCGGTCTGGCTCGGGGCCCGGGTGGCCAACCGGATCCCGGAACCGGTCCTCCGGCTCACCTTCGCCACCGTGCTGGCGCTGCTGGCGGCCCGGAGCCTGCTGGCGAAGCCGGCCCGGCCGGCCGCCCCGGCCGGTCCGGCCCACGGCCTGGACCGGGTCTGGCTGCCCGGCCTGGCCATCGGCGCCGCCGGGGGCATGGCCTCCGGCCTGCTCGGCATCGGCGGGGCCATCCTCATGATCCCGCTCATGGTCTGGCTCCTGCACCTGACCCAGCTGGAGGCCCAGACCGCCAGCCTTACCCTCATGCTGGCCCCCATCGGCCTCCCGGGGGTGTGGGTCTACGCGCACAGCGGCACCGGGCTGCCCTGGGCGCCCCTGGCCGGCGTGGCGGTGGGGTTCCTGGCCGGCGCCTACGGCGGGGCCAGGATCGCCACCCGGGTCCGCGGGCCCCGCCTGCACCAGGGTTTCGCCCTGCTGATGGCGACCATGGCCGCGCTGCTGTTCATGAAGGGGCTCTGAAATAGGGTATGCTGGGGCCGGAGGTTGTTGTGCCACTGGATGCTCCCGCCCCGCTGTACCAGGGTGACCGCCTGAGGGATCTCATCCTCTGCTATGCCGGCCCCTGGGCCTTCCTGCCGTACCTGCGTTGCCGCGAGGACGAGGAACTGCTCTGGCATTCCCGCCAGGGGGTGCTGCTGGCCTTCGTGGAGGCGGCCCTGGCCATCGCCCTGGTGATCGCCGGCCTGTTCCCCCTCATCGGCCTGATCGCCGTGCGCTTCCTCCTGCCGATCTGGCTGCTCTGGTGCCTGGGCATGTCGGTGACCTCGGTGCTCCAGGCCTGCAAAGGCAAGCGCCACAAGATCCCGGTCATCAGCGGCCTGATGGACTACATCTAGCCTGCTGGGCGTACGGGTTCCAGTACCGCCGCCAGGGCCGCCCGGGCGGTTGCTGCGCAACCGGCCGGACGTGATCCGGGATGGAACCGTGATGGCCATGTCCCACTTCACCGGAAAACCGATTCGGGCAGTTGTGGGCTTGGCACGCAACCGAGCCGGAACCGCTGTCGTCTTCTATACCCACTCCAGGCGCACATGCTCTCCAGTGAACTGGGACACCCGCACAGGGTTCCCAGCCGAGATCGCGTCCTTCCGGTTGCGTCAGCGACCGGAAGGACGGCCCTGGCGGAAGTCCGGGACCCGCGCCATCAACCAGCCGCAGCCTTCCGGGTGTTCAGGATCAGCATGGCGTCGCCGTAGCTGAAGAAGCGGTAGTGGTTGCGGATGGCCTCGGCGTAGGCGGCCTGGGCGAAGTCCGGGCCCAGCAGGGCCGAGACCAGGACGAAGAGGGTGCTCTCGGGCAGGTGGAAGTTGGTGAGCAGGAGGTCGGCGGTGCGCAGCCGGTAGCCGGGCTGGATGAACAGCCGGGTGGCGCCGGCGCGCTTGAGCACGGCCCCGTCCCAGGCCGCCTCCAGGGTCCGCAGGCTGGTGGTGCCCACCGCCAGCAGCGGACGGGTCCGCTCCCGCAGGGTGGGCTCCAGGAGGGCGGCCGTGGCCTCGGGCACTTCGTAGCGCTCCTCGTGCATGACGTGGTCGGCGAGATCCTCGGCGGTCATGGGCCGGAAGGTGCCCAGGCCCACGTGCAGCCGCACCGGCGCCCAGTCGCACTGCCGGGCCCGCAGGCTGGCGATCAGCGCCTCGGTGAAATGCAGGCCGGCGGTGGGGGCGGCCACGGCCTCCCCGGCCTCGGCCCGGAACACGGTCTGGTAGCGGCCTTCATCCTCCGCCCCGGCGGGATGGGTGATGTAGGGCGGCAGCGGCAGCCGGCCGATGCGGTCCACCGCGTCCCAGTCCAGGTCCCCGGACCGGCCCAGCACCCGGACCCGGCGCAGCCCCTCCGGCAGGGCCTGCTCGACCCGCAGCTCGGCCAGCGCCTCGCCGGTGGCGGGATCGACCACCTCGGCCTGCTTGCCCGGCTTCAGCCGGGCCCCGGGCCGCACCAGCGCCTCGAATCCGCCCTCCGGCAGGGCCCGGAGCAAAAGGGCCTCGCCGCTGCCGCCCCCGCTCCGGCGCAGCAGCAGCCGGGCGTGCCGGACCTTGACGTCGTTGGGCACGCAGAGGCTGCCGGGCGGCACCAGCCCGGGCAGGTCCCGGATGGCCGCGTGGCGCAGGGTGCCGGCGACCGGGTCGGCCACCAGCAGCCGGGCCCCATCCCGGTCGGCGGCGGGGTGCTGGGCGATCAGGCCGGGCGGCAGGTCGAAATGGAAGGCCGAGCGCTTCATGCCCTAATCTCTGAATTGGAGCTGGTGCAGCCGGGCGTACTCGCCGCCCCGGGCCAGCAGCTCCTGGTGCGCGCCCATCTCCACGATCTCGCCGTGGCGCAGGACGCAGATCCGGGTCGCCCGCTGGATGGTGGAGAGCCGGTGGGCGATCACCAGGGTGGTGCGGTCCTGCATGAGCACTTCCAGGGCCTCCTGCACCGCCCGTTCGCTTTCGGAGTCCAGCGCGCTGGTGGCTTCGTCCAGGATCAGGATCGGCGGGTCCTGGAGCAGGGCCCGGGCGATGGCCAGGCGCTGCCGCTGGCCGCCGGACAGGGTGGAACCGGTCTCGGCCAGGGGGGTGTCGTAGCCCTTGGGCAGGGCGCTGATGAAGTCGTGGGCGTGGGCCTTGCGGGCGGCGGCCACCACCGCCTCCCGGGCGGCGGGCCGGCCGTAGGCGATGTTGTCGTGGACGGAATCCATGAACAGCAGGGTCTCCTGGGTGACGATGCCGATCCGCTGGCGCAGGTCCCGCAGTTCCAGTTCCCGCAGGTCGACCCCGTCCAGGGTGACCCGACCGGCGGTGGGGTCGAAGAACCGGGGCACCAGGTTCACCAGGGTGGTCTTGCCGCCGCCGGAGCCGCCCACCAGGGCCACGGTCTCCCCCTTGTCCACCTCCAGGTTGATGCCCCGGAGCACTTCGTTCCGGCCGGTCCGGCCCTCGTAGGCGAAATGGACGCCCTCGAAGGCCAGCCGCCGGGGCTGGCCGGCCACCGGCACCGGCTGCAGGGCCCGGGGCATCCGGGACTGCCGGTCCAGCACGCTGTAGACCCGGTCCAGGCTGGCCTGGGCCACCTGGATGTCGCTGTTGAGCTTGGTCAGCCGGCGGATCGGGTCATAGAACCCGTAGACGGCGATGATGTAGGCGAAGAAGCCCGGGCCGCTCATGGCCCCGGTGCGGATGCTGCCGGAGGCGTAGATCAGCAGGGCGGCCAGCAGCAGGCCGCCCACCAGTTCCATGATCGGGTGGGAGATGGCCTGGGCCCGGGCCGATTTCATCATCAGCCGGAACAGCTCGTTGTTCTGCTGGTGGAACCGCTCCTGCTCGAACGGCTCCCGGGCGAACCCGAGCACCACCCGGATGTTGCTGAAGACCTCCTTGAGCCGCTGCAGCAGCCGGCTGGAGGCCTCCATGTTGCGGTGGTTGATGCTGCGGATGCGCTGGCTCAGCTTCTTGATGGGCCAGACCACCAGCGGGCCGGCGATGAACAGGGTGAGCGAGAGCCGCCAGTTCATGTAGAGGATGGTGCCCAGCATGGCCAGGGCCATGGTCAGCTCGCGCACCGCGTCGGCGAACTGGTTGGAGGCGATGCCCTGGACCGCGCCCACGTCGCTGATGCAGCGCTGGAGCAGCTCGCCCACCGGATGCTTCTGGAAATAGGCCGGCTCCTGGAGCAGGAGATGGCCGAACAGGCGCTCGCGCAGGGCCAGGGTGGCCTTGATGCCGGAGCGGACCATGAGCAGGGTGCCGCTGTAGGTGAGAATGCCCTTGAGCAGGAACACCAGCACCAGCACCGCCGGGATCAGGTAGGTCTCCTCGCGCAGGTGGGAGGCGGTCGGCAGGTGGGCGATGAGCCAGAGCTTGGCCTGGGTGGTCACGCCGGCGGCGGCCCCGGCCGGGGTCGAGCTGGAGCCCATGGCCAGGCTGTCCTCGAAGACGAACCGGAGGATCCCGATCAGCAGCCCCTGGCAGGCGCCGGCCAAGGTGAGCAGCAGGCTGCCGCCGGCGATCAGGGGCAGGTAGGCTTTGAGGTGTTCGCGGAAGAACCGCTGAAAGGACGACATTCAACCAGCTTAACCGGGACCAGGAGCCTGGCTACGTACGGGTCCAGGTTCCAGGTTTTCGTCAGGGTCGCCGCGGTCGGTTGCTGCGCAACCGCCGTGGCGGGGCCCCGGATGAAAGCGCCGCGGGAGTGTCCCAATTCACCGGAGAGCAGATCCGGCATGCATTTCTGGTCGGGATCCTGCTCGAATTCGGCGCCTTTCGCCTTCCGAGGCCTGCTTTCCGGTGTCCTGGGACACCAGCGTGGCGCTTTCATCCGGGATCCCGCCACGGCGGTTGCGACAGCAACCGACCGGGACGGCTCTGACAGAGGTCCGGGACACGCGCGAATACCTGGTTAGTGGCAGGGGATGGCCGGCAGCGCCAGTTTCGCCAGCACCAGGTCCAGCTGCTCCTGGCTCAGCTGGCAGCGCAGCACCAGCTGCCGGCTCTCCTGCAGCAGGTCCGGCGCCTGGGCGGGGCCGGCCGGCGTCGCCGCCGTGGCCGCCACCGCCAGCCGCTGGAGCCAGGGGCCGGCCTCCAGGACCGCCCCCCGGGAACCGCGCAGGACCAGCTCGAAGCGGTTGAGGGCCTTCGGCTCGGCGCCGGGGGTCAGGCTCCAGGCCAGGGCATCGATGCCCCCGGGCAGGCCCGGGACCGCTTCCCCGGTCCGGCCGGGGCCGGCCCCGGCGGCCGGCCGGATGAAGCCCTGGATCGCCGCCTCGCCGTGGATCGGCGCCATGGCGGCGGCCAGGGCCCGGGAATCACGGCCGCGGCCGGACCCCAGCCGGCCCAGGACGGCCTGGTCGCCCAGCCAGACCCGCCCTTCGCCGTCCGCCCAGGCCCGGAACCGGTGGGGATCCAGGTCCAGCACCGCGAACAGGGGCAGCTCCCGGCCGCCCTGGGCCAGGTTGCCCGCCGAGGGGAAGGCGTCGGCCATGGCGGCCTCCAGGACGCCGGGATGGCCCAGGCCGCCCAGCTGGATGAGCAGGTCCGGCTCCGGCGCGCTGCCGACCGGAGGGTCGGCCAGGTAGAGGGTGATCCGGCCGGGATCCCTGGGACTGATCCGGGTCTGCTCCAGGAACCGGTCCAGCGCCCGCTCCGCCTGCGGAAACCGGGCCATGAGGGCCTCCAGGTGGCCGGGCTCCATGGCCCAGCCCACCTGGCAGGACACGGCCGCCACCGCCGGCGCCGGCGCGCTGGCCACCCAGTCCGGCGCCTCGCCCCGGCGGAGATCGCAGCCCAGCAGGGCCAGGGAGAGCAGGACGGTTCGGACGGGCAGCAGCATCCCAAGAGTGTACGCCTGCGCGGGCAGGAATCAGTTCATATGACGCAGGGGCGCCGGCAGATGGGGGCTGCGCAGCAGGTGCTGCTGCTCGCTGGCCGACAGCAGGCCCCAGATGCGGCCGGCGGCTTCCCGCGGGGTCTTCGGGTTCAGCAGCAGCTCGGACATGACGGCCGGATGGGCCAGGAGCGCCGGGTGGGCGGCGATGGCCACCAGCAGTTCCTCCGGGGTCTGCTTGTTGCGGGCCAGCCGCAGCAGGATGCTCGGATCCACCTGCCGGTCCGCCACCAGCTGGCGCAGCGTCTCCCGGTCGTCCAGGATCTCCGGGGCCAGCTGCTTGAGCAGCTCGCCGCCGCTGGAGCGCAGGGCCAGGATCCGCTGGGGCACGGTCATCTCCTGGTAGGCGGCGCGCAGCATGGCCAGGGCCAGTTCCTTCACCTGCAGGTGCGGCAGCCGCTCGTCCCGGAGGATATCCAGCAGCAGCCTGGGCTGCTTGAGCTGGGCCAGCAGCCGGAGCGCGATCCGCGGATCCAGGCGGACGTTGTGGATCAGCGCCTCGCAGACGCCGGGGAACCCCCGCCAGGTCGGGTGGTTGGCCACCCGTTCCGCCTGGGTCCCATCCAGCCCGGGGATCACCGCGATCAGGCTCTGGGCGCCGAGCCCGGGGTTGTCCAGCACCGCCTTGAACACCTTGGGGTCGCCGTCCCGCAGGGCGGCCATGAGCAGGTCGGGCTGGGTGGCCCGGTTGGCCATGAACACCCGTTCTTTCAGGGAGGCCCAGGGCCCCTCGCCGGAGTTGCCGGGCAGCCCACTGGCCTGGCTGACCCGCCGGCGCTGCAGCCGGTCGAAGAAGATCTTGATCACCCGCAGCATGTTGGGGGCCTTGCGCTTGGCCCAGAAGGTCAGGTACTGGTACTCCGATTCATCCAGCTGGGTGAACAGGCAGACGATGCGGCGGAGCGCCGTCCCGCGCAGGTTCCCCTGCTCCAGCAGGGCCACCAGATCCCGGGAATGGGCCATCTTCCGGGCCAGCCCGGGCGGGCAATGGGGCGCCTCGTAGATGGCCTCCCGGACCGGATCGCGGAAATACCAGCGGGCCTCGGCATAGGCCTCCTCGAACAGGTCGGGCCCAGGGCACAGCGGGAGGGCCGGGATCAGGATCTGCTCGGACATGGCCGGGTTGCGCAGGGCCGCCGCCCGCAGCTCGGGATCCGGCTCCAGCAGGAAGCCCTGGAGGTCCGCCAGGATCGGGGTGGTCTCGGCCCGCGCCAGCAGGTCCTCCCGGGAGATCCGGAACGGCGCCGGCGGCGGCTCCGGGCTGGCCGGCGGAGCGGTGAGGGTCTCCCAGTCCGGTTCGCCGGCGGGCAGGGGCGGCAGCTCCAGGGTCTGCCCGGAACCATGGAGGGGCCGGGCCAGGTGCCTGGCCTGCTGCTTGACGATCGGCCGCAGGTCCACCGGCAGCTGGAGGTAGAGGTCGCGGATGGCCTGGGCCCGGGCGTCCTTCTCGGCCGCCGGCGCCCGGTCCAGGTCGCGCATCAGGTCGAACAGGGATACCGCCAGCTCCAGGTCCCGGCGCAGCCGTTCCGGGGTCGCTTCATTGCCGGCCAGGGCCAGGAGCACCGGGCCATGCACCAGCCAGTGGGGAGTGCGGGCGATCAGGGTCAGCAGCCGGGGCGAGGCCAAGGTCCGGGCCAGGCTCTCGATGAGCAGCAGCTGCCCCTCGGTGGGGACCTGGGGCCGGATCAGCGCCAGGTTGCGGAAATGGTTCCGGTCCTGCTCCGGGAGCTGGCTACTGAACGAGCCTTCGGCTGCCACCCGGCCCTCCTCAGATCGGGGCGAGACTCAAGGAACCCAAGAGGTCCGGATCCTCCACGAACAGCAGCGCGTCCAGCGCGACCCCGTGCAGGCCGGGCACCTCCATGGCCCGGCGCAGGTGCTCCCGGGTCTGGATGCTGCCCCCCATGAACAGGGGGACCCGGGCGCTCTGGGCGATGATCCGGGCGGTCTCGAAGTCGGGCCCGGCCTGGGCGTCGGCCGGGATGTCGGTGAACAGCAGGCGCTTGAAGCCGTGGTCGCGGATCCGCTGGCCGGCCGAATCGGGCCCCAGCGGCGCGGGCTCCAGCCAGCCCGAGGACTGGATCCGGCCGCAGCGGGCGTCCACCCCGGCGGTGAGATGGTCGCGGAAGCGGGCCAGCAGCTGGTCCACCACCGTCGGCGAGCGCTGGATCACGGTTCCCACCAGGATCCAGGAGGCCCCGTGGTCCAGGAAGAACTGGGCCTGGTCGGAACTGCGGATGCCCCCGCCGACCTGGAGGCAGACCTTGGCGTTGGCCCGGTGGAACCGGCGCATGAGGCTGGCGATCAGGTCCCGGTTCTGGCCCTGCCCGCCGGCGGCGTCCACGTCCACCAGGGTCACCCGGTGGCAGCCCTGGTCGCAGAGGATCTCCACCACCTCGCCCGGGTCCCTGGGCCCGAGTCCGCCCTGGAAGAGGGGGACCGCGCAGCCGTTCTGGAGGTTCAAGGTGGCGAGAATCTTCAAGGCATCAACCTTTCCCTCGGGACTCGGCGATCATGCCCCGTCCCGCCCTGGATAAAAAATGCGCCAACCAGATCCGGAATGCAAGCTTTCCCCCCGATCTCAGAGGGTCTCCTATTTTGCAGACACCCTCAGAGGGACTGCAGCAGCGCGCGGGCGGCGGCGGTCTGGGCCCGCTTGAGGGTGGCGGCGCTGGCGCGGGCGGAACGCTCGCCCACCCGCGCCTCGACGGTGAAGGTGGGGGCGTGGTCCGGACCCGCCCGCTCCAGCAGTTCATAAACCGGCGGCGGCAGCGCCATGGCGGCCGCCCGCTCCTGGAGGGTGGTCTTGCTGTCCCGGGCCTCCCAGATGCCCATGAACGCTTCCTGAATTTCCGAGAGGAAGCGCCGCTCCACGATCACCTGGACCACCCCGAGGGCGTCGCCGCCCTGGGCCTGGACGTCCAGGAAGACCGCCGCCAGCAGCGCCTCCACCGAATCCGCCAGCGGGTTGCGCAGGTCCACCGCCCCGGCCTTCTTCGGCGAGCGCGGCCCCCGGCCCAGCTCGATGCCCAGGTCCCGGGCCCAGGCGTGCAGGGCGTCGGTGCAGACCAGCAGGCCCCTGAGCTTGGACAGGGCCCCCTCGGCCCACTGGGGGTGCTCCCGGTAGACCAGGGTGGACACGCACAGGTGCAGGACCGAATCCCCCAGGAACTCCAGCCGCTGGTTGTCCACCGGCAGCCCCGCCGACGGCGGGGTGAGGGCGGTCCGCAGCAGCTCCTGGTCCCGGAACCGGTGGCCGAGCTTCGCCTCCAGGGCCGACAACGCCCCGGGCGGGATGCCGCCGGGCGGCGCCGGCACGCTGGACTGTCCTGGATGCAATGGGTCTCCCCGGCCGAAGGCGCGTTCCGATCATCATAGCGCGGCCGGCCCGGCCATTCTTCCGGCAATGGCGCCGGCGATCTGGGCGACAATGGGCCAACCCTCCGGAGGCTCCATGTCCTCGCCCCTTGAAGCCGATGCCCGACTCGAACCGACCCTGCAGGCGGCCACCGAGCACCATGTGGCCGGTCGCCTGGAGGCCGCCGGCGCCGGCTACCGGCAGGTCCTGGCCTGGTCCCCGGGCCACCCGGTGGCCCTGCACCGGCTGGGGATCCTGACCCTCCAGGGCGGCCAGCCGGAGGCGGCCCTGCCGCTGTTCGAGCAGGCCATCGCCGCCGATCCGGGCACCTGGCGCTCCCACTGCGGCCTGGGCCAGGCCCTGGCCGGCCTGGGCCGCCAGGGCGAGGCGCTGGCCGCCTTCCGCCGGGCCGCGGAGCTGAACCCGGCCTGCCTGGAGGCGTTCCTGGGCGCGGGCAGCGCCAGCCGGGCCCTGGGCCTGGGGCTCGAAGCGATCCAGTCCTTCCGCCGGGCGACCGAACTGCGGCCGGACCATGCCGAGGCCCACAACAACCTGGGCGCCACCCTGCAGGACGCCGGGCGCGGCGCCGAGGCGATCGCCGCCTTCCAGCGGGCGCTGGACCTGCGCGAGGACGATCCGATCACCCACGGCAACCTGGGCAACGCCCTCCTGGCCGCCGGCCAGGTGGCGGCGGCCCTGGCCCAGCTCGAGCGGACCGTGGCGCGCTGGCCGGAGTTCGCCGAAGGCTGGTACTACCTGGGCAACGCCGCCTTCGCCGGCAACGGCTTCGCCCGGGCCGAGCAGGCCTTCCGCCGGGCCCTGGAGCTGGAGCCCGGACACCTGGACGCCCTGAACAACCTGGGCAACGTCCTCCAGGCCATGGGGCGGAACGAGGAGGCCCTGGCCGCCTGCCTCGAGGCCCTGCGGATCGACCCCCGGTTCGTCACCGCCGCCAACAACGCCAGCGCCGCCGCCCGGGCCCTGGGCCGCATGGACCAGGCGGCCGGACTGCTCCGGGACGCCCTCGCGGTGGCGCCCGACTTCTCCATCCTCCACTGCAACCTGGGCAACGTGCTCAAGGACATCGGCCTCATGGACGAGGCCATCCAGCAGTTCCGGCGGACCCTGGAGCTGGACCCAGGCGACCGGGTCACCCACAGCAACCTCGCCTACGCGGTCACCTTCCTCCCCGGCTTCGACGCTGCCGCGATCCTCCGGGAGAACCAGGCGTGGGACCGGGTCCAGACCCGCGGCCTGGTCGCCCGCGCCAGCCACGGCAACCGCCCGGATCCCGGGCGGCGGCTGCGCATCGGCTACGTCTCCCCGGACTTCCGGGAACACTGCCAGTCGCTCTTCACCACCCCTCTGCTGTCCCGCCACGACCACGCCCGGTTCGAGATCTTCTGCTACGCCCGGGTGCCCAAGCCGGATGCCGTCACCCGCCGGCTCGCCGGCCTTGCCGACGTCTGGCGGGACACCTCCGCCCTGGGCGACGCCGAGGTGGCCGAGCTGGTGACGGCCGACCAGATCGACATCCTGGTGGATCTCACCATGCACATGGCCAACGGACGCCCCTTGCTGTTCGCCCGCAAGCCGGCCCCGGTGCAGGTCGCCTGGCTCGCCTATCCCGGCACCACCGGGCTGGCGGCCATGGACTACCGGTTCACCGACCCCTACCTGGATCCGCCGGGCGAAGGGGACGCCTGCTACTCGGAACGCTCGCTCCGGCTTCCGGACACCTTCTGGTGCTACGATCCGCTCGCCACCGAGCCCGGCCCCGGTCCCCTGCCGGCCCTGGCCAACGGCTTCGTGACCTTCGGCTCGCTCAACAACTTCTGCAAGGTCAACCCGGCCGTGCTGGACCTGTGGGCGCGGGTGCTGGGCGCGGTCCCGGACTCCCGGCTGCTCCTGCTGAGCCAACCGGGCGGACACCGGCAGCGGGTCCTGGAGCGCCTCGAGGCGGGCGGGGTGCAACCCGGGCGGGTCGAGTTCGCCGCCTTCCAGCCCCGTCCGGACTACCTGGCCCTGCACCGGCGGGTGGACCTGGGGCTGGACACCTTCCCCTACAACGGCCACACCACCAGCCTGGACGCCTTCTGGATGGGCGTGCCGGTGGTGACCCGGCTGGGCCAGACGGTGGTCGGCCGGGCGGGCTGGAGCCAGCTCTGCAACCTGGGCCTGGGCGACCTGGCGGCCCGCAGCGACGACGCCTTCGTCGCCATCGCCACCGGCCTGGCCCGGGACCTCCCCCGCCTGGCCGACCTCCGGGCGACCCTCCGGCCCCGCATGGAGGCCTCCCCCCTCATGGACGCAGCCCGCTTCACCCGCCACCTGGAGTCGGCCTACCGAGAGATCTGGCAAGCTTGGTGCAAGGGCCAGACTGTATAATCCTGTTATCTTATGGCTCTGTTCCATGGAATTCCCGGAGCCTGTGTGAACCACCCCCACCTGCCGACCCTTCTGGCTGCGCTCCGGCAGGAGCAGCTGGACGGGGAACTGGTGCTCGAGCAGAACGATGGCCTGCGCCGGCTGTATTGGCGCCGGGGCGAACTGGTCTACCTGCAAAGCGAGGTGGCCGGCGAGCAGTTCGGCAACTACCTGCTCCGGCAGGGCATCCTCGACTACCCTGCCCTGCAGTCGATCCTGGCCAGCGTGGAGCGGTTCCGGCTGGGCGAGAAGGTCGTCCAGTGGGGCATGATGAGCATCACCGAGCGGGACGACCACCTGCGGCTGCTGCAGGAACAGGTGATGGTCAACGCCCTCGAGCACCCGATCCACCGGCTGGACTGGAACCCGGGGCCCCTGACCCAGCGGCTGAGCGGCGACCTGCAGCTTCAGCTCGATCACCGCCACTTCATCTGGAACACCTTCCTGGAGGCGCAGCACCTGCCGGAGACCCTCGCCCTGCTCCAGGCCGAGACCTGCTGGGCCTGGTCGGCGATCCCCGACCTGCTGGACACCCTTTCCGACCTGCCGCTCACCCCGGCCACCGCCTATGCCCTCTCCTTCCTGGGCCCGGAACCGATCAGCTTCGACACCTTCCTCTCCCTGAGCAACCTCGACGACGAGGAGGCCGCCAGGATCCTGCTCAGTCTCTGGGCGGTGGGCGGGCTGACCCTGGCCCAGGGCGAGCTGCCCACCGCGGCGCTGGCCCAGCCGCCACCGGAGGCGGCCAGCCGAGTCGAGCCGGCCGCGACCCCCGCGACCCCGCTCCCGCTGGAGCAGCAGCCGCCCACCGCCCACACCGAATTCCCGGACCCGGAGGCGTCCCCGCCCCTGGCCTTCAGCGGGGTGCAGTCCGAACCGTCGCCCCTGGAACGGGCCCGGACCCTGTACCGGAAGGCCCGCCAGCTGCGCGAGGGCGACCGGATCGGCGAGGCCATCCGCTGCCTGGAACAGTCGGTGCAGCTGGACCCCGGCTCCGAGGCCGCCTACGGCGTGTGGCTGCTGCTGGGCCAGCTCAGGATGTCCAACCCGGCCTGGTCGACCCGCGCCGTCACCGCCCTCCAGGCCGCCGCCCGGCTCCGGCCCCGGGCCCCCGAGCCCTGGGTCAGCATGGCCGAGGTGTATTTCCGCAAGGGCTTCCGGACCAACGCCGCCGCCTGCTTCCGCAAGGCCCTGGAACTGGACCCATCGGTGCCGATCCCGCCCGACGTGGACCTCAGGAGCCTCGAGGCGCCGGCCCTGCCCGGACCGCCGGCGCCCACCTCGCTGTTCAGCCGATTCCGGTCGATTCTCGGCGGATCGGACAAAAACTAGGGGATTTTCCGCCGGCGCCAAGGTTATGGCACGGATGCTGCGTTAAAGCAGCAAAAGGAGGATCCCAATGCCATCCATTCTGAACAATGTGGCCGCGCTTGGCGCCAGCCACCAACTGGCCATCACGGGGTCGGGGATGCAGAGCACCATCCAGCGGCTCACCACCGGCAAGCGGATCAACCTCGCTTCCGACGACGCCTCCGGCCTGGTCATCGCCAACGGGCTGACCGCCGAAACCAAGATCGACAACCAGGGCCAGCGCAACGCCAACGACCTGCTCAGCGCCCTGCAGACCACGGACGGCACCCTCAACGAGGCCACCAACCTGCTGACCCGGGCCGCCGAGCTGGCCCAGGAAGCCCAGGGCTCCGGCGCTTCCACGCTCCCGCTGGACGCCGAGTACCAGAGCATCATGGGCACCTTCAACAGCCTGGTCACCACCGGCGGCGGCGGCTCGGGCTCCAGCACCATGACCACGGCCCTCGGCAGCTACGCCACCGGCACCCTGACGGTCACCCTCTCCGCCATCGGCGCCCTCGCCGGCAGCCTGGCCTCGGGCCCCGCGGCGGCCAGCGCCGCCGGCCTCATCACCCAGGCCCTGGCCGACATCGGCGCCCGCCGGGGCGGCATCGGCGCCGGGGAGGAGTCCCTGCAGTCCTACGCCACCGTGCTGGGCATCCAGATGCAGAACAAGACCGCCCAGTTGAGCCAGATCCAGGACGCCAACGTGGCCGACGAGGTGGTGAACCTCACCAAGTTCCAGATCCTGAACCAGTCCGGGATCAGCGCCCTGTCGAAGGCGAACCAGGCCGGCCAGTCGATCCTGTCCCTGCTCCAGTAGCGGGCTGGGCCAGGATGGCGGCGGCGAGGGCCTTCAGGCCCGGATGCCCCGGAAAGCTGTCCAGACCCAGGTCCAGGACTGCCTTTCCGGGTCCGGCGTGCCCGGCCCGCAGCAGGAAGCCGGCCGCCAGGGCGTGCCAGTGGCCGTCCCCCTGGGCGGGCAGCGCCCGCAGGGCCTCCAGGGCGTCCGCGGCGGCCTGGGCCTCAAGGCGGTGGCGCAGGTCCAGTTCGACCAGGCCCTGGCGCAGGCGGGCGTCGCGGGGATCGCGCTCGATGGCTGCGCGCATGGCCTCCCGCGCCTGGACCACCCGGCCGGCCTGCTCCTCCAGGTCCGCCAGCACCACGTGGGGCACCGGATCCGCCGGGTGGGCGGCCATGGCCCGGGCCAGATAGGGCCGGCCCTCGTCGGCGCGGCCGAGCGCGGCCAGGGAAACCGGCAGCCGGCACAGCGCCAGGGGATGCTCCGGGCTGGCGCGCAGCACCTCCAGCAGGGGCGCCAGGGCCTCCTGGTGCCGGCCCAGCTGCTGGCAGGCCATGGCCACGGTGGTCCGCACCGCGTGGGGAATCCGGCGGGCGCCGCGGAGCACGGCCTGCCCGGCCCGCAGCGCCGTTTCCCATTGCCCCGCCGCATAGGCCTGGGCCATGAGGTTGAATTGCCGGTCGGGATCCCCCGGCCGGTCCGCCGCGTCCTTTTCCGCCAAAGCCAGGTAATAGGCCGATTTTGCCGATTCCCGGGCCGCATCCACCTTGCCGAAGTGGTGGATCACCGCCGGCAGGTCGCCTATGGGAAGTTTTTTCCTGATGAAATAAGGATTCAGCAGCTCATGGATGCGCCCCTCGAAGCGCAGGTCCGGAAACCGCCGGACCAGCCGGAGCAGGGGCTGGTCGGCGTAGAACGGCAAGCCGGCCCCCTCGGCATAGCCGCTGCGGTTCGGAACGACCGCCTGGTCGAACAGCCGGGCCGCGCCGTCCCGGGTGTAGTTGCGGGAGACCAGGGTGAACGCCGCCGGCCCCGGGCCGAGGGCCGCCCGGATCCGCGCGTGGTCCAGCGGATCCACCGCCTCGTCGGCGTCCAGCAGCAGCACCCAGTCGCCGGTGCAGAGCCGGAGGCTCTCGTTGCGGGCCGCGGCGAAGTCGTCGCGCCAGGGGAAGTGGCCGATCCTGGCGCCGAAGGACTCGGCCAGGGCCACGGTGCCGTCGCCGGAGCCGGTGTCGACCACCACCAGTTCGTCCACCAGGGCGCGGATCGAGGCCAGGCAGTGGCCGAGGACGGCCTCCTCGTTCTTCACGATCATGGCCAGCGAGAGGGTTGGCATCGGCGAATGATAGCATCCCGGCGCCGCCCGGGCCGAGGCTCGGAGCTCAGCCCCGGAGGTCCCGGGCCACCTGCGCCAGCACCGGGCCCCAGACGCCGGGCACCGCCTGGCGGTAGAGCCGCAGGGTCGGGTACCACGGGCTGTCCTCCCGGTCCAGCAGCCAGCGGAAGTCCGGCGCGAACGGCAGCAGGACCAGGGTCGGCACCCCGAGCGCGCCGGCCAGGTGGACCAGGGCGGTGTCCACCGCGATCACCAGGTCCATGCCGCTGAGGGCGTAGGCGGAATCGGAGAAATTGGAAAGCAGCGGCCCCAGGTGCGCCACCCCGGGCAGGGGGACCGCCTGCGGCTCGCCCAGCTGGAAGCTGTGCCAGGCCACCCCCGGCAGGTCGGCCAGCGGGGCCAGCAGCGCGGGATCCAGGGACCGTTCCGCGTCCCGCTTGTGGATCCGGTTCCCGGCCCAGGCCAGGCCGACCCGCAGCCTGCCCGCGGAGGCCGCCAGGACCTCGGCCAGGGCCCGCCGGTTGGGGACCCGTTCCGGCACGTCCAGGTAGGGGATCTCGGCGGGGATGGAGCCGAACCCGGTCCGGAACACCGCCGGCAGGGACATCAGCGACACCTGCAGGTCGAACCTGGGGACCGGATCGGGGTGGGGAAATACCTGGTCCACCCCCGGGCAGGTGGCCGCCAGGTCCACCAGCTCCGGCTGCACCGACAGCAGGACCCGGCCGCCCAGCGCCTTCACCATGGGCGCGTAGCGCAGGAACATGATGGTGTCGCCGAAGCCCTGCTCGTAGTGCAGCAGGAGGGTCCTGCCGGGAAACGGCTCGCCCCCCCAGGCCGGCTCGGAGAACTGCCGGACCGGGGCGATCAGCCCGGGCACCCGGACCCGGGCCTCGTTCAGCGCCCAGCCCGGCTCGAACTCCCCGAACATGAGCCGGAGGTGGCCCTCCTCGAAATCCCGCGCGGGGCCGGAAAAGAGCGCCAGTTCCCGTTCCAGGACCTTGCGCAGCCGGGTCCAGTCGCCCTGCATGGCGACCACGTGCTTGAGCATGCCCAGGGGTTCCCGGGCGCCCGGCGCCCGGGCCAGGACCGCCTCCAGCACCGCCTGGGCCTGGGCGTACTCGCCCCGGCGGATCAGGCTGTCGGCCCGCGCCAGCCGCGGGTCGGCCGCGGTCCTCGGCGGCCCGGGCTTCACCGGGAGCCCTTCCGGACCTGGAATTCCATCCGGTATTCCGAGCAGACGTTGTTCTTCTCCCGCAGGGCCTGCTCCACCTGGGCCTGGGTCATGCTGTGGGTGCGCAGCCGGGTCGCGTAGGGCTCCTCCAGTTCGAGCACGCAGCTGGTGATCTCGAAGTCGACCGCCAGCTGCTCGGCCAGCGGCGTGTTGGCGTTGCCGGCGCGGGCCCAGGCCGCATTCTGCTTCCGGCTGAACAGCGCCATGAGCTGGGGCGTGATGACCCGCACGTGGGTGGGATCGTTGATGAAATTGTCATGCCGTGGATGGGGTACCGTGATCCGCACCTTGGCCCCGTCCCGGCAGACCCGGTACAGCTCCTGGATGAGGGCCAGGAACCCCTTGGAGGTGGCGCCCAGGTGCTCGAGGCAATGCTGGAAGACGACCTCCTCGACGCTGTCGTCCCCCCAGGGCCACGGGGTGGTCTCCAGGTCCACGATCTGGTCCGGACCGCACAGCGGCGAATGGTCGACATTGACGAAGCCCGGACGCCGGTCCCGGCCGCAGCCCATGTTCAGCTTGAGCGGGGCCGCCGTCCCGGCCGCTAGGGCCAGCAGGCCGGGGTGCCCGGGAAACGCGGCCAGCCCAAGGTCCAGCACCGTCCGCCCCGGGCCGGCATGCCCGGCCCGGAGCAGGGCCCCCGCGGCCAGGGTGTGCCACTGGCCGCCGCCCTGGCCCGGCAGGGCCCGCAGCGCTTCCATGGCGTCGGCGGCGGCCTGGGCGTCCTGGCCGGCGAACAGGTCCAGGTCGATCAGGCCCTGGCGCAGCCGGGGCTCCAGCGGGCCGAGCTGGACGGCCCGGCGCATGGCCGCCAGGGCGGCATCCGGCCGGGCGGCGGCCAGGGCCCGGACGGCGAGGTGGAGCTGGCGCTCCGGGTCCTGGGGCCAGGCCGCCGCGTCCCGTTCCGCCAACTCAAGGTAATAGGCCGTTTTTGCCGGCGCCGGATCCAGCCCGCCGAAATGCTCGATCACCACCGCCAGGTCACCCGCCGCCAGCGGTTCCGCCGGGGAGCCGGACTCCAGCCGCTCGTGGATGGCCCCGGCGAAGTGCAGGCCCGGGAGCCGCCGGAACAGCCGGAGCGCGGACCACTCGCTATAGAATGGAAGGCCCGCGCCTTCGGCCGGGTCGGCCCGGCCGGCCACCGTCGGGGGCGGGACCAGGCTCGGCCCCGGTTCCCGGCCATAGCTCCGGACCACCAGCCGGAAGGCCGGGACCACGGCCTGCTCGAGGGCTTCCCGCAGCGCCGGGTGCTGCCGCGGGTCCAGGGTCTCGTCCGCGTCCAGCACCAGGACCCAGTCGCCGGTGCTGAGCCGCAGGCTCTCGTTCCGGGCCGCGGCGAAATCGCCGTTCCAGGGGAACGCCCCGAGCCGCGCGCCGAACGCCTCGGCGACGGCCCGGGTGCCGTCGCTGGAGCCGGTGTCCACCACCACGATCTCGTCCGCCAGCCCGCGCACCGAAGCCAGGCAGCGGCCCAGGACCGCCGCCTCATCCTTCACGATCAGGGCCAGGGTGAGGGTGGGCATCGCAGGATAGTAGCATTGCCATCCCGTACGGCCCCGGACCAAAAAGAAATTTAGGACTAAAGAAACCCGGAGGCCGGGTCGAAGAGTTAAAGCGTAGGGGGTCCCCCCCACATCACTGAACGCAGCACGGATGCTGCCTAGCGCATCAGGAGGATGCCATGACTTCCATTCTCAACAACGTCGCCGCCCTCGGCGCCAGCCACCAGCTCGCCATCACCGGTACCGGGATGCAGGCCACCATCCAGCGCCTGACCACCGGCAAGCGGATCAACCTCGCTTCCGACGACGCTTCCGGCCTGGTGATCGCCAACGGCCTGACGTCCGATACCAAGATCGCCAACCAGGGCCAG
>Ga0316217_10001795_pt1 | contig 27102 bp, 28 predicted proteins | sample 1anoAmetaG_FD_203633 | JGI IMG/M metagenome (GOLD analysis project Ga0316217, IMG submission 203633) | Freshwater microbial communities from Trout Bog Lake, Wisconsin, USA - 1anoA | ecosystem: Environmental > Aquatic > Freshwater > Lake > Hypolimnion/Profundal zone | place: USA: Wisconsin...
TCACCACCGGCGTCGTTATTGGAGCCGGAGGTGGTGCCGGCATAGTAGCTGTACTGAAGGCGCGTATAGACCTGCCAGTCTTGCGCCCCATACAACTGGGCGGTATTAAGCCACTCCGAGCCGTTCTCATTCGCGTTGCAACTGGTCAAGCGCATGCGATTGTTTGGCGCCACGCCGGGATCGCTGCAATGGTCGTAACCGTCGCCATTGCCGGTGAAGTCCGAGCTGTACCATTGGGCACCCTCGAAAGACCAGCCTTGGTTAAAGGCATAGTCGGCATAGGCCAGCCGCCCCAGCCCCAACGCGCCCACACCACCGGCAACCAGGCCGGCAACCAATGTACGCTTCCGATTCAAACCATTCGTCGTTTTCATACTCGTAACTCCTTAGGGGCCATGACCAGGCCCATTTTTGTAGTTCCCAAAGGCACCGGCCAACACGGCCGACAGCCATCAAAAATTCTTCCATACACCTTTGCAAAAGACTTGGCAGTAGTCGTTACCGCCTATTGGATATCAGTGAATTTAAGTAATTCGAGGGGACGCAACTGCGTGAGCCGAAGTGAGCGGCTATTTTTTGCAGCGCCATTGCCGGACGACAGCCTCCTATCCTTTACCCGAAATGCGCTGGATGCCCATCCAGCACTGACGAACATTTCAGGACTCAGCGGTCTTATAGTGCAATAACCGTGCCGGGCTGGTCCACACCGACTAAATTGTTTATAAGTTGTGATTTGACAATGACTTACGTAGAAAAACCCCATGCGCTTGAATTTTGACATTCAAGCGAAAAGATGGTTATTTTAACTATTCATAGGGCTAAAATAACCATATCAAAATAACCATCCACCCCCAGCGGATGCCCGTTGGGACGCCAAGCCATAGCGGCTTTGACGAATGTTTATTAGCAATCCTCGTGCCTGAGCCTAAAATTCCGTGCAAATAGCGTGTAAACTACGGTGGATAAAGGAGTTAACAGTAACAATGGCTGGCCAAGGAATGGCGATCAGCAAGCCGGGAAATGGTTATTTTGAATAGTTGGCTGTTTGAAATAACCATTCGCAACCGAAAACACAACCCTCAAACTGAATTCCCGTGTATACTCTTGGCGAAAGGTTTTCTCCATGGACCAACCCGGCAAATCCAGCTTCACCGGCATCGTGATTGTCGATCATGGTTCGCGCCGCGAAGACAGCAACCAGATGCTCGAAGAATTGGTCGGCTTGTTTGCCACGCGGTTTAAGCATCGGTGGCCGATTGTCGAGCCGGCACATATGGAACTGGTGGAGCCGACCATTGCCACCGCTTACCATCGTTGCGTGCAGCGTGGGGCGCAGTGCGTGGTGATTTGCCCGTATTTCCTGGGGCCGGGGAAACACTGGACGCAGGACATTCCCCGGCTGGCGGCCGAGGCGGCGGTTGCACATCCCGGCACGCGCTATCACGTCACCATGACCCTGGGCATTGATGAACTGATGCTGGACTTGCTGGCCAAGCGGATTGAGTTTTGCCAGCAGAACCAATTGGAATGTGATTCGTGCCGCGGCAGCAATCGTTGCGGGGGGAAGTAGGGGCGCGATTTATTCTTCAGCCGGTTCGATATACGCCGACATCGATCCTTTGCAGGTGGCCACGCGGGTATCGGTGCCGTACGAGTGGATTTGCTCGCATTTGAGTTCGGCCATTTCTTTGTGGCCGGTGAAGACGATCACCCGGCCGGTGATGTTGACGGCATCGGCCAGCAGAAAGCCCTTTTCTTCCGGATAGGCGAAAAGCACTTTGAGCATTTCCACCACGTATTCGTAGGTGTGGTCGTTATCGTCCAGCAGCACCACGTTGTAGGGCGGTAGACGCCCGGGCTTTTTCTTGGGCGTAGCTTTGGGGCGCGGTTTGGCTGGGGCAACCGCCGTGCTTCCACCGTCGCTGGACGTTTGTTCAGGCATGGTTTTTTAAGCCCGCCAAAAGGCAGGCTTCACCGTCAAGGTGGCCCTAACTAACCAAATATCCATCGAAAATGCAACGATTTTCTGGGAATTTTGATGAATTGGGCAAATTTTAGGTTTTGGGCGCTTCCGGTGGGAGCTGCATGGCGCCGGGGGATTGCGGGTGGTGCCGGCGGCGATAGCTTTGCATCGCCATGTTGAGCGTTTCCAGCAAGCGTGGCATTTGCGGGGCGGTGACAAAAACCCGTGCCGACACCGCTGCCGTGGGATAAAAACCGGTGATGAAGTCGAAGAAGAATTCCGACGCCGAATGGCCGATCATGACATTGTTGGAATAAGCGCCGCTGAGCATGTCATCGGGCAGTTTGAAATTCTCGTAAATTTCCTGAATGGTCGGCCGTTGCTGCGGCGGCTTGGGCAGGGCGGGTGGGTTGCCGAACGCCTGCACGTATTTGTTAAGATTATCGCTCACCGCGTTGATCACCTGGTCCATCACGTTGATGGGAATCACCACGCGCTGGCAGATTTGGTACGGCCGGGTCAGGCCCTGCAAGAAGTCCAGCACAAATTCATTGGGGCCGTCCAACACCAGCACCCCGGTGCTGAAGACCCCGCGGCCCATTTTTTCCGGCACGCGGGCGGCGACCGGCTGGTGCTGAAACTGCTGGGTAAAGGCGTCGCCCTGCGGCGGCTTGTTTTCCGGAGCGGGATTGTTGGATGTCTCGGGCATAAGTCATGCAGGGTATCCAAGAACTGCACAAATATCCACTGTCGGGTGAAAGCCCACGGATTGCTATCCGTGGGCTTTTTACGTTTCCGGATCGTTTTTCGGTTTAACCGCTTTCTTTACCGGCGCGGGTTTCGGTGACTTCCAAAGCCACGCTTGCAACAATATCCCCACGATCACCAGCCCACCCACGATCGCACCTTGAATCCATAAACGCGGCAACAGGCGCGACAACACGCCCGGCCAATAGCTCTGCAAACCGATGGCGATGGCCACCACGGCCATCGATACCCCCGTCCAACTCCAAAACAGCAGCACGCTAAGCCGCGGCGTCGCCGCCGCCAGCACCATCCCGGTGAGCAGTGATACGCAGGCGGCAATCATCACGATATGCGCAAATGGCACCGGCAACGTATTCCAGACAATCTGCAAATATCCCGGCACTGTCGCGGTTTTTTCCATGACCGGCCAAGCCCAATCCAGGCGGATATGTTTGATGGCCGACCCCGCCAGCGCCGTCCAGCAAGCCAGCACGATGCCCAGCCCCGCGCCCACCCACAGCCGATGCAGCGCAAAGCCCAAAAAACCCACCAGCATGGCCCCGGCCACCGCCGTGCCCATGCCATCCACCGACCACCCGCACCAGGCCGGCATCTTTCTGCCGATGATTCCCCCCGCCAGCACCGCCAGCAGGGCGATAATCCCCCGGCTATGCCGTGCCCCCCCCAACCAAAGCGCACCGCCCACGACGAACCCCGTCAGCCCCAGCCAAAGCGCCAAGGCGGCAGTCGTGTGCGGCAACAGTGCTAAAAGCGTCTGAAACACGAAAAACCTTATTAGCGAACATCGGTTATTGGACGTGGTTGACTGTAGGGAATCATCTCCGGCAACAAAAGTCCGGTTTAGACGTTACAAGACACCAGCAGGAGACGCTTATGACTTTCGGTAAAACGGTGCTGGCGGCAATGGTGCTGCTGTTGTTGCAAGCCTTGGCGGCGGCGCAAACACCGGCGCCGCATTTGGACGATATTTGTGGCGGCGGCAATTTCACCAATGGCTTGGTGAACGCGGAGATGACCACTCAATTCGATATTCTGGCCGCCGCTGGGGCACATGCCATTCGCTTGAAGATTTTGCCCGGCTGGTACTATGCCAACGATGTGCCTTCGCCGGAAAAACTGGATGCCCAGATTCTGCTGGCCCACCAGCGCGGCGTGCGAACCATGATCGCGCAGTTCGCCTATTACGATAAGTATGCCGGTCATCCCGGTTGGAGTAAGAATCTTGGCGACGGTGCCAAGTGGCAGGCCGTTGGCAAGGCGTTTGCCGAGCGGTTCCAGCCTAACAGCGCGTTCCTTACGTCGCATGATATTCACGATTGGGGCGTTACCCTTTACGAGGCCATCAATGAACCTAATATCGACAAGACGATTGCGCTCACCGGGCCATCGAGCTATTTTGCCGCACTGGAAGGCCTGGCCGATGGCGTTCATGCCGTCAACCCCAACCTTGCGGTGATCCCCGCCGGCCTGGCCACCAAAGGGGCCGGCGGCGACCGAACGCTCAACGGCTATGGCAAAGCCATCGCGCCGCTGCTGAATTCCGGCAAGCTGGATGGTCTGGACCTGCATATCTACAGCGACATCAAATTTGCTCCGATTGTTCGCGAAGATGGCAACGTCACTTTTAGCTGCTCGGCACAGGCCGAGTTTGACGAGATCAAAAAAGCTTGCGGCATCACCCGCGACATCAATTTCTATTGCACCGAATACAACTTCAAGTCCGGCGAGCAGGGCATCGATGACGACCTGGCGGCCAAACGCCTGCTGACCTGCATCTGGGACCGGCTGGGCGTGGTCAAAGCCGACGGCCATACGTCGGCCACCAAATTGGCATTGGTCTGGAATCTTTTCGATACCACCGAGGCGAACAAGCGCTATGGCCTGACCGAGCAAACGTCGCCTTGGAAGCCGGCGGCGCGCGGCAAGACTTTCCAGTTGGTGATGGGCCTCATTGCCGGCATGAACTTCACGCATCTCGATCCGCTGGGCCGCGGCGAATTTACTCTGGCCGGCGATGGCAAAACGCTGTGGGTCTGGCAGAACTATGAAGGCTACAGTTCCATCCACGGCACGCGCTATACCGTCAGCGATATTCCCGCCGCGGCCAAAACGCTCAAAGTGTATGGCTGGGATGGCCTGCGCAAAACGATTGATTTGCACGGCCAATCATCCGTGACGGTCGATGATTTAGCCGAGCGTGAGACTTACATGTTCCAGGCGGTGCCATGACCTCCCAACCCAACATCATTCTGATTCTGGCCGACGACATGGGTTATGGCGATTTTGGCTGTTTCAGCCAGGGGCGTTGCCATACGCCCACGCTGGATCATCTGATCTCGCAGGGTTTATGCCTCACGCAGCACTATTCGGCTTCACCGGTGTGTGCCCCGGCCCGGGCCGGTCTGCTTACCGGGCGGTATCCGCATCGCACCGGGGCGATCGACACGCTGGACCATCGCGGCTTGGACCGCATTGCCTTGCGCGAAACCACCCTGGCCGACTTGCTGCGCCAAGCCGGCTACCACACCGGCATGGTCGGCAAGTGGCATTCGGGCGCGATCGATCCGCGCTACCATCCCAACGCACGCGGCTTCGATGAATTCATCGGCTTTCGTGGCGGTTACAGCGATTACTATAACGGCTGGCTCTATTACAACGATGTCGTCAAGCAAAACCAGGGCCAGTATCTGACCGATCTGTTCACCGACACGGCGGTGGAGTTTATTCGCCGCAAGCGGCGGCAGCCATTCTTTCTGCATGTGGCGTACAACGCGCCGCACTTTCCCTTTCAGGTTCCCGCCGAAGAGCTTGGTCCTTACACCAGCACCGGGCAATACACCATGGCGGTCAGCACGATTTATGCCATGAACCGCCGGATGGATCGCGGCCTGGAGCGGATTCTTAACGCGATCAAGCTGCAAGGCATCGAGGACAATACACTGGTGTTGTTCACCAGCGACAATGGCCCGCAATTGCGCGGCAGCGGCGAGAACTGCACCGATCGTTTCAACTGCAATTGGGCCGGCTACAAGGGCGTGGTCTACGAAGGCGGGATTCGCGTGCCGATGGTGATCCGCTGGCCCGCTGGCATGATGGCTGGCCAGCGGCACTGCGATCAGATGGTCCATTTCACCGATTGGCTGCCCACGCTGCTGGCCGCCGCCGGAGCAAACCCACCGCGCGATATTCATCTGGACGGCGAGAATCTGTTGCCGCTGCTGCGCGGCCAGGAGCGGCAAACCAATCCGCGTCGCTTCTGGCAATGGAACCGTTACGAGCCGGTCCTGGCCAGCAATTCGGCCATGCGCGATGGGCCGTGGAAATTATTGCGCCCGGAAATTCCCGAGGCGATGCACTTGCCCAAAGAGGATGGCGAATTGGATCGGGAATACAAGCAAGTCGGCCGCTTCACCGACATTTGCCGGCTGCCCATGGCCCCCCGGCACATTCCCACACCGCCGCCGCCCTTGCTTTTCAATTTGGAGAACGACCCTTACGAGCAACATGACTTGGCGGATAGCCAGCCCGAACGCGTATCGCGTATGATGCGCGACTTGGAAACTTGGTTCGCGGCGGTGGAAGCCGACCGGCACACAATTACGGATTGAGCTGAAAAACTATGCGCATTATATACATCGACATCGACACGCTGCGGCCCGACCATCTGGGCTGTTACGGCTATCATCGCCACACCTCGCCCAATATCGACGCGATCGCGCGCGATGGCGTGGTGTTTACGCAGTGCCATACGCCGGATGCGCCTTGCCTGCCATCGCGCACGGCTTTTTATAGCGGGCGCTTCGGCATCCAAACCGGCGTGGTGGGCCATGGCGGCACCGCCGCCCAGCCGAAAATCGAGGGCAAAACCCGCGGCTTTGGCGATGTCTTCGATCTCCAGGGTTTTGCCCGGCAATTGCAAAAGCTCGGTTTGCACACCGCGATGATCTCGCCCTTTGGCCAGCGGCATTCCGCCCACTGGTTTTATGCCGGCTTCAATGAAATCCACAACACCGGCCAGGGCGGCATGGAATCGTCCGAGTGCATCCAGCCGGTGGTGGACCAATGGCTGGCCGATAACGTCTCCCGCGATAATTGGTATCTGCACGTGAATTATTGGGATCCGCACACGCCGTATCGCGTGCCGATGGCGTATGGTGAGCCATTCGCCAACGATCCGCTCCCGGAATGGCTGCGCGATGAGAACATCATCAAGCGGCACAACCAGATGACCGGGCCGCATACCTCGCTGGAAGTTGGCGGGATGTATCACGATCAAACCAATCCCAAGTGGCCACGCTCCGTCGGCAAGATCACCAACCTGGCCGAGATGCACAAGCATATTGACGGCTACGACACCGGCATCCGCTACAGCGATGACATGGTCGGCAAGATCATCGCCGCGCTGAAAAAGGCCGGCATGTACGAGCAGACGGCGATCATCGTTTCCGCCGATCATGGTGAAAACCAGGGCGAACTGGGCATCTATGCCGAGCACGGCACCGCCGACACCGCCACCTGCAACATTCCGCTGATCATCAAATGGCCGGGTGCCGCCCGCGGCCAGCGCAACGACAATCTGCATTACAACTTCGATCTGGCCCCCACGCTGATGGAGCTTTTGGGTGGCCAATGCCAGCCGCTCTGGGATGGCCAATCGTATGCCAAAGCATTGACCACCGGCGCGGCGGTGGGTCAGGAGGAATTGATCCTGAGCCAATGCTGCCACGTCTGCCAGCGCAGCGTGCGTTGGGACCACTGGCTGTACATGCGCACGTACCATGACGGCTTCCATCTGTTCCCGCAGGAAATGCTGTTCGACCTGGCCACCGACCCGCACGAGCAAAACGACCTGGCCGCCAAGCGCGGCGACATCTGCCGCGAAGGCGCTTGGCGCTTGGCGCGCTGGCACGATCAGCAGATGCAGAAGATCGCCAAGCTTTTCCCGCACGACCTTGCCGATCCGCTGTGGACGGTGGTCGCCGAAGGCGGGCCGTTCCATGCCTTGCATGAAAAAGGCCGCTCGCCGTTGCCGAAATATTTAGCGCGCTTGGAAGCCACCGGCCGCGCCGAAGGCGCGGCGGCCTTGCGGAAAAAATACCCCGAGGCGCTCTGACGCCGAGGTTCGCATATGCCCACTCCCGCCCAGCCGCGTGCCTTTCACGTCATGGCCAAACCGATTGGGCCGATTTGCAATCTCGATTGCCAATACTGCTTTTATCTGGAAAAGGAGCATCTGTATCCCGCCGTCGAACGCTGGAAAATGCCCGATGACGTGCTGGAAGCGTATATCCGCCAGTTGATCCAGCAGCAGGATGTGCCGCAGATCAGCTTTGCCTGGCAGGGCGGCGAGCCGACCTTGCTGGGCGTGGATTTTTTCCGCCGGGTGGTCCAGCTTCAGCAGCAATACGCCGCCGGCAAGCAGATCACCAACGCCCTGCAAACCAACGCCACGCTGCTGGATGATGCCTGGTGTGCCTTCCTGGCCGAGCAAAAATTCCTGGTGGGCGTGAGCATCGACGGCCCGCCGGCGCTGCACGACCGCTACCGCCTGGACAAGCGCCAGCAGCCTACTTCCGCCGCCGTGCTGCGCGGCATCGCACTGCTGAAAAAACACGGTGCCGAGTTCAACACCCTCACGGTGGTCCATCGCCACAACGCGCAAAAGCCGCTGGAAGTTTACGAATATCTCCGCCAGATCGGCTCGGGTTTCATCCAGTTCATCCCGCTGGTGGAACGTGAAATGCCGGTGGAATTAAAGGTGAATGGCCTGTCATTAGCCGAGCCGCCCGCGCCCGGCCTTCCCATCGCGGCCACGGTCACGCCCTGGAGCGTGCAGCCGGCGCAGTATGGCCAGTTCCTGAGCGCGATTTTCGACCAATGGGTTCGCCGCGATGTCGGCCGAACCTTCGTTCAATTGTTCGACGCCGCCCTGGGCCAATGGCTTGGCGCGAGTGCCAGCCTGTGCGTCTTCGCCGAGAACTGCGGCACCGCCCTGGCCCTGGAACACAACGGCGACGTTTTTGCCTGCGATCACTATGTCTATCCCCGCTACCGCCTGGGCAACTTGCTGACCGCCACCCTGGCCGACATGGTTTACTCCGACCCGCAGCGCCAGTTCGGCCACGACAAATCCGCCACCCTGCCGGCGTATTGCCGCAAGTGTCCGGTCCTTTTCGCCTGCCACGGCGAATGCCCAAAACATCGCTTCGCCACCACCCCCGACGGCCAGCCCGGCCTGAATTATCTGTGTCCCGCGTACAAGCAATTCTTCACGCACGTAGACCCGTACATGAAGACCATGGCCAAGCTATTGAGCCTGCGCCAGGCACCGGCACAGATTATGACGATGCTGGCGGAGGATAAACCGGATCGTTCTCGCCGCACCGCCGCACCGGGCCGGAATGATCCTTGCCCGTGCGGGTCGGGACGGAAATTCAAAGTGTGTTGCGGAAGGGTGGGGAAATAGGGAGAGCACTGCTAGACTTTTCCGCTTGCCGCCGACTTGATCCCGAGTGCCTCATCAATAGCTGGAATCAACGCTGCCAATTCCTCAAGTTGACCGACGATGCAATCAACAAACTCTTCCGTCTTACCGCTGGAAAGCATGCCTAAAAGCTCTTGTTTTGACGCGACGACTTTGCCGATCAATGCGGTTCGGTCGTTGTCACCGGGCTTCCATTGGGAAGATTGCTCGGATGAAAACGCCTTTCGCGCGGCCTCCGCTATAGCCTTCGCGACCGCACCGTAAATATCATCATCCTTCTCATCGTCCCAATCTAACCAGAATCCGATCTCCGGAGGGGCTTCATTTTCGTCGTTAAGGTACTCAAGTCGAAGGTTTTCCACCCAGAATCCCGTCGGGGAATTTTTGCCATTTGATGGCCACGAGGATCGCCGAAGAACAATTGCGCCACTCTTTAGCCGTGCCGGTCCGGCAATTTTAAGAACCTCCACGATTTCTTCATCGTCCAGCTCTTTCGTATGGCTAGCCTTCACCGTTTCGGCAATCTTCACACAAAGAGCCTCGTACTTTGTTCGAACTTCAGCAATTGCGTCTTCAACGTCAGTGGCCACCGCCCAATTTTGCAACAGGTAAAGTTCGGCCTCGTTGAATTTCTGCTCAGGCATGATGTTCCTCACTTTCTTGGTTGTTGGTTCCAATAATAAAACGCTCTAATGTTCCCGCGTAATGCCGTGCGAAAAGCCTAACGTCTCCCGCTTGGGCTTCATCTGCAAAGCGGTAAAATACGTTCGCAACCTGCTGCCACGTCACCGGCCGAAACTTGTCACAGCTAGGCTTTTGACCAGACGGCGTTATGTATAATGCGAAGATACCGCCATCCTTCTGATCTTCTTTGACGGCAAGTTTCTCGGCTCGCTGACGCAGGTTTTCCCATTCAAGGGTTGTTTGCTGATGGTTATGGCCTTCCGGTGCCCGAATCTTCACCTCAATGTGCATGACGAACCGACCCAGCTTTGCAACCTCAATGTCAATGCGGGAATCGTCTCCCGGCACTTCCTGTCGAACCACGTAGCGCGCGTCGGCCAGTTCGGTTGGCAGTCGCAATTCGGCGAGAAAAAGCTTGAAACCGAGGGAACCCTGCGCATGCGTTCCGTGGCCGCAATAGTTCCGGTCGAGGAGCCATGCAAGCATCCTGCTGTGGCTCATTTCATTGGTCTTTAGACCGAGAAGTTCGAGAACATTAAATCTGTCAGCTTTGCCACGCTGCCCTTCTGCCCATTGGTCGAAAGCATTTGAGAATCCGGCAATGAACCCTTGGAACTTCTGGTGGCTGTTTTGGGCGGCCGCCCTGGCTTGATTGACTGAACGACGGCGCAATTCCGCAAAACGTCCTGCAAGAGCTTGGAATCGCTGTGCTCTTTCTGCGCTCATGCTGGCTGACTGGTCTTTCGTCGGTTTATACCCCTCAAGCAGTTGTTTGAAGTGCGCAAAACGCTCGACCACCTGACGTTCTCCGATGAATCGAGCCGATGAAAACCCTTCGATAAATTGGTTAAATCGATTGGCAGCTTGATAAACCGGCCCCGCCGACGCCGTTCGTGCCGCCGAAAAGCCATCAAATAGGTGCTTAATCTTCTCCCGGGCGTTTATCTCACGCGCTAACATGTCAAGCTCACTGTATCAGACGGTTGCCAGTCTGTCAACCGCGACAAATGGCGTCGAAACGGGATGTCGTGAGTAAATTCTGCCCGAAGCGTAAACAATTGTTTAACCACGCCTCCTCGGTGCCGGCGATACAAACGGCGTGACTGAAGCCGCTCTCCCAAAATGTATGTGGCTATATATTCTCACTCGATCCGAATCGTCTTTGACGGCTCATACATTGGTGCAACAGATAAATCAAAGTCCATATCCATGTGCTGTCGGTCAAAGATCCGTTCCACCATTTTCAACGCCAGCTTCTCGCGATTTCTTTGATCGCTTAAGTGCCCAAGCATCACCGCCTGTGGTGGTCTGTCGCTCTGCCGGATGGCGTGATAGAGCAACCACGCCGTCTTGGGGTTGCTCAGGTGAAACCAACTCGCATCATTGGGGTACTTTTTCAGCAGATCGGGGTCGTGGTTGGCCTCGACAAAAATGAAATCGGCGTCCGTAAAGTGGCGGAGCGCTGCATCGTAGTTGTGGAAGTCCGTGCATACGACAATCTTCCGTCGCCGTTTGCCTTCACCGTGGCAGACCACAAAGCCAAAGTTTGGCACCTGCGGGTCGTGAGGCACTTCAAACGGTGTAATGCGGAAATCGCCCGCCTGAAATGCGCCATCCGAAAAGGCCTGGAGTAATGGCGGCTCGTCCCAATCAGCACAACCATGGCGGGCACAGATTTGTTCGACCACGCGCCGATGCGCCCTTATGCGAACACCACAAGAAGAAAGGACGGCCAAGGCAGCGCGGTGAATATGGTCGGTATGCGAATGGGACACGAGCACGGCGTCAAGATCATCAATTCTGCCTGCGTGCTTGCGCAGCACTTTTTCGCACTCCCACTGTGCTTTGAAGCCGCAGTCAATGATGATCTGCGAGTTCTTTGTCCAAATCTGCACGCAATTACCACCGCTGCTGGAGCGAAGGGATTTGAAATGCAAGCTCATAGGCGGGCCTCATGTTTCGCGATGTTCTCGACCGCACATGAGCAGTGTACCGCAACGGACAAGTGCGCTACAACCTGTCAAGCGTGGCGACGCCGAACGGTCCGCACGGCGGGCGATCACGCTCATACTCTTGTGACGCAACCTCGCGCCCGCCGTGCGGACCCTACGGGAATCTCACCGATAACCTGTCAAGGGATTAGAATTCAGAGGACACAACCGAAATCCCGGCGACAGCAATAAGATGACAATGTTACGTTTGGCCGCATTCTTCCAAAACGTAACAAAACGTAACATGGAATCGACGAAAAACCCACCTGGCGGGCTTGAAAACGCGGTTTTTGCCCTTTTTACATGTTACATCGCGGTGAGGCCAACGTAACAGGAACGTAACGCCAACACACGCGGCTGGGCCGCCGTCAGCCAGAGGTTCCGCAAGTGGCTCGTAGAATAAAAAGCTACGCCGCGCCCATCTCGATAAACCCTTTGAGCACTTGCCCGCTTTTCACGCGGCCGATCAGGCTGATGGCATCATTCAATTTCACCACTTCGGAGATAAACCATTCCGGTTTGATCCAGCCACGCTCGATCAGCGAGGCCACCCAATAGAAGCTCAGGTGTTCCTGGACGTTGGCGGATTTCCAGCGCGGATCGTAATTGATGCCGGTGGGGGGAACGCCGTAGGCTACGGCGAATGCGCCCGGCGAAAGCAGCGGGACGAGTTGTTTGGCCAGGGCGGCATCGCCGGTGGCTTCGATCGCGCCGTCGATGGCCGGGGCGAGTTTTGGCAGTTGTTTGGGCCAATCGGCGTGGCGGGTGTTGAGAGTGATGTCCGCGCCGAACTCGCGGGATTTGGCCAGGCGCTCATCGCGGCGGCCCAAGGCGATCACTTGTGCGCCGCCCAATTTGGCCCACAGGCCAAAAGCGATGCCGGCCAGGCCGGTGCCGGCAACCAGGACCGTTTTGCCGCGGATGTTCGGCAGGTCGATAAAAACGCTGGCGGTTTCGGCGAGGCTGATGGTCAGCGCCGCCTGCACCGCGTTCAGGTGCGGCGGCACGACTAACTGGCGCTGCACGTTGTAATCGTTGAGCAGGCTGGCATCGCCATCGGCGGCCATGGCCGCGCCGTCGCGGACGATGCCGTATTCGGACATGCCGCCCATGGCGACGTTCAGATCTTTCCGCGCGCCGGGCCAGAACGCCAGCGGGCGGGTGACCAGATCGCCAACCTTGAATTTGCGCACTTTAGGGCCGACGCCGACCACCCGGCCGGCGGATTCGTGGCCCAGGGCGATGGGGAACGGCGGTGCCCAGAACATTGTGCCTTCAATCAGCTTGGCATCGGTGCTGTTGCACACGCCGCACACGTCGATTTTCACCAGCACATCGTAGGGGCCGGGTTCGGCGCGGGGGATGTCCAGCAGCCGCACATCGTTGGGTTTGGTGACAATCAGCGCTTTCATGCCTTCCTCCAATCGAAGACCACGCCCAGAATATTCGGATCGCTGGCGGCCATCTTGGGATACAGGCCCGGCGCATCGGCCACCGGCAGGACATGCGTGGCAAGCTGGCCAATGTGCAGCTTCTTATATTTCAGCAGTTGCAACACGACTGCGGCCTCGGCCGCGCCCTGCCCGCAGGTGACGGCGATTTTCGGTTTCTTCCCGTGCGTCGTCCAAAAATCAAAGGTGATCGGGTCGGGATAATACCCTTGCAGCAGCATCGAACCTTCCCAGCGCAGCAGATCGATGCCCACGGCAAACTGGTCGGAGCGGCCGGTGGTTTCGATCACCACATCCGCCCCCTTGGGCTTGATGCTATGAACCACGTCGGCCAGTTTGGTTTCCTTGGGATTGACCACGATATCGGCGCTATATTGCTGGCTAAGTTCCCGCCGCTTGGCGCTGAGATCAGTGGTGATCACGATGCCGCCGCGCAGCTTGGCAAACTGGGCGCTGGCTTGGCCGATCATGCCCTGGCCGTTGACCACGACCAGATCACCGATGGCCACGTCGATCATGCGAATGCCGCGCAGCGACACCGCCGGCAGCGCCGCCAAGGCCGCGGCCACCGGATCAACGCCGTCGGGCAGAAGCATGGGGAAACCATCGCGCACCGCCACCACGGCATGGCTGACATGCGCCGCCATCCAGGTATCGGGAAATTCCTTGGGCAGCCGGCTGCTGGTAAATAGCACGCGCTGGCCGACCTTATATCCGGTGACATCCGGCCCCAGCGCTTCGATGGTGCCGACCGCCTGGTATCCCGGCACGGTGGGGAATTTCAACTCGACGCGCTTGCCGACGTAGGCCCAAATTTCCGTCCCCTGGCTCACGCCGCTGTATTCGGTGCGCACCAGCACTTCACCGGCTTTAAGTTCCGGCACTTCGTAGGATTGCATTTCCGCTTTGCGTTCCGCGGGGAAAACGATTGCTTGTGACTTGCTCATTGATTGTCCTTCCAAATAGTTAAGTGGCACGATGAAAGCAGATTTGCGCGTTTTGTCAATGCGGGAAGGCGCGGGGCGCGCCCAGAATTCGGGAGGCTGGCCTTTCCGGCCCCGGCGGGGCCAATGGAATGTAGCCACGGGTGAAGCGCAGCGCAACCCGTGGAAAGGAGCGTTGTCCGCAACCCGTCCCGGCGGGACGGAGGAAACGCTGACTGCGGCAACGCGGCCTCTGCCCCGTCCGGGGCAGTACCGCGCGTGCGATCATCCCACGGGTGGCGCATCGAGGGCTTACGCCCCGATGCTCCACCCGTGGCTACACTCCTGCGCCCCGCCGGGGCGAAAGGCGGTGTATTTCGGCCTAGGGGACCGTGGGTTGAGTGGTCGCCGCGGCTTTGAAATGCTTGTCGAAAAAGTCGCCGACCATCGTCAGGTTCGGCGGAGTGGCCATGGCCAGATAGCCATGGCCGTGGCCGGGCGTGGTGTGATAGGTCACATCGGCACCGGCTTTCTTCAGCGCCTCGTTCAGCTCTTCGCTTTGCTGGGGCGGAACCGCTACGTCGGTGGCGCCGTGCATGATCAGGAACGCGGGCAAGTCTTTACCGTCGCTTTTCTCCAGATAAGTGACCGGGCTGGCACTGCGGCACTCGGCCGGCTTCTGCGCCGCGGTGCCGCCCAGCAGTTTGTTCACCAACACCGTATCCCGCGGGTCGGTCAATTTGCTCAGGTCCGTGGGGCCGAACCAATCGCACACCGCCTGCACCCGGCTGGAATATTGCAGGTTGCCGCCCACCGTGCCTTCCAAATCCTTGACCGCCCCGGCCACGCCCAACATCGCCACCAGATGCCCGCCGGCCGATGAACCCCATGCGCCCACGTGATCGGGATCGATGTGGTATTTCTTGGCGTTGGCCCGCAGATAGCGCAGGGCGCCTTTGCAGTCATAAATCTGCGCCGGCCAGACGGCTTCGTCGCTCAGGCGATAATTGATGCTGGCCACCACGTAGCCGCGGGCGATGAATTGCAGCGCGTTGCAGGGAACCTTGTCCTGATAGGCCCAGCCGCCGCCGTGAATCCAAACGATGAGCGGCAAATCCTTGGCGGTATCCGGCACGTACAGGTCCAGCGTCTGATGCGCCAGATGCTGGCCGCCGTAATCCAAGTCGAGCAGCGCCTTGGTTCCCGGCGGCAGCGGCGGGAGGAGATCCTTGCTGCCACCTTCGGCCGCGCCTTGCGGAGCATTGGCGGCGGGTGCTGGTTGGCCGGCGGGTTTGCCATGTTGAAACTGCTGGCGGGCAGCATCGAGGTATTGTTGTTCGTCGGGGGTCAAGGTTTCTCCGCGGTCTTGTTTCTGCTTGAGTTCGCGGGCGTGATTGAAGTCCACGGGCTGGGTGGTGCTTTGCGCACGCGCCATCGAGCCGAATATCAATAGCGACAATAACGCAACGATCGACAGCCAGGTTTTCATAGCGATATCCTATAAATACCCATACCGCGCCAGGTCGGCAGCGTGGCCATCGGCGCGCGGCGATTTGGCGTTTTTGGCCGGCCACGTTAATCTGTTCCGCCATGGCCGAGGAAAAAATTACGCTCGATCAGGTAAAGCACGTGGCCAAGCTGGCGCGGTTGGCCTTGGACGACAGCAAGCTGGCCAAATTCGCCACGCAATTGGAATCGATCCTGGAATACGTCGCCAAGATCAGCCAGGTGGATGTCAGCGGCGTGGAGCCGATGGCCCACGCGCTGCCGGTGCATAATGTGTTCCGGGAGGACGTGGTGGAGCCGTCATTGCCGCTGGAGGCGGTGTTGCAAAACGCGCCCGAAGCCGACGGGCCATTTTTCAAGGTGCCCAAGATCATCGCCGACGAAGATTCGGCGGGGTAAATTCTTCCGGGGCAAAATCATGGACATTCGCTCCGCCACAGCCCAGGACGTGCCGGCGATGCTTCCCCTGGTGGCCAAGATTTGTGCGCTGCACAAACAGCTCGATCCGGCCCGCTACGGCTTTATTGATAACGTCACCGACCGCTATGACTATTGGCTTACCCAGCGCGCCGCCGATCCCAGCAGCGTGGTTTTAGTGGCCGAGCATGAAGGCAAACTGGTGGCGTTCTTGTTGGCCGCCACCGAAAAAGAAATCCCCATTTACAAACTGCCGCAGTATGGCTTCATCCACGATCTGTGGGTGGACGAAGCCTATCGCCACGAAGGCATCGCCCGGCAAATGGTCACGCTGGCCATCGAACGTTTCCAACAAATGGGCTTGACCCAGGTTCGCCTGGATACCGCCACTGGCAACGACCCGGCCAGGGAACTGTTCGCCGCCTGCGGATTTCGCCCCTGCAACGTGGAAATGCTGCTGGAACTAAACCCATGATTTTTCTTGGCACCACGCCGACCGTGCAGCGGACGATGATCTTCGATCGTCTGCAAATCGACGATGTGAATCGCGCCAAAGCGGTGGTGCAGCACGCCTCGGGCAAGTCGATCAATGCCGTGCGCGTGGCCAAGGCGCTTGGCGCCAACCCCATCGCCACCGGTTTTTTAGGCGGCGACAGCGGGCGGTTCATGCGGAAGTACCTGGACGAAAAAGGCATCCGCCACGATTTTGTGGAAATCGCCAGCCCCACGCGCTTGTGCGTGACCGTGCTGGATCAAGCCACGCACACCGCCACCGAATTGATCGAAGAACACGGCCCGGCAACCGCGGAGGAAACCGCGGCGCTGCTGCAAAAGGTGAAAACGCTCTTGGCCGGAAAAAAGTGGATCACCATGTCTGGCTCCCTGGCGGCCGGCGTGCCCGATTCCTTTTACGCCGACTGCTGCGCCCTGGCCAACCAGGCCTGGGCCAGCGTGATTATCGATGCCCGCGGCGAAGCGCTTTTGCAAGCCTTGCCGCACCGGCCCATGGTGATCAAGCCGAATGTCTTCGAATTATCCGCCACGGTGAAGATCCCCATCGATGGCGACGCCTCATTGAAACGTGCGATCGCCGCCGCGACTTATCTAGGCGCGACCTGGGTCGTCGTCACCACCGGCAAAACCGGCGCGGTGGCTTCCGACGGCAAAGAATTCTGGCGGATCATTCCGCCGCCAATTACCGCCATCAACGCCATCGGCAGCGGCGACGCCTTCGCGGCAGGATTGACGGTCGCCTTGTCGCGCGGCGCCGATGTGCCGCCAGCCTGCCGCCTGGCCACCGCCTGTGGCGTGGCCAACGCGCTAACCAGCATTGCCGGGCAGGTGGAAATGGCTGATGTGCAGCGCCTCGAACCGCAGGTGCGGATGGAGAAAATTTAGCGGACCCGCCGGCGGGCTGTTTGATAATAAACAGGTGTCCACCGCCTGCGGCTTGCAGACGGCCAAGCAAGCCGGATAATTACCGCGTGCAACATGGCCGAACTGACCCCCCAACAGCGCCGCCTGGAACTGCATCGCCTGCTTTCCCGCCACGCCACCGTGGTCGCCAGCCAGTTGGCCAGGCAATGGCATTGCCACCAGCGCACCATCCGCCGCGATCTCATCGCCATGCGCGATGTTGAACGCCTGCCCATCGCCTTCGATGCCGATAAGCAAACCTGGCATTACACCAGCGACGTGGTCGCCATCGATCCGCTGCTGGTGCGTGCCGAAGATCGCCGTGCCCTGCTCTTCTCCCTGCAATGCGCCAGCCAGTTTGATGACACCCCCGTCTGCCAGCAGATTCGCCATTTGTATGAAACTCTGTTAGCCACGCTTCCCCCCGAACACGCCACCAACTTCCAGAGGATGATGCAATCCGTCCGCTTCACCGGACCACCCGCGCCGCCCATCCTCAAGCCGGTTTGGGATTGCCTGCTCTTGAGTCTTGAGGCCCGCGAAACCCTGCACATCACCTACACCGACGCCTACCATGGCTCCACCACCGAGCGTGATATCGATCCCTACGGCCTGATCGTCCGCAACCGCAGTTGGATCTTGGTAGCCTACTGCCATCGCCATAAAAAGGTGCTGCCCTTCTCCCTCCCCCGCATCGCCGCCGCCCAAAGCACCGACGAAACTTTCAAGCAGCCGCCCAACTTCATGGACCATTACCTGACCGATGCTTTCGACGGTCTGCAATCCACCGGCCCGAAAATGAAGGTCGTTCTGCGCATCGCCAAAGCCGCCCCGGCCTATATTCATGCCCGCGTCTGGAGCGACCACGAATCCCGCCGCCAGGACGCCGCCGGCAACACCATCGTCGAATTCCAAACCCCCGCGCTCTTTATCGTCGAGCGCGAGGTCCGCGCCGAAGCCGGCTGGGTGGAATTGCTGGAACCGCCGGAAAGCCGCGCGAACTTGCACGAGGCGGGCCAAGCGATTGCCGATGCCCATAAATAAATAAAATACATTTTTAGCCACGGATGGGGCACAGATGCACACGGATAAGACCAAGGCGTTTAACCGCAGAGGCCGCCGAGGGCCGCAGAGGAAATACGAAATGCGAACGATCTCTATTTTTGCTTTTCTTCTCCGCGTTCCTCCGCGCCCTCCGCGGTAAACAAGCATTTCCCGCATTTATCCGTGTGCGTCCGTGCCCCATCCGTGGCAAATAATCTTTCCCCCCACCGGACACGATTTGTCCTCCCCCTGTGTTAAACTCCCACCATGGATTACGAAACCGCCAAAAACCTGTACCGCCAGATCATCGACACCAAGCAGTCCGCCGAGTACAGCGAGCTGATTGCCACCGCGGTGACCTACGCGCGAACGCGCGTGGACTACCTGCTGGCCGACGCCGAAAAACGCCGTTGGCTGGGCAGCGACCGCACCGCCGTGCATAACGTCTTCATCCTTGCCTGCAACAACCTGGCCCAAGCCATGGGCGCGCATGGCGAAAACGCCGCCTGGCGCGCCACCCTGGGCCAGGATCGAAAAGTGATCGGCGATTTCGCGTGCTATATCCATTGCATTTTGGGATTGGTGGCAAGGTGAATAAACTGGCGCGGAAACAATAGATGCTTGCATGCCAACAACACACCGTTACAATTACCTTTGTTTAACCCCCTGAATAAGGGGAAGGAGTTTATCATGTCACAAAGTTTTCAGTGTCAATATTGCGGGTCCAAGGCTTCCAGCGTGTCAAGCCTCACCGCCAGCATGTGTTCGCGCCACCCGGATGGCCCCAACAAAGGCCGGCATGTTTTGTACCAAGGTGCCGAGAAACCGCAGTACACCTGCATGTATTGTGGCTACAAATCGTCGAGCATCTTGAGCCTAACGGCAAGTTTTTGTCCGAGGCATCCGGCTGGATCGAACAAGGGCAAGCACGCGCCGGCACTGTGAGCGTGGAACTGGCCGATGCCATGGCCGACCATGGCGACAACGCCGCCTGGCGCGCCGCCCTGCGCCATGATGGAAAGGTGATCGGCGATTTCGCGTGCTATATCCATTGCATTTTGGGATTGGTGACGCGGTGAGTTGAAATACTTGACCTGGCAGCGGCAACGGCGATAACGGGCCTTGCCGATCATAAATCGGGCTGGCTTCAGTAACCGCTCCGGTCAGCAAGCCTAAGCGGGAGACGTGATGATTGACGACACGACAGAATTGAATACATCGCTTGTTGTGACAGACAAGTATGATTTTGCTGTGCGTGGCGATATCACTGCATTTATCACCGATTTTGAAGGGCTGGCTATCCGGCATGAGACGCAACTGATAGCAACTCGTGGGAGGTTCAATCTTTTCACGGTATTGCTGGCCGATTCCGATGAATGCCGGCTGCATTCGAGGTATCTGACCCACCTCCTAGACCCGCACGGGGCTCACGACTGTGGCCCTCTTTTCCTGCGATTATTCTTGAGGGAATTGGAACGACATGCACCAGTGAGCGACGGTGTCAACACGCCGCCACTCATGCTTCCCGACAAAACCGCGCGCGAAACGGCCACGGTTTTCAGGGAACTTCCCACGAACAAATACGGGAATGTGGACATCCTAATTGAGTTCCGGAGCGGGGGAGCAATTGCCATCGAGAATAAAATCTACGCCGGCGATCAGGAAGGCCAAATAGCCGGATACTCCGCGTATTTGCATGAAAAGTATGGAAGCAACGTTGGGTTATTGTACCTCACACTTGACGGCCGGCCGTCACACAGCGCCAAGGGGTGCAACTATTACCGCATATCCTACCGTGAACATGTTCTGAATTGGATCGAAGAGTGCCTGCGTGAAACGTACCAATATGTGAACATTAACCAGGCATTGCAGCAGTACCGGGAGGTGGTTCGGCAACTGACTGGGAAAAGACTGGAGAAACAAATGGAATCGATCCTCGACTTATTGGAAAAACGTCCTACCATCATCGGATATCTTGGCGAAATCACTAATGCTGTCGAAAAGATTAGATCGAAGTATTTACAGTCCTTCTCAGACAAGGTTCATGATCGGCTGAAAGCAAAAGGTGTGGAATCTGTTGGCAGCTTAAAGGACAGTTGCCTTGTGCTGACGTATGGCGATCTTTCGCTTGGGACCGACCTGTTGAGTTTACGAATCGAACGGGAAGGCTCAAGGCTCTTCATCGGCGTTAAGAAAGCGAAAAACGAGGATGAATTTCCGGAGGGGCTGCGCGGGAAACCCCAGCAGTTCCGCGATGAAATGGCGAAACATGTGTCAGGAAACAAAAGCCAATGGTGGATCCACTGGTCATGGTTGGATTTTCCATCCTTTGACAATGCATGCCTCTGCGAAACCCTTCGGTCGGGAAATACTACATGGCTGGACAGCGAAGCAGACAAAACAGTGGAACAGGCGATGAAGTACATTAAAGCAGCCAGTATAGCATGGCAGCTTGTGCATGGCGGATAAGGGCTACATGCCTGTGGGTCGCGCAACCCCCGGGCCCGTTGCGCATGGAAGGTTTCCTCATGTCCAAACCCGAATACCCCTCCGCCGACCAAATCCACCGCCTGGAAGGCATCCTGCTGGATAACATGCGTGCGCAGGCAGCGCAGCTTGGCGAGTTGCCGCTGGTCTTTATCCGTTCCCATCCGTGGTTAAAAATCCGGATTTCTAACCGCGGATAGCGCGGATGAACGCGGATAAGATGGGAACAGGCCCTTTCACCTTGTCACCCCATCACCTTGTCATCTTCGGTATACCGGTCAGCTTTTGTCCAGGGGGTGGTGGTACAAGGTCTGCACTGCGTTACATAAAGGAAGCAGTGTATGCCAAATGAGGATCAGACAAATTCATCGGCTGAATATCGCCTACCGCAGCGAGATTGCCTGGCCGAAATCCAGGAAAGCTGCGTGGCCGACAAATCCGCCGCGTTGGGACTGGCGCTTCACGAATTCAACATTGATGCCAGGGTGCTGATGATCAATTTGCGGCTAGCGACCACGACGTATGAAATAGCGCTCGCCCCCGGCGTCAAGGTGGCTGCTATCACCGACCGATCCAACGACATCATGCGTACCCTGAAAGCCGAAAGCGTGCGCATCCTAGCCCCGTTGCCGGGCAACCTGGCCGCGCTGCCGGGCACGAGCACGGTCGGCATCGAAGTGCCCAACACCGTGAAGGAAAAGGCCCGCCGGTCTGATATTGATGCCGAGGCTAGTCAATCGCGACTTCAAAATGCACTCGACCAGATTCGCAAGGTTCGCGAGGCAATAAACGAAGCCAACGTTACCTTTCAACGTCTTCGGGATGAAGCCATGACTGCCACTGCTGAAGCCGTGCAGCACGTCGAGCGTGCATCAAAAGAACGCTGACTGGCACGCAACCCGTACAAGTTGAGGAAAAATGGACGGCATGAAAACGCTGAAGCTCGGCATCTGCTCCGACACCCACGGCGATATGCCGCGCTGGGAGGGGGTGGCGCTGGATGCCGTGCTGTTTGCCGGGGATGTTTATGATGCCTATCGGCATAAAGAGGCGGAGGACTGCCGGTATCTGCGGCAATGGGTGGAAGCACGCGGGGTGCCGGTGCTGGCGGTGCGAGGCAATCATGATGGCCGCGACCTGGGCGGGTTTTTCCAGCCGGCGGAGGATATTTCCGGCCGGTTGTACCGCCTGGGGCCGGAGCTTTGGGTAGCGGGGGTGGGGTGGGCGGGCAAGCGTTATGACGAACTGCCCGGCGAGCGCGATCTGGAACCGCAATATTGGGATTTGCTGCGTACGGCGCGGCGGCAGATTAGGCCGGGTGAGCGGGTCGTTCTCTTGACGCACTATGCGCCGGACCTGCCGGAGTTGCCGGACCTGCCCGCCGGGGAAGCGCGTGCCGATTGGATGTACCACTGCGTGGCCGATCTGGTGGAAAAGTTGCACCCCATCGCCATCGTGCAGGGGCACATCCACCGCTGGTTTGGCCGGCAATGGCGGCGCGCGGATGGCAGTTTGATCGTCAGCCCCGGCCCGGTGGGAGGAGTGTTGAGCATTGCCGGGGATGGTGGCGTGGTGTTTGAAAGTAGCCGCGCGGGCAGGTGAGGGGGTGACCGGGTGACAAGGTGACCAGAGCCACGCCGTCTTTTCACCTTGGCACCCTGTCACCTTGTCACCTTGTCATTTTCCGCACTACCGGCCAGCTTTTGTCCGGGGGGTGGGGGTATAAGCCGGCGGTCAATCTAACTTGGAGGTTGTTATGGAAGTCCATGATGTCGCGGAAACGTCGGCGCTGACGGATGAACTGGAACGGATAGCGAGCATTGATCTGACGGAAGATCAAATGCAGCGTATACCCGCGTGGTGTAAACGCTGGAAAGAAATTGTCTTTGCCACCGGGCCGAGTGATCGCCGGCGTGCCACGGACGCTATTCATGGCCTTTACCGCGATGCGGGATTATCCGCGCCGGCGGTGGCTTTTGTGCCTTCGCCGCTGACGCTGGCGTTTGCCAACGGGATCGCCGCGGGTTTGTGGCATTGGGCGGAAACGGCACCGGATTGCTGGGCATCGACCCGCGCAAACGCGATTCAGGCTGCCGTGGAAATTGCGGCGCAAACTGGCGGCGTCACCGAAGCATCGCGGCAAGCGATGGTCGATGCGCTGCGGGAAGCGATAGGCATTGCCACCAAAGCGATAACCTGGCCGGTTGGCGCTACCGCGGCGGCCGTCCCGCGGGAGGGGGAGTTTCTTACCAGCCTGCCATCCGCTGACTGCGAGGCTGACCGGGCGGTTGAATGCTTCCTGAACAATTGGCTTTGGCCATTGCATGAAGATGTTGGGCACGCGGCCACGGGGGCCTTCTATCGTCCCAAGTTCAACCCCCGCTTCGGAATTGGAGGCGAGCATATCGTACTCAGCGAGTCGAGGCAGTTAGAAACGCAGCAAAGGATCGATACGTTGGTGAAGGCTGCGCCAGTGAAGGCGGCAAGCGAAGCGGCGCGTTTTCTGCTCGAATGCGCGGAGATTGGCCAAGGCCGGTGGTGCAAGCAGTTCACCAGTGAGTGCGCTTATCTCTCATTCCTCCGTGAGGTGAGCGGATGGTCTTCGCCGCAGCTTGCGGCGTTCGCCCATTTTGAGACGCTTGCCGAAACCGCCGGCCCGATTATGGCGCATCCGCAATTCTGTATGGTGGCGGAACTGCCGACCGAGTTGCATGTTCTCAATCGCCACGGCGAGGGCTTGTCCCGGCTGCATAATGAATCTGGCCCGGCTTGTCGCTGGGCGGATGGATGGACGTTTTGGTACATCAACGGCGTGCATTTGCCGGACGATAGTGGCGAGCAAATCGTCATGCGGCCGCAAACCCAGACCATCGTTGACATCGATAGCGAAGACAACGAAGAGGTGCGGCGCATTCGCATCGAGCGCTTTGGCTGGATGCGCTATTTGCGGGAAAGCAATGCCGAAGTGATTGACGCACGCCACAACGACATGGAAAACACGCGGGAATTGCTTTGCCGGCGGGAAGCCATGCGAATGCTGGTTTGTCATTGCCCCAGCACAGCCCGCGTGTACGCCTTGGAAGTGCCGGGGGAAATACAGACGTGCGAACAGGCGCAGCAATGGCTTTGGAACACCAGCGGCAGCCGGTATGGCCAGCCGCGAATCATCGGTCGATCTTAATTTTATTTGGGAGCATCAGACTATGGCTACCATTATCGCAAGACAGTTTGGCATTCTGCAAAAACACGCCGAATCGATCAGGAATGACGCGACGCACGATTTGCGCGGCGGCATGGAAATTGGCGACGCCTGGGCGCAGGGTGACCTGCTGATTCGCCGCATCGCCGCCGTGCCGCCCGATGCCCAGGCTTGCCCCGCCGAAGCGCAGCTTGTACCCGGGATTACGCAGGGAGCGCGGCATTGTTTGGCGGAGTTGGAAGGCATCACGATGTATCGCCTGGCCAAAGCGACGCCGCTACAGGGGCCGATCTTTACCGTTGCCGATGAGGTGACGGTGGAACATCCCGAACACGGCCATGTGATCCTCGGCGCGGGTGTCTATGCCATCGAATATCAGCGAGCGTTTGCCGATGAACTTCGGCGTCGCAATGACTGACTGCTTCAGAAAGCAATGACGATGTCCACGCGATTTGCCGCCCTTGCTTTCGAGGCCGCCAATTACGGCGCTGCCAGCATTTGCGCGGTGGGTTTGGCCATTTTCGAGGATGGCCGGCTTGCGGAATCGCTGTAGCGGCTCATTCATCCGCCCAAAGGGTGTGGCTATTTCCGGCCGGATTTCAGCGCGATTCACGGCATCACCTGGCGTGACGTGTTACATGAACCGGAATTCCCGGCCATCGCGCCGCAACTGCTGGAGCGGCTCACAGCCGCCGATATCGTCATCGCCCACAAGGCGGATTTCGACATGGGCAAATTGCGCGGCACGCTGGAGCATTTTGGCTTGCCATGTCCCCAGTTCGATTACCTATGCACGATGCAATTGGCCTGGCGGGTGTGGCCGGCGTTGGCCAATCACAAATTGGACACAGTGGCAGCGCATATCGGCCATCGGTTCCAGCATCACCACGCCGGCGCGGACGCCGCGGCGGCCGGGTGGGCGTTGCTGGCGATGATGAAGGACGCCGGCGTGCCAACGCCAAGGGAACTGGCCCGGGCCGTGGGCGTGGCGATACGCACTTGGCCGGAATAGTTCGCAGCATCATCGCAGGGGGGGGGCAGGAAGCATTTCCGTGCCGGTCCCGCGTTGGCACAACGCATGACCGCCAAAAACTTGCTCGCGCAATATACCGATAAAACCGCGTTGGCGCTATCGGAAAAAGTAGCAGAATGTAGCAGAATGTAGCAGGGCCGGTGCCGCGCGGGGCTGTCTGCCGCGGCATGCCTTTACCGATAAGTTCTAAGTGTCATCGGGGAGATGACTCGGCAGCGCCGCAACAAAAAACCCCGGTCAAAAAACCGGGGGTGGGTGGGGTTATGAAGCTTGCAAGCGCCCATCAAACTTGGTGAAGGCTGCGGCGGCGTTCCCGGCGAAACAGAGCCAGGGAGGCCGAAGGAATAACCAGCAAAGCGGCCGCAGGCTCGGGAACATTCACAATGGTGATGGTTTCGGCATAGGGATAAGTTCCATTCCCGGTCAGTGCAAACGGATTCCCGTGGCTGTCGTCCACCTCGGTATCATTATTATCGCCTGGATTCCCCGGTATTTGATCGTTTTGAACGTCGAAGAACTTAATGGTGAAAGTCTGGCCGACCGTCATCGTGGAGGTGTTGAGGGTGATCGTGGCCAGCGTGTGACCATCGTTGCCATTATCCGGAACCGTGCCACTTGCCGTGTTGACATCCGCGGCAGCCATCAGCGAAGGCGTACCTCGGGGCACCGTCCCCCAACTGTAATTCGGGGCCGAGCCGGGCACTTGATAAACAATGCTGCTGGAAGAGTAGTTAGACGCGAAGATACCCGTGGTAAAATCGATATAAGTAATGACCGGTTCGGCCGCCGTTCCCTCATTCGCCGCCCCACCGTCATTGATCTGGGCAAAAACGATGGCATCGCCGATTTGATCGGTGCCGTTAATCAGCAATTGCAGCGATTGGTCAGGCCCGGCACCAAGGGTGCTCTTATCCAGGGTAATGGTCGCCGCCTCACTGGCGGGAGCCATCACCAACACCGAAGTCGAAGCCAGCCCACCGTACAAGGCTAACTGTTTGAACTTAAATGGTTTCTGCACAGTCCTCCACCTTTCGTTTAATGACGACCGCAAAGGCTCATCCGATGCCCAATCGATTGTCCCGGCCGATCAAGCTTCGCCATCCATTTGGCTCGTCATCGCCAAAATCTACGAACGCGAAAACACGGCCAGCACATCACACTTTACCGGATCAGTTCGAGGCAACTCGGCCCATTCAGGGTAGTTGAATCAACTCACAAACCGGCAAATTCGTATGGGCAACCGATCACCTGATCCCAGCCCATCAGGAACTACTATACCCTTTCGCCGGTCAAATGCAAGAGAAAAACATACTAAAATGACCATAATCATCAACAGGCACAAAATAGGCAATATGGCGATAACATTCAAAAAACCGCTGTTTTTGCGGTTTCAATGCGGGTTTTTACTATGGCTAAAACGCGACATGGCCACCTCTCTTTGCGGCAATGAAAAATCTGATTTTTTTTCGCGGTTTTTCCGTTGACAATTCCTCTACGTAAAACCCACCGTCGCCATCGCCGCGTATTGACACCCACCCCGACCAAACATGACAGCAGCATCGCTAAATGACCTGTCCCAACTTCACCAGTTAGATCGTCAATATTTTTTGCAGGCTATGAAATCCGCATTGAGACTTTTGATTAACTCTCCATGTCGTGATGACAGGGGTTAAAATTCTCCTGCCAACGCTGCCGCGGATGGTTTTTCGCGTATTTTCGGCCATTTGCGGCGGCTT
>Ga0316217_10001796_pt1 | contig 27087 bp, 20 predicted proteins | sample 1anoAmetaG_FD_203633 | JGI IMG/M metagenome (GOLD analysis project Ga0316217, IMG submission 203633) | Freshwater microbial communities from Trout Bog Lake, Wisconsin, USA - 1anoA | ecosystem: Environmental > Aquatic > Freshwater > Lake > Hypolimnion/Profundal zone | place: USA: Wisconsin...
GATGATCAGGTCCGGGATGGCGCGGATGAGGGCGAGGTTCCGGCCCTCGCTCTCCCCCAGTTCCCTGGTCCGCATCCGCACCACCCGCCTGAGGGTCCAGACCCACAGCAGCATCAGGCCGAGGAAACCGCCCGATCCCGCCGCGACGATGGCCACGGTGGTCAGTTCCTTCCGGGAGATGAGAGGGGCGCCGTACCAGCGCTTTTCGATGGCCGCATATTCCCGCGGGGAGATCGCGTCGAAGCCGCTCTGGACCTGCGCCAGCAGGGCCAGGTCGCCCTTGCGCACCGCCCGGTGGAACTCGCCGGTGTAGAGCGGCTCGGTGGCCCGGAACTGGTCCTGTATGCCCATCTTGATGAGGTAGTACAGCGCCGGGGGCTTCTCGACGGTGAAGACCTTGAGCCTGCCGTCCCGGGCCGCGCTGATCATGGCTTCGTAGTTGTCGAACAGGAGGATGTTGGTCAGGCCCTGGGCCTTGAGGATCCCGATGACGTTGCCGCCCCGCTTGGCGCCGACCACGAAGCCGGCGAGATCCCCGGGGCCGCGGATGCCCGACAGGTCCTTGCTCAGGAAGAGCGGCACTTCCAGCTGCGCGTACGGCCTGGTGAACGAGTACAGGCTCCGGCGGTGCTCGTTCTCGAAGATCGTGTCGATGACATCGTACTCGCCGGCCTCCATGCGCCGCTGGGCCTCCGCCCAGGTCATGGCGTCCAGCCGGACCCGGATCCCGGTCCGCTGCTCCCAGAGTGCCCACTGGTCCACCAGGATGCCCTTCAGGGTTCCGTCCGGAGCCCGGAAGATGTAGGGCGGAAAGGCGTCGTCCATCACCACCCGGAGGGTGTCCCTGGAGCCGGCCGCCGGCACGGACCCGCCCGCCGCGGCTGGCGTGAAGCAACCCAGCAGGAACACGAGGAGGATGGAGACAGCATGGCGCATGCCATTCCTTGCCATGGAAGACGCACGGGTGCGGGGAGGGTGATGGAGGCCTGGAGGACTTGAGCTTATCACCAAGGAGAAAGGGGTTCTCCTGGACTGATGGCGGCCGCTTCCAGGTTCCGGCGCGGGGATCCAGGGGCGGTTCCCTGTGACCAGATCCAAATCTTTTGATGAAATATTACTTTACCCCCTGTTCCCCCCCGGTTTTCAGCTACCTTGTTCGGGTGGAGCACCGCGATGCTCCAGCGGATTGCCACCAGGAACAACCATGGACCCCAAGGCCGTAACCATCACTGTATTGCTGGTCGATGACGAAGCGCTGGTACGAAAAAACGCCACGGCCATCCTGAACGCCGAAGGCTTCAAAGTCATCGAAGCCGTGGACGGCCTGGACGGCCTGTACCAATACCAGGAATTTCATGATGAGATTTCCATCATCATCATGGATCTGAACATGCCCAAGCTGAGCGGCATCAAGGCGGCCAGGCGGATCAGGGAGCTGGATTTTTCGTCCCGGATCATTTTCATCAGCGGCAGCCAGCTGGACCCCCCGCCGGGGGACCTGGCGGACGCCTTCCTCACCAAGCCCCTGCGCGGCAAGGATCTCATAAGCGCCATCCACCGGGTCCTCCGGCAGAAGAAAGTCCAGGGACCGAAAGCGACCGAATAGCACCACCCTCCGCTGGTGCCGTCCCGGAATGGCAGATCAGCTCTGCTTTTTCCCGGAGAGCAACTGGTCGATTTCAGCTTCCGCATCCGCCCAGTCGTCATGGGGAGTGCCGCCTTTGAATCCCCGCCGCTCCGCGAGATAGTAGGCCGCCTCACTGATCAGCCGGTGCCTTTCTTCCGGATCGATGGAAGCGGACTTCCCGGCAGCCTTCTTGGCGATTTTCTTTGCCGGTTTCCCGACCGCTTCAACCGCCTTCACCTTGGCGGCTGCGGATTTCCCGGACGGCTTGGACGCAACCTTCTCGACAACCTTCTTGACAGTCTTTTTTTCCACTTTCGGCTTGGAACCGGGTTTCCCGGAAATCAGGCTTGCAGGTTCCGCCACGGGTTCAGCAGTGACCGGGGAGATTTTCTTAGTCTTAGGCTTGGTGGGCTTTCCAGCGTTCATAGGTTTTCATCCTCCTTGCAGGATCCATATGGAACATCCTTATGAGTGACTGTTCCATCACAGACCATTCTATATGAATCGGATCGGTCGCCTACCCCTGCTGGAATCTCCGGCCTCGGCCGACGGGTTGGGAGGGAGCCCCCGGATGGGCCCGGGCAGGACCCAGGGCAGGCAACCGTTATGAAATTACCCGATGAAATCGAGGAGATATTGACCGGTCAACAGGCGGAAGGCAGGTTCCCAGTCGAGCGGAGCGTGCCTGCCGGACGTTTTGCGGGTCCTGGCCTTTGCCCGCCGCATGTTCCCTTTATCCACCACTATCTTTTTAGCCTTTTTCTTCTTATCGGAAGCCATTGAAAATCCACCTCCCATGCCTTGCCAATGACGAAATAATATTTCGCCACGGGTCAAAATATGAGCAAAGGCATGTGATTTCTGTGTGAATTCGAAACCGGGCAACGAACGGTTACAACGAAAGCTCCCGCCACTGCCGCCCGGTGTTGCCCCCCCGGACGGAGGTCATTTCCGGACGGTGGACAGGAACTGCTTCAGGCGCTCGCTGCGGGATTCGTCCAGCAGCCGGTCCGGGGCCCCCTCCTCCTCGATGCGGCCGTTGTGGAGGAAGATGACGTGGCTGGAAACGTCGCGGGCGAACCCCATCTCGTGGGTCACGACGATCATGGTGCGCCCTTCCCTGGCCAGCTGCTGCATCACCTTGAGCACTTCCCCCACCAGCTCCGGATCCAGCGCCGAGGTGGGCTCGTCGAACATCAGCACGTCCGGCTCCATGGCCAGGGCCCGGGCGATGGCCACCCGCTGCTGCTGGCCGCCGGAAAGGTGCACGGGGTACTTCGCCTCGATGCCGTCCAGCCCCACCTTGTCCAGGTAGAGCCGCGCCCGGCGCAGGGCCTCCGCCCTGGGCAGGCCGAGCACGTGGATCGGACCTTCGATGATGTTCTCCAGGGCGGTCATGTGCGCCCAGAGATTGAAGTGCTGGAACACCATGGCCAGCCGGGTGCGCAGGCGCAGGAGCTGCTTGTGGTCCGACGGCACCCGGTGGCCGGAGCGCTGGGTGGTCATGCGGATTTCCTCGCCGTTCAGGGACACCGAGCCCGCGTCGGGCATTTCCAGGAAGTTGACGCAGCGCAGCAGGGTGCTCTTCCCGGACCCCGAGGATCCGATGATGCTGATCACGTCCCCGGCCTCGGCGGTGAGCGAGACCCCCTTCAGGACCTCCAGGGGCCCGAAGCTCTTGTGCAGGTCTTTCACGCAGAGGTTCAGCATGCTTGTTCCTTGGGCCGGGGATTCGCGTTGCGGGGGCTCGCCTGGACCGTCTGCGGCTGCAGGTGGGCCAGCCACCGCCGTTCCGCCCGGCGGAACAGGGCCACCAGCAGGAAAGTCACCCCCAGGTAGATGGCCGCCGCGATCCCGTAGGCCTGGAAGGTCATGTAGGTGGCGGCGTTGACGTCCACCGCCACCTTCAGCAGGTCCGGGACGGTGGCAGTGAAGGCGACGGAGGTGGAGTGCAGCATGAAGATCACTTCATTGCTGTAGGCCGGCAGTGCCCGGCGCAGGCTGCTGGGCAGGATCACCCTGCGGTACAGGGTGGCCCTGGACATGCCGATGGCCTGGCCCGCCTCGATCTCCCCGAAGGGGGTGGCCCTGATGGCGCCGGCGAAGATCTCGGTGGTGTAGGCGCAGGTATTGGCGACGAAGGCCAGGATCACGCAGTTGAACCCCGCCCGGAAGAACGACCACAGCAGGGGCGAATGGCGGATGAAGTGGACGCCGGCGAACCCGCTGTAGATCATCAGCAGCTGCACGAACAGCGGGGTGCCCCGGAAGACGAAGGTGAACAGCCACACCGGGCGCCACACCCAGGGGTTGCGCGAGGTCCGGGCGGCCGCCAGCGGAATGGAGAGGATGAAGCCCAGGACGCAGGAGAGGACCAGGAGCCACATGGTCATGGCCAGCCCGGTGAGGTTGAACCCGTCGCTCCACAGGTAGCTCTTCCAGTAGGTCTGGATCAGGTCGATCACAGCCGCGCCTCCCGGATGCCGATGGCGAAACGCCGCTCCAGGTAGTGCACCAGGATCTGCGACAGGGAGGTGATGGCCAGGAAGATCACCGCCACCACGCCGTAGAAGTAGAACTGGCGCATGGTGGAGTTCCCTGCCTGGCGGGCGGCCTTGACCATGTCGTTGACCCCCAGGAGCGACACCAGCCCGGCGGTCTTGACCAGCACCAGCCAGTTGTTGGCCACCCCGGGCAGGGCGAAGCGCATCATCTGCGGGAACTGGATGCGCCGGAAGGCTCGGAACCAGGGCATGCCGATCGACAGGGCCGCCTCCATCTGGCCGCGCGGCACCGCCAGGTAGGCGCCCCGGAAGGTCTCGGTGAAGTAGGCGCCGTAGATGAACCCGAGCACCATGACCGCCGCCGATACCGGATCGATGTCGATCTGGTGCAGGCCGAAATGCTCGGTCACGCGGTTCAGGTCCATCTGCACGCTGAAGTAGAGCAGGAGCATCAGGACCAGGGCTGGGATTCCCCGGATCAGGGTGGTGTAGAGTCCCGCGCCCCAGGCCAGGACGGGGTTGGCGGAAAGCTTGGCCAGGGTTCCCGCCAGGCCGATCAGGAACGCGACCACCAGGGACAGCAGGGAGATCTTCAGGGTCACCCAGGTGCCCGCCAGGATCAGCTGGCTATAGCCTTCGAGGGACAACGTCATCAGTCGCCGTAGGGGTCGAAGCTGAAGTATTTCTTGGCGATCTTGGCGTAGGTGCCGTCCTTGCGGATGTCGGCGAGGGCCTTGTTCAGCTTGTTCAGCAGGGCCGCGTCCTCCTTGCGCACTCCGAAGCCGGCGCCCTTCCCGAAGATCTCGTCGCGCAGGGCCGGCTTGGCGTATTCGTAGTCCTTGCCTTCAGGCTTGGTGAGGAGGGTCGTCTGCAGCACCACCGAGTCGTCCATCACGGCGTCCAGCCGGCCGTCGAGCAGGTCGGCCCGGTAGAGGTCGGGGGTCTTGTACGGGGTCACGGTCACGCCGTAGGGCGCGTAGTACTTCCTGGCGTACTGCTCGAAGATGGTGCCCTGCTGCATCCCGACGTTCTTGCCTTTCAGCGAGGCGGCCTGGGTCGTCAGGCCGCTGCCCTTGCGGACCACCATGCCGGCGGGGGTATGGAACACCCGGTCGGTGAAGCTGATCTGCTGCTTGCGCTTCTCGTTCACCGCCATGCCCGAGACGATGGCGTCGAACTTCTTGGCCTGCAGGGCCGGGATGATGCTGTCGAAGTCGTTCTCCACCCACACCGGCTTGACGCCCATCTTTTCGCACATGGCCTTGGCGATGTCGATCTCGAAGCCGACGATCTCGCCGCTGGGCGACTTGGATTCGAAGGGGGCGAAGGTGGGGTCGGTGCCGAGCTTGATGGTCTGGGCGTTCAGGGTGAACGCCTGCAGGGAAAGGGCCACCAGGGCGCCGAGAAGCAGGAATCTTTTCATGGGAAGTCCTCCAAGTGGGGGTTGTTGGGGCCGTTCCGCAGCGCATGGCTCAAGCAGCCATGATTTCCAATTCATTGCCAAGGGGAAGACTGGCTTTTGGAATGGGATTCCAGTCCACTTTAGCGATTCCGGTCCAGGCGAACAAGGGGTCAGGCCCGGCAACCCGCCCCTGGAGGCCTGCCTCCCGGCCAGCCGCCGCCTCCCTCCGGCTCCCGCAGCCGCGCACGCAGGGCTTGGAGTTCTCAGGGAACAGCCTGCAGGGACTCCCGGGCCTTGGCCAAGGTCATCGCCGTGTCCTCGATCATGTCCTCCTGGCCGCCGACCATGCCGCGGCGCCCCATCTCCACCAGGATCTCGCGCGCCGGGACACCGTGCTTCTTCTCCGCGCGCTTGGCGAAGAGCAGGAAGGATCCATAGACCCCGGCGTAGCCCAGGGTCAGGGCGTCGCGGTCCACCCGGATCGGGAAATCCATGATCGGCACCACCAGGTCTTCAGCAACGTCCTGGATGCGGTACAGATCGATGCCCGTTTCGATCCCCAGGCGCGCGCAGACCGCGACCAGGATTTCGGTCGGCGTGTTGCCCGCCCCCGCGCCGAGCCCGGCGGCGGCCGCGTCGATGCGCGTGGCGCCGGCTGCCATGGCGGCGATCGAATTGGCCACCCCCATGGCCAGGTTGTGGTGGGCGTGGAAACCCAGCTCGGTGTCCGGATTGAGCGCTGCGCGCACCGCCGACAGGCGCTCCGTCACGTCCCCGGGCAGCATGTGCCCGGCCGAGTCGGTGATGTAGATGCAGTTCGCGCCGTAGCCTTCCATCAGCCTGGCCTGGCGCGCCAGTCCTTCGGGGGAGTTCATATGCGCCATCATCAGAAAGCCGACGGTATCCATCTCCAGTCTGCGCGCCAGCGTGATGTGCTGCTCGGCGACGTCGGCCTCGGTGCAGTGGGTGGCGACACGGATGGTGCCGACCCCGAGATCGCGCGCCATGCGCAAGTGATCGACGGTCCCGATCCCGGGGATCAGCAGCGCCGACACCTTGGCCCGCTTCATCAGCGGCACCACGGCGGCCAGGTATTCCTCGTCGCTGTGGGCGGGGAAGCCGTAGTTGACCGAGGCGCCGCCCAGACCGTCGCCATGGGTCACTTCGATCAGCGGCACGCCGGCCTCGCCATGGCGGCATCGGCCTTCCGCAAAGGCGTCGTCGATTTCCTGGAAAAGCCGCTCGATGACGTCTACCTGCTGGCGCGCATCGACAACTGCATCGCCATGGAAAAGGAGAACAAGAAACGCCTGCGGAGCGCCGAGGATGCCACCCGCCGTCTCGCCAGCCTGACCGTGCGGGAGCGCGAGGTGTTCGACGGCATCCTCGCGGGAATGCTCAACAAACAGATCGCCGACGACCTGGGGATCAGCATCAAGACGGTTGAAGTGTACCGCAGCCGGGTCATGGAGAAGATCGGCGCCAGATCGGTGCTCGAACTCGCCCGGTTCAGCCTCAGCGCCGGGGCCGAGCAGCCTGAGCTTCCATGACCCGGTAACCCGACTCAAGAATGGGATCAGTACTTCGTAAAAATGGCTCCCAGGGCATAGGCATTGTTGACACCAGAGACCTGAACATAGAAGGCGTTTGCGACCAGACCAGAGGATGCATCGGACCAGAAAGCGAGGCCCGAGAAATTCCGGCCGTTAGCGTAGTTGATCGAAACCCGGTAGAGGTTCTTGGTTGGGTCCAGCTGGACCACGTTTCCACTGAACGCCCCGCTGGGATCAGATCCTGAAACGTTCCCTGCCGCGTCAAGGGTCAGGGCCCCGGAAAGGCCTGTGGTGGATTGCACCGCCGAGTAATAACCGGCCAAAGAGGCCAGGGCTTGGGGCCGAGTATATAGGCTGTTGTATGTGAAGGAGAAACTGCCAGTGTCCCCCGCCCCGCTGTAGTGGCCTGATGCGGACGCTCCTGGATTCACAACCACTCCAGAAAGGGAGAGGGCGTAGGTGCTGCCACCTTGGCCGTAGTACAGAGTCCCGGACGCAGAGGGAATCTCGGCCACCGCCAGATAGTCATTCGAAGCCACGTAACGGAGTTCACCGCTGGGAGTGGCGGCGACAAAAGCGGCTAGGGAACCGGCCTGGGCTGAATTGACTGTGCCGGTGTAGATCCCTTCCGGGTCTGATGTGACTGATGGAGCGGGTGAGGATGTTCCCCCGCCACCGCCGCCGCACGCCAATGCCGTGCCCAATAATACGCTGATGAGTATGGTTCTCAAAATTTGCTCCTCTGATGGTTTAGATAGATCCTATTGCAACGGAATAGACATTCACTGACGCCCATAAGGTCATCCTCTCCTGGCGCCCTCGCATGAAGGCTCCATCACTCCAAAGAGCAATTTAGTGCTGGAGCAGGCCCAATCGGCGATGAAGGGGAAACCAATCGCAGAAGCAATCTTCCAAGATCGTTTACTCAGAAAAGGTAGTCGGATCTCCAACTGGGGCCAGGGCAAGTCGGTAGACAAGGCGGGAAGATCATTTATGGTGCGCTGCCGAAATGCACCTTTTCCCCATTGATCATCACCGACCGGGAAGCGGGGACCCGGGCTGAAGCCGTCAGGTGCGGGTGATCGCCATCAAGGCTTCACTGACGTCCTTCAGTTCCCCCACCATCCTGGTAATGGCGGCCGTCTCCTTGGTCTGCTCATGGGTATTGGCGGCCAGTTCCCTGGAAAAGCCGACGACCCGGCTCATGGAGTCATGCAGATGGGCCTGGGTCGCCTTCACGGACTCCGCGGCTTCGCTGCATTGCACCGAGAGCTTCCTGACCGCCTCGGCAACGATGGCAAAACCACGGCCCTGCTCCCTGGCGTGGGCGGCCTCGATCGAGGCGTTCAGCCCAAGCATCTGGGTGTTGCTGGCGATGGACTGGATGGTATCGATCACCGCATCGGTCCTTTCGATGTCCCTGAAGGAGTCTCCGATGAGCCCCTCGACCTCATCAACTTCCTGGGTGACTTTCACCTGGGCTGAATTGGTGCGTTCCACGATGGCAGCGATCGCGGTGATCGACCGGTTCATCTGCGCCACGTTGGTGAGCAGGACATCCTGCATTTCCCGTTCCCGCAGTTCCTTGGAGATCAGGCCGGAAGCCAGCCGGGTCATGGGCTCGGTCCGATCCGGGTCTCCGGTGATGCCGATGGAGCCGATGAGTTCGCCGTTGTGGACGATGGGCAGGTTGCACCCCGCCTTCATGGCCCCTCCGGAGGCTTCCTCCTGTTCCACGCTGATCATGGCATCCGGCAGGTGCTCCCGGAGCATCCGCTGCGCCCCGGCATGGACACTGCCGACCCGGCTGGAGATTTTGGCGGCGACGATGATCCCATCGGCATCGCAGATGATCGAGTAGCGGCCGGTGGCCTCGAAAATGAATTCGATTATTTTCGTCGCGATGGCAGCATCCATCTCAATCTCCGTTTGGGCTTAATGGGTTGGGGTGATTGAAGGGCCGGGGTTTCCCCCATCTGACTGGAGGTTCATGGACGCCAGCTTGGCGGCGATTTCCTGCATGCTGAATGGTTTTGAGATCACTCCCAGCCCCGGGAGCTTGAAGCAGTCCCAGTCTTCAATCTCAGGCTGGCCCGAGGAAATGAGGATCGGCAATCCTGGATCAAGCGCGCGGATCCGTTCCATGGTCTGGACCCCGGTCAGGCCGGGCATGTTCTGGTCAAGGATCACCAGGTCAGGACGTGCTCCGGAATGCAGGCGCTCAAGCACGGCTTCGCCGGCGGCGAACGCCTCCACCTGCACCAGGCCGCTGTTCCTCAGCATCCGTTGCATCAGGATCCGCACGTCTTCCTCGTCGTCCACCAGGAAGACCGTCATGGGCCGGATGGGGCCGGCGGGAGGCGCGCTGGGTTCCGGGCCATCCCGCTCCGGAGCCGGCAGCCTTGGAAACCGGAGGTTGACCGTGGTGCCCTGGCCCTCCTGGCTGGAAATCGCCAGGGTGCCGCCATGGGCCTTCACCACCCCGTAGGCCATGCTCAAGCCCAGCCCGGTGCCCTTGCCGACCTCCCTGGTGGTGAAGAAAGGCTCCAGGACATGGGCCAGGACCCCCGCGCTCATGCCCTCCCCATCATCCTCGACCGAAACCTCCACCCATTCCGGCCCGGGAGCGATGGTTCGCAACGTCAGGGTGCCGCCGTCAGTCATGGCATCGATGGCGTTGAGGCAAAGGTTCATCAGGACGCTGTTGATTTCTCCCGGATCGCCGCGAATCCACAAGGATTCCCCGGCAAACCCAGCCACGATCCGGACTCGCTGCTGGGTGGAGGTCTGCAGAAGGACGAGAACTTCCCGGATGAGTGCGTGCAGCTCAATGGGGATCCGACTGGAAATCGTCGGCTTGCCGAACTGGATCAAGGACTTCACGACCTCCCTGCCGCGCCGGCAGACCTTGTCGATGACCCGATAGGCCTCCCGGTCAGCCGGTTCCTTCGCCAGCTGCTCCCGCAACGAGGCCGTGCCCATGATGACGGCCAGGACGTTGTTGATATTGTGGGCAACGCCGGCGGACAGGATGCCCAGGCTTTCCATTTTCTGGGATTGATGCAGCTGTTCGAGCAGCCTGGTCCTTTCCGCAAGCATTTCCTGTTCCCTGAGCTCTTTGGAGATCAGCCCGGAGGCCAGCCTGGTCAAGGGTTCCGTCCGGTCCGGATCACCTGTGATGCCGATGGATCCGATGAGTTCGCCATTGTGCCAGATCGGCAGGTTGCACCCCGCCTTCATCTCTCCGCCGCACGCCTGTTCTTCGGCTTCTGAGATCATGGCGTGGGGCAGGTTCTCGCGGAGCATCTTCCGGGCTGCGGTGTGGACATCGCCAATTCTTGAACTGACCTTGGCAGCCACGATGACGCCATCGACACCGCAGACGATCGAGTGCCTGCCGGTGGCTGTGAAAATGAAATCAATAATTTTATTGGCGAGAATAATATCCAAGGACGATTCTCCGTTTTTGGTGGGAAAGTCCAGCACGGCTTGTATTGATCATCTGGCTGATGCCGATGAAGAAAACCATTCACTGAGTTTTGTATATTTCATACAAGTAATGATGTGAATCCCCGTAGAACGCAAAACATTTCCAAACTAGTGGTTGCGATTCGAGGTTTTGTGGTCGTTTTCGGATTTTGACCGGTAGCCAGGCGCCATCCCATCCGCTCGGACGTTGCCTCCGCTCGAACCAGGCTGCCCGGAACGCACCGCTCCCCCCTGGATCACGCCCGGATGGATCTGCTGGTGCGCGGCCGGACGGCGAAGGTCCAGGTCATCGGGTCGATTCCAGGCTCTGTCCCTTCCAGGTAGCCTGACTCCGGCTTGACCCGGGCCGGCCTTCACTCCGTCAGCCTGCGCACCATGTGCAGGAGCATGGCCGAGCCATGGACCAGGGCGGACCGGTCGAAGCTCATGGCCGGATCGTGCAGCCCCGGGGCAAGGTCGCAGCCCAGTCCGATGAAGCCGGTCCTCAGCCCGGGTTTGGCCTGGACGTAGCGGTGGAAATCGTCCCCGCCCGGGGTGATGACCGGTTCCAGCAACCCCGGCGCGCCGAGCACGGCGATGATGGCCTCCCGGGCCAGGGCGACGATCTCCGGATCGTAGACCGCGCAGGGTATTTCGGCGACGATCTTCGCTTCGGCCCCGGCGCCGACCGTGGCCGCCCCGCCCCGCACCGCCAGTTCCACCCGCTCGGTCAGCACCTGCATCGTGTCGTTGAACTGGGCGCGCAGATCCAGGGTCAGCTCGGCCCTGTCCGGAATGATGTTGGCCGATGGCCCGCCGGCATGCAGGCGGGTGACCTTGCAGCTCCAGGGCACGGCCGGGGTGAGGTTGATCGCGCTCACCGCGTTGATCACCGCCGCGGCGGCGTTGATGGCGTTGATGCCGAGATGGGGCCGCGCGCCGTGGGCCGTGCGGCCGGTGAGGGTCACCGCCATGATGGCGCTGGCGCCGTGGCAGAGCGCCGGGGTGGCCTGCCCGGTCCGGGCTTCCTGGATCGGCCGCAGGTGGATCCCCAGCAGAACGTCGAGACCCTCCAGGACTCCGGCCTCGATCATCCGGGTGGCCCCGAACAGGGTCTCCTCGGCCGGCTGGAACAGGACCCGCAAGGTTCCGCGGGCCAGCCCGGTCCTGGCCAGTTCTTCCGCGGCCGCGAGCACCATCGCGCAGTGCGCGTCATGGCCGCAGGAGTGCACCCGGATTTCCTGGCCGTCCACCAGCTGGGCCAGGGCGTCCATGTCGCCGCGCAGACCCACCACCGGGCCCGGCGCCTGTCCCTCCAGGACCGCGACCACGCCGGTGCCGCCCACCCCGGTGGTGACCTGGAAGCCGGCGGCCCGGACCTGCTCCGCCAGCCAGGCCGAGGTCTGGAACTCCTGGAACCCGACCTCGGGGATGGCGTGCAGATGCTCGTAAGCGGCCTGGATTCTCGCTTCCATCATGGCTCCTGCCCGGACCGGCGCATGGCCAGCCTGGCCACCGCCGCACTGAAGTTACTGATGCAAGATAGCATCGGATGGCACCTGAGCTTCACTCCCGCAGGTGGACGTTGCGGCTCATTCCGATATCACCGCTGAAGTCAGGGAGGTTCGCAAAGCCAGGGCGGCCCGGAAAGACTTCAAGTCTCTTGTCGAGCGCCTTCCCCGGCGCTGAAGGTGCTTGGGATGTCACAATGGGAGGCTTGGCCGTGCCCGTCCTGGAACCCCCTGCCCAACCGAACCCAGTAGATGCCGAAATGACCCCATTCGACAACCCGGTCGACCGCTATCCCGTTGATGACGAAATGGGCCGGCTGCGCACGCACCTGAGCATTCTCACCAACATCAGCCAGGCCCTTTCGGTCAGCGTGCGGCTGGAGCAGCTTCTGGAAGTCGTGCACCGGGAAGTGGGCCGGCTGTTCGACACCACCAACTTCTTCATCGCCTTGCACAAGGCCGGGGATCCGGAATGGGTCTCCATGTACCGCACCGAGGGCGGGGCCCGGCAGCCCATCGTGCGCCACCCGGCCAAGGCCGGTTTGACCGGGCATATCCTCCGTTCCGGAGAACCGCTGTTCCTTCCGGTCTTCCGGGAAAGCGTCCCCTGGCTGGAGGCGCGCGGGATCTTTGTCATGAACGATGTGCCGAAAGCCTGGATGGGCGTTCCGCTCATGGTGGCGGAGCAGATCGTCGGCGTCATGGCGGTCCAGAGCTACGAGACCGAAGGTGCCTACAACAGCCAGGACCTCGAGCTTTTCACGGCCTCGGCGGCCCAGGTCGCCGTGGCCATCCGCAACGTCCAGCTCTACGAAGGCTACGAACGCATGGCCCGGGAGCTGAAGACGCTGGTGGAGACAGGGCACAACATCTCCTCGACCCTGGAGCTGGAAACGGTCCTGGAAAGGGCCGCGGAGGACACCCTCGATCTGCTCACCGGCGATTCGCTGGGCATCTTCCTGAAGGAACCGGACGGCAGCTTCAAGGCCGTGGCCGCATCGGGGGTCGTGGAGGAGCCCATCATGGGGGTGACGATCCGCCCGGGAGCGGGGATCCTCGGCTCCATCGCCGCGGGCGGCAAGGCCGAGATCGTGAACGACGCCTGCAGCGACCCGCGGGCGATCCACCTCCCGGGAACGCCGTCGAACCAGCCCGGGGAGAAGCTGATGGCCGCCTCCCTCACCCTCAACGACACGGTGATCGGCATCATCGCAGTCTGGCGCCTGCCCAGGCACCGCCTCTTCGAGGAGGCGGACCTGAATTTCCTGGAAGGCATCGGCCGTCAGGTGAGCATCGCCGTCTGGAACGCGCGGCTGTTCGGTGAAGCCAAGCGCGCCCAAGCCGAAGCGGAGGCGGCCAGCAAGGCGAAAAGCTCCTTCCTGGCCAACATGAGCCATGAGATCAGGACCCCGATGAACGCCATCATCGGGATGAGCTTCCTGGCGCTCCGGCTGGCCCCAGACTCCCCGGTCCGCTCGCACCTCGAGCGGATCCAGGCCGCCAGCCAGTCCCTGCTCGGCCTCATCAACGACATCCTGGACTTCAGCAAGATCGAGGCGGACAAGCTGAACCTGGAGGCCGCCGACTTCACCCTGGACGAGGTGCTGGACAAGGTGGTCGCGGTCGTGGCCGACCGGGCTTCCCAGAAGGGGCTGGAGTTCCTGATCGATCTGGGCACGGACCTGCCCGGCACCCTGGTGGGCGACCCGCTCAGGCTGGGACAGGTGCTGACGAACCTTTGCAGCAACGCGGTGAAGTTCACCGACTCCGGCGAGATCGTCATCGCCGTGCGCAGGCTGGCGGATGCCGTGGCGGACGGGGTGGCGCTCCGGTTCTCAGTCCGCGACACCGGGATCGGCATGACCCGGGAACAGATCGACACCCTGTTCCAGGCCTTCAGCCAAGTCGATTCGTCCATCACCCGGCGCGAAGGGGGCACGGGCCTTGGGCTGGCCATCTGCAAGCGGCTGGTGGCCCTCCTGGGCGGGGAGATCGAGGTGGTGAGCGAGCCCGGACGCGGCAGCGCATTCCACTTCACCGCCCGGTTCGGCCTCGGCGGCTGCCAGCCGGCGCCCCTCCCGCTGGAGGGGACGCAGGGCCCCCTCCGGATCCTCATCGTGGATGACCATCCCGGCGCCCGGCGGATTCTCATGGAACTGGCGGAAGCCTGTGGGCACCAGGCCGTCCTCGCCGAGTCCGGCTCCCAGGCGCTGGGCCAGCTCACGGCGCCCTCCATGACGCCCTTCGACCTGGTGCTGCTGGACGGGAAGATGCCCGGGCCGGATGGGCTGGAAACGGCCCGGCAGATCCGCCGGCTCCTGCCTCCGGACCGGCGGCCCAAGCTGGTCCTCGTCTCCGGCCACGGAGATGAGGCCGGGCGGACCGGGGCCGATGAGGAGTGCCTGGACGGCCGCCTCGCCAAGCCCGCCACCCGTTCCGCCCTGCAGGACTGCATCCTGGCCGCGATGGGGGGCCGGGTGCCCCAGGCCCCGCCCGGCCCGGCCCCGGACCCGGCGGTCGCCACCTCCCTCCGCGGAGCGCGCATCCTGCTGGTGGAGGACAACGACTTCAACCAGGAAGTCGCCGAGGGGATGCTGGCGATGGCCGAGGTGGAGGTGGCGGTCGCGGCCAACGGGCAGGAGGCCCTGGAACGGCTCCGGGAAGACCGGTTCGACGCCGTCCTGATGGATCTCCAGATGCCGGTCATGGACGGTCATACGGCCACCCGCCTCATCCGGGCGGACCGGGCCTTCGGGACCCTGCCCATCATCGCCATGACCGCCCACGCCATGGCCCAGGAACGCGACCGCTGCCTGGCCAACGGCATGGATGACTATGTGGCGAAGCCGATCGACCCGGGCGCGCTGTTCGAGGCGCTGACCCGGTGGGTGCGCACGGGCCGGCGGCAGCCTTCCGCCCCCGGGCCGGAGCGGCCGGCCCCGTCCGCCCCCAGCGAAGACCTGCCGGGTTTCTCCTTCCAGGCGGGCCTGCACTTCGCCGCCGGCAGGCCGGACCTCTACCGGCGGATCCTGGAGCGATTCATCGCCTTGCGGCAAAACACCGGCGACGAGATCGCGGCCGCGCTGGCGGCCGGCGACCGTGAACAGGCCGCCCGGCTGTCCCATTCCATGATCGCAGGGGCCGGAACCATCGGCGCCGAAGCGCTGTCGCGGCTTTCGCGGGACCTTGAAATCGCGCTGAACACCGGCAGCCATGCCCTCCATGGCCCGCTGCTGGAGCAGTTCAGGGCGGTCCTGGCCACCGTCCTGCAGCGGGTGCGCGGGTACCTGGCTTTATCGCGGGAGTGACGGCAACGACTTCCCTCCGGTGGCTCCGGCGCGATCCGCCCGCCCGGCCAGGGGGTTCCCATAGACAGCACCTGTCGCGTGGAAACCGGAACCATGGGGCAAGGAGAATCACCCATGCACTTGCCGTCACTGTCCGCCCAAACTGTTGCGAGAGCGCTGGAATGGTCCGGGTATGGACCGGTAGGCGTGACCGGGAAAATGGGCATCCAGGTCAGAATTCCCAAGCGGGAAGCGCCTGGCGGGTTTCTGGAATTCAACTTGGATCTCCAGCCAGATGGCGGATTGGTGGGATTTCCGGCCATGTGGACGTACCGGAACCGACTTCATCCGCTGGTCAGGGCGGTCATGTCCGTGGTCACACACGTCTTCATAGGCTTCGGTGAGCGCGATTTCTACGAGGGGGTCATAACCGAGGATTTCGACAGCAAATCAGTGAGCGCCCGTTCCATCTACCTGTGGCTGCTTGAGAACAAGAATCCGCAGGTCAGGGACCGGTTGGTGCTGAACGAACTCTATTTTCGGGGAGAGCCGGTCTGGTGCCAGTTGAGCACCACCGACTACGACAACAACGTCTACACCACCTTCTACAACGATCAGGAGGCACTCCTCATTGATTTCAAAGAGCATGGAATCGCCAGCAGGGGGAAAGGCGTGGAGGCCATCCTGAACGCATGTATCCTTGCCTGCGATGACTGCAAGGAGAATTCATGAATGAGGCCGCCGATCAGGTCCCAAGGCACCTCAACTTCATTTCCAGGATGCAGCTACCAGGAAAAAGCAATGAATATATCCCTTGGGTATGCAATACATACAAAATTAGTATTGTAAAATTATGGGGCTCGGGGGCAAAAATCCTGTATTCCCTCGCTGTTTGAGTCCTGTGCTTTTTACCAGTTTCCGAAACCCAGACTCCTTCACACCCCGGTCTTGGGGATCCGGAGGCCATGGGCTGCGCTGGCAGACACTCAGCTATCCAGCCGCTCCAGCCCTCCGACTTGAAGTTCCACTGATGCTTCCAGCGGAGCCGCAACTGCACCTTCCGCCTTGGAAATGGAGTTCTATTGTGAAAAGCGTCGCACAGCGGCTGAATGGCAGCATCATCGTCACCGTCAGCGTCCTTTTGGTGCTGATGGGGGTGGTCTCTTCGGTCCGGGAGCGCTCCGGCCTGAACCGTCAGCTGGTGCGGACGGCTTTTGTCATCCAGAGCCAGTTGGCTGTGGCCCTGCCCGCTCCGATCTGGGCCATGGATACCCATCAGGTTGATTCCATCCTCGGTGCGGCCATGGCCGCACCGGAGATCGAAGCCATCGCGGTGACCGGCCCCAAGGGCCCCATCGCCGTCATGGCGCGTGACGCGGCCGGGAATCCGGTCAAGAAGGACGGCGCCACCGCACTCCCGGCATCCACCAGGTCGGAAGCCCCTATCATCTACAACGACAACGGGAACCCCAAGGCACTCGGCACGCTGCAGCTATTCATATCGTCCAAGTCCGTGACCGCCGCCTTCCAGAAAAGTCTGCTCCTGCTCGCGATCGAGATCGTCGTATTGGACCTCCTCCTGATCCTGGTACTTTCCTGGGTCGTCAAGGCAGGGGTCATCCGTCCCCTCCATTCGCTCCGGGACGCCCTGGCCTCCATGACCGGCGACGAAGCCGACCTCACCCGTCGCCTGGACGAGCGGCGCAGCGACGAATTCGGGCAGATCTCCCACCATTTCAATCAGGTTGCCGGACTGTTCCGGACCATCGTCAAGGACCTGACCGTCGAGGCTGCCAACGTGGCTAGCAGTTCGAGCGAACTCAGTTCCACGGCAGAGCAGATGCAGATCACCGCCTCGGAGATCGCCAAGGGCAATGAAGCCCACCGCGTCAGCATGAGCGGGGTTCTGTCCGACATGGACCGGTTGTCGGCGCTGATCGCCGACATGGACAGCCGCCTCATGGAATCCTCCAACCGGGCCTCCCAGACGGCGGATAGCTCCCGTGAAGGGGGTGAGGCCGGTGAAGCCACGGCCAGCGCCATGAATGCCATCCGGGTCGCGACGACGCGGATGGCCCAGGCCGTCACGGTCATTCATGAAATCGCCAACCAGACCAACCTGCTTTCATTGAACGCGGCCATTGAAGCGGCCAAGGCCGGTGAACAGGGCAAGGGTTTCTCGGTCGTGGCCGAAGAGGTCCGGAAACTGGCCGAGCGAAGCGCCCAGGCCACCCGGGAGATCCAGGGACTGATCCAGGAAGTCAACACCCGGGTCGAACAGGGTGGTTCCACCGTCTCCCGCAGTGTGCGATCGCTGACGTCCATCCGCAGCCACATCGAAAACCTGGCCAACAATTTCAAGGGCATTTCCGAAGCCATGAAACAGCAGACCAGCACCGGGATGGAAGTCAGGTCGCGGGTCGAGAGCACCAACCAGGAGATCGAACGCACCGCCACCGCCAGCGTGGAACTGTCCGCCACGGTTGACGAAATCGTACGCACCGCGGTGGAGCTCTCCAAGGTTGCAGCCGGCCTCAATGCTCAAGTCTCCCACTACAACCGGGAGATCCTTGTCTTCGCCAACGAATCCATGCCCCAATGCGGCATGGTTGACCACAAACCTGGCGGATTGGCCGTCGAAATCCTCAATGCCATCACAGCGGAAGGCGGTCCGTCTTTCAAATACGATTTTTCCCAGCCTTGGGCGCGTGCCCAGGCCGCGGTGCACGACAACCCCGGCACGCTGATCATTCCCTTGACCCGCAATGCGGAAAGGGAGCGCAAATACCGATGGGTCGCCCGCCTTTTCGACAATGGGGCGCACCTGGCCTCGATGGGGCGCCCGGCACCGATCGCCTCGATCGACGAAGCAAAAGGCTTGGGTGTCGGCATCATGCGCGGCTCCATTTTCGAAGATTTCCTCGGGAAGGCTCGTTTCACGAATATGCAGGTGGTGCCGAAAGATGAACTCATCGCCAAGATGCTGGTCGAGGGAAAAGTCGACGCCTGGGCCGGAGCCGATCTTGTAATGCATTATTTATTCGCCAAGATCGGCCAGAACCCGGCCAAATTGCAGCAAGGTCCCCAACTGGGCGAAGCAGGCCAAATTTTCATCGCCGGGGACGTCCAGTTCCCCGATGCCGATGCCAAAGCCATTGCCGATGGCGTTGAGAAACTGCGCCATAACGGCAAGCTTGCAGCCATCCTCAAGCGTTATGGCGCCCAATCGATTTGACAACCCTGGCCCCAACCAGGGGGAATTCCTTGGCGACATTGCGCACGCATGTGAGGAACAAGCCATCTGTCATATGACGGCCGTTTCTGCCGTATATTGATAATCGAAACTTCCGAGAAGAGACCAGGTATGGCGCAGGACGACCGGAAGCCGGGCCGTTTCAACCATGTTTTCCTGCTGCTGGCTGGCACCCTTTCCGCCAGTGTCATCATCGTGGCTTTCGGCACCCGGCTCCTGGCCATCCACCGGGCGGATGCCGAGCAGATCGCCCGGAACCAGACCGGCAACCTCGCCCATTCCATCGACCAGAACATCACGGCCACCATGGACAGGATCGACCTGACGCTGGGCACGGTGGTCGCCCAGGTGGAGAACAGCCTCGCCGCGGGCCAGCTGGACCTTGAGCGGACCCGGCAGTTCCTGGCCGATGAGGAGCGGCTCCTGCCGGAGGCCGAAGGGATCTGGGTCACCGATGCCCAGGGCCGGGTGATCCTCAGCAACGTCAAGGGCCTCCAGCCCACCAGCTTTGCCGACCGCGCTTATTTCGCGGTGCTCCGGGATCTGCCCGATGCGGGAATCGTCATATCGAAACCGCTGGTGGGCCGCATCACCCGGAAGGAGATCCTCGTCTGCGCCAGGCGCTGCAGCCTTCTGAACGGGCGCTTTGCCGGCATGGTGGTGGTGCCGGTGACGCTCGATCATTTCAGGAGCCTGCTTTCCGGGTACGACGTCGGGCCGAACGGCGTGCTGACCATCCGGGACAGTGACGGCGGAATGGTGGCGCGAAAGTCCAACCAGGCGGAGGAGGCCGCCCAGCCGGCCGGGAGCCGGTTGATCTCCAGCGAATTGGACGCCCTGCTCCATTCCGGCGTCGAGGAGGCCGCCTATTCCACCCATACCCCCACGGACCGTTTGCGGCGCCTGTACGCCTACCGGCGGATCAAGGGGTTCCCCCTGCTGGTGCTGGCCGGCATGGCGGAAACGGACTACCTGGCGCAGTGGCGGCGCGGACGGGCGTGGACCTTCGAGGCCATGGGCTTCTCGCTCCTGGGGCTGTGGACCCTGACCGGGCTCCTATGGAAATCGCTGAGCAGGCACGAACGCGACACCGCCGCGCTGCTGGCGACCCAGGAACGGTTCCGGACCCAGTTCGAGCGGGCTTCCGAGGGCATCTGCATCCTGTCCCCGGAAGGACGGCTCAGCGAGGTCAACGAGGCCTTCGCCAGGATGCACGGCCGCAGCAGGCGCGAACTGGAGGACATGGGCCTGGAAGACCTGCTCAGGCCCGGGTTCCGCTCGCAGATAGGCGGCTGGCTGCGGCAGCTCCTTGACGGCAAGGTGCTGACCTTGGAGGTGGAGCAACTCCACAAGGATGGCCACTGGCTCTTGCTGGAAGTGTCGGCCAGCGCGGTGTTCTCGACCGGCCCGGCGACCATCCTCGCGTTCTGCCGGGACCTGACCGGGCGCAAGCGGGAGGAGGCGGAGCGCCGGAAGCTGGACGAGCGGGTCAACCGCATCCAGTCCCTGGAAGCCCTGGGCGTCCTGGTGGCCGGGGTCGCCCACAACCTCAACAACGTCCTGGCGGTCATCCTGGGCACCGCCACGCTGCACAGCCCGGCGACCACCGAGGCATCGGCCCTGGACGATTTCCGCATCATCGCCACCGCCTGCGGCCATGGCCGCAGCGTCATCAAGAGCCTGCTGCAGTTCGCCCGGCCCACCCTCGCCTGCCGGGCGCCGCTGGATCTGCACACCATCATCAGGGAAGTGACCGTCCTGCTGGAAAACACCACCCGGAACAGAATCGAGATCATCACCTCGTTCACGGAGGAGCCCCTCTGGATCGATGGGGACGCGGGCAACATCAGCCACGCCCTGATGAACATCTGCCTGAACGCGCTGGGCGCCATGCCCGACCGGGGCACCCTGGTCCTGGGCACGGCCGCGCCGGCGCCGGACGAGGCGGAAGTCTCCATCCAGGACAACGGCGCGGGCATGACCCCGGAGATCCTCGCCCACGTGTTCGAACCGTTCTTCACCACCAAGGCGGTGGACAAGGGCACGGGCCTGGGTTTGAGCATGACCTATGGCGTCGTGAAGGCCCACGGCGGCACCATCGATATTGCCAGCCAGCCGGGCCAGGGCACCTGCGTGAAGCTCCGGTTCCCCCGGATTCCCCCCCCGGCCCCGGGCCCGATCGCGGACACCCCCGGCCCCTCCCTGGGAGGCATGGAAGTGCTCCTGGTGGACGATGACGAGGACGTGAGAGTCCTGATGACCCGGCTGCTCATGAAGGCCGGGGCGTTGCAGGTCAAGACCGCCGCGCGGGGCGAAGAAGCGCTTGCGCTCCTGGATCCGGAGGCACTGCCCGGCCTGGTCATCCTGGACCAGAACATGCCGGGCTGGAGCGGCGTCGAGACCATGCAGCGAATCCGGAGCCGGTATCCGGATCTGCCGATACTCATCTCATCGGGGCAGCCGGACATCGAAAACTGGTCCGAGTTCAGGCAGGCCAAAGTGGGCGTCATCTCCAAGCCCTTCACCCTGGAAGAAATCCAGGCCAGGCTGGCGCAGCTGGTCCAGGGACCAGCCGCGGACCTGACTATTGACTGATCTCCGCCGTTGCCGAGGGATTGGAGCCGTTGCCACTGCCGGCGCCGCCCACCACCAGCACCTTGCCGTTCCATAGCATGGCGGCGGCCGGGTACGCCCGGGCATAGGCCAGGGTTCCGCAGCTGCTGAAGCTGTTCGATCCCGGATCGTAGAGTTCCGCCGTCGGCACGAGTCCGTTCTGATCGTAGCCTCCGGTGATCATCACCTTCCCGTTGGGCAGGAGCGTGGCGGCATGGCCCCAGCGGTTGTGCAGCAGCGAGCCTGCGGTCTCGAACTTGCGGGTGGCTGGATTGTAGAGGGCGGAGTTGGCGTAGCCCGCGGCCCAGGAGTCGAGGCTGCCGCTGACGACGAGGACCTTGCCGGTGGAGAGCAGGGTCAGGGTGGGCGTGGCGAAGGAGGTGGGCAACGGGCCGGCACTCTCCGTGAACTGGCCCGTCGCCGGGTTGTAGATGTCCGCCGTGAGGTTCGCGGCCGTGACGGGCTTGCCGTCGACCCGCGAAAGCTCTCCGCCCAGCACCAGCACGGTGCCGTCGTATAGGGTGACGGCCGCCGCCGTGCCCCGGTAGAAGGTCATGGAGCCGGGAGTCTGGGCGAACGCGCCGGTGCCGGGGTAGAAGATCTCCGCCGTGGACAGGAACGGGTGGGTCCCCGAGTACATCGCCAGGACCATGTCTTCCCCCCCCGCCACCAGCACCGTGCCGTCATGCAGCAGCGCCAGCGCCGGCTGGGTCCGGCTTTCCGCCATCTGCTGAGCGGTGGCCGTGAAGGTCAGGGTCCTGGGGTCGAAGGTCTCCGAGGTGGACGGGTAGAACGCGTTGCCGCCATTGGCCACCTGGCCGCTGATGAACAGCACCCGGCCGTCGCCCAGGGGCGTGCTGACCAGCGGGTCGCGTCCCGCCGTCATGCCGGTGAGGGTCGTGAAGGATCCGGTCCCCAGGTTGAAGATCTCCGCCGGGGTCTGCCCCTGCGCGTTGGCCGTGACGCCGCCGGCCACCAGGTAGGTGCCGTTGGGCAGACGGGCCAGCAACGGGGTTGAGCGCGCATAGGCCATGGTGCCGGTGGGCAGGAAGCCTGAGGGCGCCGGATAGAGGGGCGTGTAGACGGTGGAGGACGAGGTGCCGGTGCTGGAGCCCCCGCCCATCGGGCTGAACCGCGCCTGCGGGCGCAGAGCCGGGATGGTGAGGGTTCCCTGGTTCAGTTCGCCGCCCGCGATGAGCACGGTCCCGTCCCCCATGAGGGTGGCCGTGTCGCCGAAGCGCTCGGTGGTCATGCTGGGCGCGGCGCTGAAGGTCTTCGCCGACGGGTCATAGAGTTCCACACTGGCCAGGCCCAGGCCGGCGGCGCCCAGGCCGCCCTCCAGGAACACCAGGCCGTTCTCCAGCAAGAGGGCGTGCTGCCAGCTCCGGGCCGTGGCCAGGCCGGCGGTGACCAGGGTGAAGGCCTGGGCCACCGGATCGCAGATCTCGCAGCGTGCCAGGACGCCGGAGGCCGCATCGTTGGTGGTGCCTCCGGCGATCAGCACGGTGCCGTCGCCCAGGAGCGTTGCCGTGTGTCCCTCGCTGGCGACGTGCAACTGGGCGGCCAGGGTCGAAAATTGGCCGGTGGACGGGTCGTAGGTTTCGGCAGACACCAGTTCCGTGCCTGTTCCGTCGTTCCCGCCGACCATCAGCACCGTCCCGTCATTCAGCAAGGTCGCCGTGAAGTCCATGCGGGAAGACGCCATGCTCCCTGTGGCAGTGAAGGTGTCAGTGGCTGGATCGTAGAGTTCGGCGGTCGCCACCGCACCCGTGCGGCTGGAATTCTGGCCTCCGGCAAGCAGGACCTTGCCACCGGGGAGCGCCGTCGCGGTCCCGGAACTCCTGTTCTCCAAGGTCAGGGCCTTGCTCGCGCTGAACGTCCCGGCCGCCGGATCGTAGATCTCCGCGCTGTTCTTCGTGATGTCGCCGCCCGCCAGCAGCACCTGCCCGTTCGGCAGCGTCGCCGCCAGGGCGCCCGAACGCGCGGCGGTCAACCCGCCCGTCGCCGTGAAGGCCTGGGTGGATGGATCATAGAGTTCCGCGGTGGCAAGGGTCTGCTGAGTCGAAGGCTCGACCCCGCCCGCGATGAGCGCCAGACCGTTCGCCAAGCGATTCGCAACGGCCCAGGCCCGGGCGGTGGTCATCGTTCCCCCGGCGCTGAAGGTCCCGCCGGTCGGCGTGCTCCACTTGGCATACAGGATGACGCTGGCCGAGCCCATCGGGAAGGTCGCCCCGGAAGCGTAGGTCGTGCCATTGCCGTCGGCCTGGGTGTTCCAGCCCGCGAATTGAGCGCCGGCCAGGACCAGGTTATTGGTGTTCCCCAGGACCGTGACGGTCTGGCCCTGCTCGTAGCTGGCCAGGTCGACCGGGACGGTGCCGCCGGTGTTGTTGTTGCCCATGTAGGTGACGGTGTAGGTGGGGTTAGCCGTCCACTTGGCTTCCAGGGTCACGTTGGCCGAACCCATGGAGAAGGTCTGCCCCGGGGTGTAGACCGTGCCGGCTCCGTTGATCTGCCAACCGGCGAAAGTGAAGTTGCTCTGGACCAGGCTGCCCGTGTTGCCCAGTACGGTGACGCTCTGGCCCTGGGCGTAGGCGTTGGCATCCACCGGGACGCTGCCGCCGGTGCTGCCGTTGCCCAGATAGGTCACGGAGTAGGTTGGCGCCGGGGTGTTGCCGGCACCCGGTGAGGTGCTGGTGCAGGCAACGGAAAGGAAGATCATGGCCAGGGCGGCCAGAAGGAGGGGCAGCGCTCTTCGCAGCATCGGATTCTCCCTGGGAGGCTGGACGGTCGATTCCAGAGGGGTGGTTGCGAATTCCCCGCAAGGCTGTCCGGCGCCCGGCCGGAACCGTCAGGCGCCTGCGATGGGGGCTGATTTGGAGATCTTGTGTGATTTTTTCGAAGCCTTTTTAAACCAGAACTGACCCAAGGTCAATTCACAAATTGCGCGAGTATCACCTTATTTTTCGTGGCATCCGCCCAAGTGCCTCCCATTTGGTGGTGCCAATCACTGAATCTTGCGGATTGTGCTGTTGAACGTATCAACAACATAAAGGCGGGTGCCGTCCGTGGTGATGCCAGAAGGCTGGTTGAACGTCGCCGTCGCGCCCGCGCCATCGGCTGCCCCTGACGCGCTCTGCTCACTTGCCACCCCTGTAAGGCTGCTGACCACGCCGGTGGCGATCACGATCTTGCGGATTTTATTGTTGTAGGCATCCGAGACATACAGATTGGTGCCGTCGCAGGTGATGCCGAGAGGCTCCGCGAACGTGGCAGTCGAGGCCGCACCATCCAAGACTGCCTGCGAACCCGCGGTATTCGCCACACCCGTGAAGCTGCTCACCACCCCGGTTGCAATGACGATCTTGCGGATTTTGTCGTTATTCCCGTCAGCCATGAACAGGTTGGTGCCGTCGGTGGTGATCCCACCAAGGCCACCGAAGGTGGCTCCCGGTCCAGCGCCGTCCGCCGCGCCTGGCGCGCTCGCCGTGTTCGCAGCACCCGTCAGGCTGCTCACCACGCCGGTTGCGATCACAACCTTGCGGATTTTGTAGTTGTTCGGATCGATCACATACAGGTTGGTGCCGTCGGTGGTGATACCTCCAGCGCCACCGAACGTGGCTCCCGGTCCAGCGCCGTCTGCCGCTCCTGCCGGACTCGCCGTGTCCGCCACGCCTGTGAAGCTGCTCACCACGCCGGTTGCGATGACAATCTTGCGGATTTTATAGTTGTAGGCATCCGTCACATACAGGTTGGTACCATCGGTGGTGATGCCGATCGGGTCGCTGAACGTGGCCGACAAGCCCGGACCATCGGCCGCCCCAGGGGCGCCTGTGCCAGCAAGGGTGGTGACGACGCCGGTGGAGATCACGATCCTGCGGATCTTGTTGCTGCCGGAATCCGCCACGTAAAGGTTGGTGCCGTCGGTGGTGACTTCGCCAGGCGTGGAGAACGAGGCCGCCGCGCCCGTGCCATCGGTTCCTGGAACGGTGCCCGCCAGTGTGGAGACCATCCCGCTGGCGATGGCGATCTGGCGTACGGTGGCGTTGTTCGTATCCCCCACATACAGGTAGGTGCCATCCGTGGTGATGCCGAGAGGCGCATTGAACGTGGCTGCCGTGCCCGCGCCGTCCGCGGACCCTGTCGCACCACGAACATTCGTTTCACCCGTGAAACTGCTCACCGCCCCGGTTGCAATCACGATCTTGCGGATTTTGTTGTTGTTGGCATCGGCCACATACAGGTTGGTGCCGTCCGTGGTGATGCTCCAGGGGAGGCCGAACGTGGCCGCCGTGTCTGTTCCGTCTGCCGCACCATAAGCAGACGGCGTGTTCGCCGCACCCGTGAAACTGCTCACCACCCCGGTGACGATCACGATCTTGCGGATCTTGTTGTTGTTCGTATCGACCACGTACAGGTTCGTGCCGTCGGTGTTGAGGCCGAGAGGGCGGTTGAAGGTGGCCGCGGCCGCCGCGCCGTCCTCAGCGCCTGCCGCACCCACCGTATTCGGCACCCCCGTGAAACTGCTCACCGCCCCGGTGGAAATCACGACCTTGCGGATCTTGTTGTTGTTCGCATCGCTCACATACAGGTTGGTGTGGGTGCTGTCGATGGTGATGCCGGCAGGCTGGTTGAACGTCGCCACCGTGGCCGTCCCGTCGGCGGCCCCCGGCGCACCCCCCATATTGGGGGTACCCGTGAGGCTGCTCACCACCCCGGTGGCGATCACGATCTTGCGGATCTTGTTGCTGCCGAAATCCGCCACGTAAAGGTTGGCGCCATCGGTGGCGAGGCCCAGAGGACCGGCGAACGAGGCTGCCGTGCCTGTTCCGTCCGCCGAACCATACGCACCCGATCCCGCCAGGGTGGTGACAACGCCGGTGGAGATCACGATCTTGCGGATGGTGTTCACGCGCCTGTCCGCTACATAGAGGTAGGTGCCATCGGAGACGAGGCCCTCAGGATAACCAAACCTTGCCGCCGCGCCTGTGCCATCCGCTCCCGTGGCGGTTCCGGCGAAGGTGCTGACGGCAGCTGTCAGGCTCAAGGGACTGCCTTGAATGGCCCCGCCCATCTGGCTGCGGGGGTTGGGGGCCGGCGAAGCCGCGCCGCCGCCTCCACCCCCGCCACAGGAAGCCAGCAACAGGGCAGAGAACAGCGTCAGGCATTGCAGAACGGCTCGATGGTTGGTTTTCATCGTGGGTTCCTCCCCAAGTTGAATTGCATTTCAAATCGAACAGATCCTGGAGCAAGCAGCCACCCTCCCTGTCCCGAAACGCAGAACGCATGGAGGCGAGTGCGCTCGTGAGGCAGTTGAAGGGAGAGAACCGCCTTGAAGGATCCGTTATTAATCAATAATCCGATGAATGCGCCTTCAACCTAGGCGCTGCAACCAACGATGTCAACGAATTCTCTGAAAGGAAAACCACAACTATTGACCAGTCAGGGGCAAGCGGTTGAACCGCCTGAGTCCCGTCAAGCGGTGCAGCAAATTGGTTCAGATCCCACTTCGGCGTGGGCGTTCGCCCTCCGTGGCTCCCACCTTCCGTCTTCCTCCCCCCACGGGGGAAGGCCCCTCACGATTCGGGCAAGGACGGTTGCTGCTTCTGCTGGACGGCGTCTTCCACAGTCTTGAGGGCATCGTGCCAAGGCCCGTCCGACCAGACCTGCTGGGCCTGGGCCGTGTAGAGCAACTCGCCGGTCGGCACCCAGTAGAAATCCAGCCTGTCCGCAGAGAATACCTGGGACAACACGATGAGCACCTGCGCGTGGGCGTTCCCGGCGAAGGTCAACTGGGCCTTGAGCGACTCACCGTAAAGGGCCTTGCCGGTGGGGTCACAGGTGAAGTGAGGGATCCCCCGGGTAAGTTCCT
>Ga0316217_10001798_pt1 | contig 27040 bp, 29 predicted proteins | sample 1anoAmetaG_FD_203633 | JGI IMG/M metagenome (GOLD analysis project Ga0316217, IMG submission 203633) | Freshwater microbial communities from Trout Bog Lake, Wisconsin, USA - 1anoA | ecosystem: Environmental > Aquatic > Freshwater > Lake > Hypolimnion/Profundal zone | place: USA: Wisconsin...
CCCGAGTCTTTGGAAAAAGTGATTCGGCTCGTTGGCCTTCTGAATGCGATCTTCAGGCACCCTGAGCTAGCCTCCCGCTTGGCCCTGAAAGGGGGCACGACCCTCAAAGACCTGCGTGTCGTTCACGCCGGTGGCACTACCGTTGACGAACAGGACTTCCGGAAATCGGTGGAACCGTTACTCCGTGTTCGGGGGACCGACCTGAACCTTGGTGCCATGCAGGATGCTTGCCGCTCAGGACTCGCCAGACTCTTGCCTATACGGTCCTCCGAGGCAGCCTTTCTGGATGCCCTTTGGGAGCGTGGCGAGATCCGTCCTGAATACCTGACGGAGGATCATGATACCCAGGGGCGAATTCAGTCCATGCCCATGCTGTTATGGAAGGCCCAGCACGTGAGGCAGCACAAGGGCATCTCAGCCCCGTCGAAAGGCAAGCAGGGCCCCTTTCTGCCCTGAAACGGCCTGCTGATTGACCTGCAGGCCGTTCTCCCATCGTGCTCACAGAACGCCAGGAACACCTTGAAACAGAGCCAGGCCGGATCTCTCCTTGGTTAAGGACACAGCCCTTCGCTAAGCGGAAGAGAGCCACCGCAGGTGGTGTGTACCTGAGTCGCGCTTGAAAACAATCGAAGCCTGCCACCACGGATGGCGGCTTCAAAATGCCTCATCCTGCCCAAGGGCGCGCCTGCCTCCGTCAGAGCACCATTCTATTGGCCCAAGCACCTGAGGACATTCTGAGGAAAATCTAAATTCAAGCTGAGATGGAAATTTATAAACATTTGTATTTCAGTGTTTGAACGGTTTTGCCTTTAGGGGTCGAAGGTGTGGACTGTTCACATAGAGGGGGAATTAGTCCTTCCACATAGGCCTGGATGGCTCAGGTTTAATCAAGGTTGGCCAGCACTCACAAAGCCATTCTAGCCAAATGAGACCCCCGCCAATTATTTGATAGCCCTGTATGCGCATTTGACGCGCTCTGCAACATGATTGCAAACCAGATCGCACACTTCCTGGACCAGCGGCAATACGGGAGAGAAGAAGACAGAGTTCCCCTGGGGTTCCCGCGTCACCAGGCCTACCCGCACCAGGAACGCCAAATGCTTACTTGTATTGGCCTGAGAAAGGTCCGTCTTGTCGGCCACAGCCATCTGGCTTTGAGGCTCGGGGGCCATGAGCAGGCTGCGCAGGATCTTCAGCCGCGACGGATCGCCGAGGGCGAGGAACAGTTTGGAAACGTCCTCAATCATCGGATCACTAAGGGGCATATGGGCCATTAAACTCTCCGAGTTATTTATTTAATTATATAGCTTAACGCGAAGGTCGCCAGACTGCTCTGGGCCCCCATGCAGGCTGATTCCCCTGTGTTCGCGGGTTTGGGGTGGGCTCAGTCTATTGGACCCCCTTCCACATCTGGTAGCGCTTGTAGCCACCGGAAAGGTTTCTTGCCTTGAAACCACGCTGGGTGAGGATCCTGCAAGCCAGGTAGCCCCGGAGTCCGACCTGACAGAAGGCCAGATATTCCTTGGCGGGGTCCAGTTGCGCCAGTTCGGCGCGGAGGTCGTCCACCGGGAGTAGGCGGGCGCCAGGAATGGTCCCCTTGGCGAATTCCCCGGGATTACGCACGTCCAGCAGCACCTGGTCCGGCCTGAGGTGGGCCAGTTCTTCGGTCTCCCACAGTTCGGCATCGCCACGCAGCACATTGGCAGCCACGAACCCGGCCATGTTCACAGGGTCCTTGGCGCTGCCGAAGGGCGGCGCGTAGCACAGTTCGGAATCTTCCAGGTCGAACACGGTGAGCTTGCCCCTCATGGCCGTGGCGATGACGTCGATGCGCTTATCGACGCCGGCGGGGCCCACGGCCTGGGCGCCCAGGATCTGCCCGGACTCTGGATGGAACAACAGCTTGAGGCTCATGGGGTGGGCCTCGGGGTAATAGGTGGCGTGGTCGGCGGGATGCACATAGATTTTCCGGAACGGCAGGCCCCTCCTGAGGAGTCCCTTCTCGCTCTGGCCGGTCATGGCGAAAGCCAGATGGAAGACCTTGCAGATGGCCGTCCCCTGGGTGCCTAGGTACCGGGTGGTCCGGCCCAGGATGTTCTCCGCGGCGATGCGCCCCTGGCGATTCGCAGGGCCGGCCAGGGGAATCAGGGCGGGCACGTCGAGGAGGGCATCGCGCACTTCCACCGCGTCGCCCACCGCCCAGATGTGGGGGTCGGACGTGCGCATGCCCTGGTCCACCAGGATGCCGCCCGTGGTGCCCAGGGTGAGCCCGGCGCTACGGGCGAGGGTGGTCTCAGGGCGCACGCCGATGGCCAGGATGGCGAGGCGGCAAGGGATGCTGGATCCGTCCGTCAGCAAGGCTCGCAGGGGGCCGCCATCCGGGGCCTGGAAGGCCTCCACCGACAGGCCAAGCCTGAGATCCACGCCTTTCCGGACCAACTCTTCCTGGAGGGGCACGACCATCTCGGGATCAGCCACGCCCATGACCTGGCCTATCTTCTCCACCAGGACGACCTCAAGCCCGCGGTGGCGGAGGGCCTCCGCCATTTCCAGGCCGATGTAGCCCGCGCCCACGATGACTGCGGCACCCGTGTCCGTTCCCGCCAGGAGCTTGAGGATGGCATCCATGTCCCCCATGTTGCGCAGCGTTCGCACCCGAGGATCGTCAGCGCCGGGGATGGGTGGGCGCACGGGTTCGGCGCCTGGACTCAGGACCAGCGCATCATAGGCAAGCTGGTAGCATGCGCCGCTGAGGCGATCCTTCACGGTTACCTCACGGCCCGCGCTGTCCACGCTCATGACCTCGGCATGGACGCGGACGTCGATGCCGAAACGGGCGCTGAGGCTTTGGGGGGTCTGGACCAGCAGGCGGGCCCGTTCGGGGATGATGCCCGCCACATGGTAGGGCAGGCCGCAGTTGGCAAAGGAGACATCGGGCCCTCGTTCCAGGAGGGTGATGGTCACGCCTTCCGAAAGGCGCCGGGCTCGGGCCGCAGCGGAGGCGCCTCCTGCCACTCCGCCGACAATGACAATGCGCTTGGGTTGTGTCATCGGTCACTCCTGGTTGGTGATTACGCTAAATAACCAACTGGTTATTTAGGTATAGAGTATTGTATGGACGGGCCAAGTCAAGGTCCAGATTCGGGGGGTCCGGTGAACATCATGGTGGCCGCTTCATGCGTCCGTGACCTGGCCAGGAGGCTCGTTGGCGGCGGCTTTGCCATGATGCTCCTGGGGCTTCCGTCCTATTGCAGCGATACCACCGTACTCGCGGGGCTTGGGTATGGGCCTTTTCGTTATTTTCATGAGCATCTGGATTACGGTTCCGTGGGACTCATGCATGAAGCGGAAGGGATGGGGCTTGGTTCCTGGCTCTCCCTGGATCTGTCCTCCAAGGGGACCTACCTGGGGTTGGGCCCCCTGCTGAGTGTGCCGATCGGCAAGGTCTGGCGCGTCGGGTTGAGCACTGGCCCTGGGTGGTATTCGGACCAGGAGGCCTTGAACCTGGGGAGCAAGCTGGAATTCCGCACGACCGCCTACGTCCTGCATCGCCTGGGGCGCAGGTATCGAACGGGACTCGCCGTCAGCCACTACTCCAACGGCGGCATCGCCTACCACAACCCAGGGGCGGAAACGGTCCAGGTTTTCTTCGGTTTCTCGCTGACTGAGTGAATTGAACATAAAATGATTTAGAGCATATGTTCAAAATGGTTCTATCCTGAAACGGTTCCGCTTTCCTGGGAGGCCCCATGGGTGATCCACTCTTCTGGCACCGGCTGCAGTTCGGCTTCACTGCAACCTTCCACTACCTCTTTCCTCAGCTCACCATGGGACTCGCGCTCATCATCGCGGCGCTCAAATGGATGGGGCGCCGGGCTGGTCAGGAGCACTACAATGACGCGGCCCGGTTCTGGATCCGGATCCTTGGGATCAATTTCGCCGTCGGCGTGGTGACGGGGATTCCGCTGGAATTCCAGTTCGGCACGAACTGGGCGCGGTTCAGTGCCTATTCTGGCGGGGTGATCGGGCAGACGCTGGGCATGGAGGGCATGTTCGCTTTCTTCCTGGAAAGCACCTTCCTGGGCATCCTGATCTGGGGCGAGAAGCGCTTTGGTCCCCGGCGGCATTTCCAGGCATCGCTCGCGCTCCTGCTCGGAAGCTGGCTGAGCGGCTACTTCATCGTGGCCACCAACGCCTTCCTGCAACACCCCGTAGGCTACCTGGTCGCCTCCAACAACACGCTCCAGTTGGACCGGTTCTGGCCCTATCTCCTGAATCCCTGGGCGGTGATCCAGTACCTACACGACATGATGGGCGCGGTGGTGACCGGATCCTTCGTGGTGGCGGCGCTGGGTGCCTACTGGACCCTGCGCGGTGTGCACCTTGAACAGGCCCGCGTGAATCTGACGGCCGGGATCACCGGAGGCCTGCTGGGCGCCCTGCTGGTGGCCTTCCCCACCGGGGATTTCCAGGGCAAGCTGGTGGCCAGGTATCAGCCCACGACTTTGGCCGCCATGGAAGGGCGTTTCGAGAGCGGGCCCAGGGCCGGCCTGAACATGATCGGCCAGCCGAATGTGGCTGAAGCGCGGCTGGACAATCCGGTACAGCTGCCGGGCGTCCTGAGCTTCATCGCCTACGGCTCGATCAACGCGGAAGTGGATGGCCTGAAGGCCTTCCCCCGCGACCAGTGGCCCACCAGCATCGAACCGTTGTATTACGCCTTCCACATCATGGTGGGCCTGGGCACCCTGTTCATCCTCCTGATGGGCCTCTCGGCGCTCATGGCCTGGACCGGCCGGCTCCCGTCCCAGCGCTGGCTGCTCTGGTGCCTGATGCTGGCCTTCCCCTTCCCGTACATCGCCAACTCGGCAGGATGGATGACGGCGGAACTGGGACGCCAGCCCTGGATCCTCTACTGCCTCATGCGCACCTCCCAGGGCTCCAGCCATCTGGTCCACAGTGGCGAAACGGTCTTCACCTTTCTGGGCTTCCTGGGGCTCTATTTCGTCCTGGGCCTCCTCTTCCTGTTTCTGGTAGGGCGCGAGATCGCCCGGGGTCCCGCGCCCAGCGGCCATGGGCATTGAGGAGATGGTCATGGAAATGCTCTGGTTCTGGCTCGTTTCGGTGATGATCGCCATCTATGCGGTGATGGATGGCTTCGACTTCGGCGCAGGCATCCTGCACCTCTTCGTGGCCCGGACGCCCGGGGAAAGGCGTCAGGTGCTGGCTGCCATCGGCCCCTGGTGGGACGGCAACGAAGTCTGGCTCCTGGCGGGGGGCGGCGCGCTGTTCCTGGCCTTTCCGAAGGTGCTCGCCTCGGGCTTCTCGGGCTTCTACCTGGCGATGTTCCTGGTGCTGTGGAGCCTCGTGCTCCGGGGCATCAGCATCGAGTTCAGGAGCCATCTGGAAGACACGATGTGGCGGTCCTTCTGGGATGCGGTATTCGCCCTGTCCAGCGCCCTGCTGCCCATCCTGCTGGGCGCCGCGCTCGGCAACGTCATCCGGGGGGTGCCGGTGGACGCCACCGGCTACTTCAACATCCCCCTCTTCACCGGGTTCAGGCCCAGCAATCCGGTGGGCATCCTCGACTGGTACACGGTGCTGATGGGGGTCTTTGTGCTGGTGACCCTGGCCGGTCACGGTGCCACTTTCCTGGCCTGGAAGACCGACGGTCCCGTCCAGGCCCGGTGCCTCAAGGCGGGCCTGCCCCTGTGGGGGCTGGTGGGCGTGCTCTGGGTGGGCACGACCTTGGCCACGGCCGTGGTGAACCCCGCGCTGTTCCAAGGCTGGTCCAGGGCGCCCCTGGCCTGGCTGGCGACCCTCATCTACCTCGGGGGTCTGCTGGCGGTCGTGCGTGGGCTGCGGGCTGGGCAACCGCTCCTGGCGTTCCTGGGGTCTTCCGCCTTCATCCTCGGCATCCTCGCGGCCAGCGCCGCCAGCGTCTGGCCCGTCATGCTGGGGTCCACCCTGAACGCCTCCTGGAGCCTGACGGCCCACAATGCCAGCTCGGCCGGAGCCGGGCTGCGCAAGGGGTTCGTCTGGTGGATCCTCGGCTTCCCCCTCGTCCTGGGCTATTTCACGATGCTGTTCCGCCGGTTCAGCGGCAAGGCCCAGGCCGCGCTGGAGGGCGAAGGCTATTGACCTGTTCAGTGATGGCTCTTCCGGATGACCCGGATCATCTTCACGTTGATGACCACGAAGCGCCAGATCTGCCAAGGGATGCAGGTCCGCATGAAGCGGGTCAGGGCCGTGGGGCGGGTCGCGAAGAAGGCCTGCGCCTGCCGGCCCTGATCAAAAGGGGAAAGTTCGGTGGCCATGGCTTACTCCGGAATGAAAGACCAGAAGGGGCGCAGCTTCGCCTTGTAGATGAATAGGTGGTGGAGCAGGATCTTGATCCAATGCCCCGCCAGGCCGATTTCGCCGAAGGTGTAGCGGAGATCGCGGCCGTAGGCCGGGTAGCGTTCATAGTCGGGCACGATGGGGAAGACGGTGATGGACGCCGCGGTGCCCCGGAAGGGATTGGAACCGGCCGAAGCCACGCAGGCTGCCCCCATCTCCGCCATGGAGGCGGTGTGGAGGGGGGCCTTCGTGCCGCGGATCAGGTCCACGATGCTGTGGGCGACGGTCTTGCCGATGGTTGCGCTGGGCATGCCGGTGCGGGGCGGGGCAGGGGTGATGTTCGTGCCCTTGGGGCTCTGGCGAGGGCGGGAGACGGGGTGGGGCGGGGCGAAGGCGATGCCCGCGGCAAAGATATTGTTGTAGGCCGGGCTCTGATAGGTGCGCGGCCAGTCAGCGGCCCGCCAGGCTTCGGGGGCCTTGGGGGTGTAGTCTCCATCCACCTTCATGAACCCCGAGGGCGCGAAGAGGCGGTCCGTGATGTCGGCACCGGTGCGATCCATGGCCTTCAGGCCCACCCCCTTGAAGGGCGGCAGCAGCATGGCGAGGTCGAAGGCCTCCTCGCCCTCGTGCCCGTCCAGGAACTCCAAGGCTGCCCGCCCCGACTCGACCTGGGCCACATGGGCCTGGGTGACCCAGCGCAGGCCCCGCTCGGCGAACAGGGATTCCGTGAAGATGTTGCTCGGCGTTACGTAACCGCCCCGCCGGATGTGGATGGAGCCCATGCCGAAGTCCCCCAACTGGAACTCGTTGGTCAGGTAGGTGATGTCGGCCTGCTCGCGCACGCCCCGGGCCCGCAGCTCGAACTCCAGATTGACGAGGAATTCAAAGGCCGCGCCCTGGCAGGTGCAGGTCCCGTGCCCGGTGCCCACCAGGAACTTCTTGCGCTCACCCTTCTTCATGCGGGCCACCAGCTCGTCCAGGGCCAAGGAGGTCTCCTCGGCGTGCCCGGGGGTGCACACCGACAGGCTGTGCCCCTTCGGGCCGAGCCCCGGGGTGGCCTCGAAGGACAATTTGGGGCCCGTGGCATTTATTAAGTAATCGTAATGGATCTTCAGCGTTGTCCCTTCCTGGCCCGGCAGGGTGCCTTCCGCCTCCACGAAGGGGCGGCCGTCCTCGACCGTGCCTTCCGGGTGGACCACGGTCGCCTTGGCCTGGTGGAAGGTGATCCCCGCACGCTGGTAGATGGGGGCCAGGGGGAACATCACCTGACTGGGCTTGAGCAGGCCGACGCCAACCCAGATGTTGGATGGTATCCAGTTGTAGTCTGAGCGCGGGGAGACGACGATCACTTCCGCGTCCTCCCCCAACCACTTCCGCAGGAAGGCGGCGCTGGTGTGGCCGGCCACGCCAGCTCCAAGAATGACGACACGCGCTTGGGCCATGGATCCTCCTTTTGACGACGTTCGAGGTTCAAGGGGCGATATGGATTTATGAGGGGTGTGGATGGAGCGTCCGCATTCTTTCACGAAATTCTAAATGCTCAAATAGTTATAAAGGATAAAAAAATATCAATTTGCTTGACCTTCGCCCCAACCCACCCGGGTTCCCCGCCTCCGGGATGGCTGAAGGAACTCTGGACAGGACCCCAGGTGAGACGGAATAGTCATCTAGGAGGCCATGTGCCGCGCCGCCCTTGCTGCAAACGAGTCGATGGACTGCCCGGAGTGCGCTATTTCAAGCCTCGGGGCATTCCCCTCATGGACCTTGAGGAAGTGGTCCTGGCCTTCGAGGAGCTTGAGGCCATGCGGCTGGCCCACCAGGAAGGGCTCTACCAGCAGGACGCGGCCGCCAGGATGGGCGTTTCCAGGGCCACCTTCGGCAGGGTCCTGGCCGCCGCCCATCAGAAGGTCACGCAGGCTCTGGTGGAAGGCAAGGCGCTGCGCATCGAGGGGGGAACCTATCGGGTCGACCCCGAACAGGGATGAAACTCCTGCTGGTCGAGGATGATGCCCGCGCCTCGGCCGCCATTGCCAAGGGGCTGAGGGCTGAAGGGTTCGTGGTTGAATTGGCTTCGGATGGGGAGGAGGGCCTGCGCCTGGCCCAGGGGGCCCGCTGGGATTGCGTGATCCTGGATGTCATGCTGCCCCGGATGGACGGCTTCACAATGCTTGGAGAACTTCGGGCCTCAGGGGTCGAGACGCCCGTGATCTTCCTGACGGCCCGGGATGCGCTGCCCGATCGCCTGCGGGGACTGGCGGCGGGGGGCGGCGACTACCTGGTCAAGCCCTTTGCTTTTTCCGAACTTCTGCAGAGGATCCGGAATCTCCTGAGCCGAGGCGCGGGGGGGCCGCCCCGAACCTGGACGGTGGCTGACCTCACCGTGGACCCGCTCCAGATGAAGGTCTACCGCTCAGGGCAAAGGCTGGATCTGAGCGCCCAGGAATTCAGGCTCCTGGAACTCCTGGTGCGTCATGCGGGGCATGTGCTGACTCGGGCCAGGATCGCCGAGGAACTCTGGGACCTTGCCTTCGAGAGCAGTCCCAACCTCGTGGATGCGGCCATCAGGCGCGTCCGGAGGAAGGTGGATGATCCCTTCCCGGTCAAGCTCCTGCATACCCGGCGCGGGATCGGCTACCTTCTGGCCGCTCGCGATGAATAGGAAGTCCCTGGTTCTTCGCCTTTCAGCGGGCTTCGCCGCGACCACCCTGGTGCTGGTGGGCCTGGGCTCGGGTTACCTTTATTTTTCCTTGAAGCGGATTCTCTTGAGGGAAGCCGAGGATGAACTCCGATGGTCCGCCGGGATGGTGACCCGCCGTCTGGAGGAACCCGGGCGCGGCTTCCAGGACCTGGGCCAGGGATGCCAGTTGAGGATTCTGGGGCGGCATGGGCAGATCCTGCTTCAGAGCCAGGGGATGCCGGGGGTGGCTGAGCGCGGGGCGGCGGGGGCCCCGACCATCGTGGAGGCGGAGGGAACCCGGTTCATGGTTCTGGAGAACATCGTCCCGGCCGGGCGGGTCCAGGTCGCCCGGGACCTTGCTCCGGAAGCCCGCCGCCTCCGTCGCTTTGCCAGGGCCTTGTGGGCGACCCTTGGGCTGACCTCCCTGGTTGCGGCCATCGTCGGCTTGTGGCTTTCCCGCCGGGGGCTGGGTCCCTTGCGGGAACTGGCGGAGCAGGCCGCGGGGATCCACCCCGAGTCCCTTTCGACCCGCCTTCATTTGGCGCAGAGCCCTGCGGAACTATGGCCCCTGGTGGAGGCGCTCAACCGCTCCCTGTCAGGATTGGAAACCGCCTTCGGGCGGCTATCGGCGCTCAATGCCGACCTCGCCCATGAACTGAGGACCCCGGTCCATTCCCTTCGGTTGGATGCGGAGCGGATGTTGGCTCAGTCCAACCTCCCGCCCGACGTCGATGAGGGCCTGTCCGGCATGATGGAGACGCTTGACCACATGGGGGCCATGATCGGGCAGATGCTGTTCCTGGCCAGGATCGAGGACCCCGGCGCGGTGCTGACCCGGGCCCCGCTCGCGGCCGGGCCTCTGCTTCAGGGGGCGGTTGAACCCTTTGAGCTGCTGGCGGAGGAGGCAGGGGTCCACCTCCATGTGGAGGCGCCGGCCGGTCTGGTCGTGACCGGGGATGGGACGCTGCTGCGCCGCGCCTTGCACAACCTCATCGACAATGCCATCCGCCATGCCCCAGCGGCGACGACGGTGTCCGTCCAGGCCCGGGAGGCCCCGGGCGCGACCATCCTGTGGGTCGAGGACGCGGGGACCGGCTTTCCGGAAGCCCAGAGGAGCCTCATCGGGCAGCGTTTTCTCCGCTCAGACCCTTCCCGCAGCCAAGACACAGGCGGAAGTGGCCTGGGGTTGGCCATTGTCCAAAGCATCATGCACCTTCACGGCGGCAGGCTTGACATCCTGAGCGGGGCCCATGGCGGGACCCAGGCCCATCTGGTCTTGCCACGAACCTGACCAAATGATCAGGTTGCGGTCATGGGCTGGTCATGTTGACCGGGCAGACTCGGTTTCATGGTGCGCACCGACGATGTTTCCCTCAGCCTGCCCAAACCCACGGGGGCCAGGCCCCTGTTGCGAGGGCTCTGCGCTTTCCTGCTTGGCCTGCCCGGGTCCCTGCCAGCGGAGGTGCCCCAGGCGGGACTCCGGGGGCATCCGAACGCCCACCTGGTGTTGGCCTGCCCGCAGCCGGAACTCAAGGGCGCCATCGATCCCGCCCTTGGACGGGCGTTTCATGAAAGGGCCTTTCGGGACCTGGCTGATTCAGGTGTCGTTCAGCCCTTGCAAGCGGGAGTGCCAGCTACGCTGGAGGCACCTTCACTGGGCACCTGGCGGCGGGCCGGCGCCAGCCTGCTCATGCGGACGCGCTTGCAGCGGAGCTGGAACGGGAAACTGATCATTCGCGTCGAGGTGGTGGATCTGGGTTCGGAGGCGGAGATCTTCCACAAGGCGTATGCCTGCGTTGATCCGTTCGTGCCAAGCACGGTCCACCGCCTGGTCAACGATTGCATCGGCGCGCTGACCGGCACCCCTGGCGTGGCGGGGGCCAAGCTGGTGTTTGCCCACGAAATGGCCGGAGGGTGCACGGAACTCTTTCAGGTGGATCCGGACGGGACGAACCTCGCCAGGATCACCCACCATGGCAGCCTCACGCGGTCCCCGGCCGTCACGGCCAACGGGAGGCTTTCCTACGTGACCTATGTGGGAGGGCTTCCCCAGATCTGGGGCCGGCTCAGCCGGAAGGATACCGCCCATCGCCTCGTGCCTGCCGAAGGCGCAGCAGCCACCATGGCCTTCGCTCCGGCTTGGTCTCCCAACGGCAAACGACTGGCCTTTGTCCAGCCCAGCGTGCGCGGCGCGGCCGATATCTTCATCATGCCCGTCGGCCATGGACAACCTCGACCGCTTACCCGAGCCTCCGGCGTGAATGCTGAACCCGCCTGGAGTCCCTCGGGACAACAGATCGCCTTCACCTCCGACCGGACGGGTGTCCGCCAAATCTACATCATGGCGATCGATGGCACGTCGGTCAGGCAAATGACCCAGGCAGGGACGGCCAACACCAGCCCCGCCTGGAGCCCGGACGGCAAGATGCTCGCCTATGTCTCGGAGGCGGACGGGCACCCAGGCTTGTTCGTGCTGCTCCTGGCTGAGGGCAAGGCCTATCGGGTGACGCTGGGCGGCGTGGACCCGGAAGCGCCGTCCTGGTCCCCCGATGGTCGCTGGCTGGCCTTCGCAGGTGCGCTCCCCGAGGGGCAGCGGCACCTGTATGTTGCCAATTTGAGCGGAACCCAGGTCCGCCAGGTGCTTGATCTTCCGCACTGTCAAGCACCGCAATGGTCCCGGTTCCAATTTTAGGAGGTCACCATGCAGCGCCTGGTTGATGCCCAAGTCATGAGTATCGAGGCTGTCCTTCAAGCGGCCAAGGACCGGCAGGCGCCCATGTCCTGCCGGGCAGAAGGCGCGACGCGCAGCCTGGCCAGGCTCCACTGCATCGGCTTCCTTCCCGGTGAGTCCATGGACCTGGCCAATTTCGGCTGGCGAGACCACCTCCCGAGCCTGGGCACGATCATTCAGATGGCCATTCTGGTCGAGGATGACGTTTGCTTCCTGAAGGCGCCGGTTCTGGGCAGTATCCATGGCGATGGGAACCCCATGCTGCGCTTGGGATGGCCCGCCTTCTCCGCGGCGCCTCAACCCAAGGCGCGACTGGCAGTCGCTGCCAACGGCCTGCCCTCATTGCCGGCCTTGCTCTGGCGGCCGGGGGAATGGCTGGAGGCCCAGGTGCTCAACCTCACTGGGCGCTTTGCCGACCTTGGACTGGGCGCCGCCATCCCCCTCGAACTTCACCAGCAGGTTGAAGCCCAGACCCTTTTACCGGACGGCTGCCGACTGGCCATCACCGGGGAAGTCCAGCGCTTCGCATGGGTCAAGGGCGACCCCCAGCCCATGCGCTTCAGGGTGACCCTGGAGCGCATGGTGATCTCCGATCAGGAGGCCCTCTGCCGTTTCATCCTGGGCAGGAACCTCGCCGCACCTGGGAAGGTGTACGCGAATTTCCGTTTGAAACATCCGGCCCCGCCAACTGCTGGCCCATCGGGCCTCGATCCGCTCTGGGGCAGTTCATTTCAAAGACCAGGTACATCATCTGCCCATGCCGTTCAACAGTGAGTACCCCGGGGGCACCGGGTTGCAGCTTCCCCAGTTCGGCTTTCAAGTCCTCCACTTGAACCAGGACCGATTGATTGAGCGCATGAAGCAGATCCCCTGGCTTCAAATCGCCGGTCACCGCGTTGGCATCCATGGACAAGGCGGCCACCAGCACGCCGGAAGGGATGCGCACGGGGCCCACCAGCGGGGCAAGGGTCTCGCCATACTCCGCAGCGAAGATGCCCAGCCTACCGACGCGGTTGGCCGGGTTCACCAGGTCCTCCAGGTGTTCGATGCCCTCGCCGCGAGGCAGCGCGGGAATGACCAGGGGCACCTTCTCGGCTCCCCGGAGGATCACCATTTGCAGGGGTTCTTCGAGGGGATGGAGCATCAGGGCTGTGCTGAAGTTGTGCAGGCTGATGATGTTTCTGCCATCCACCGCGAGGACGACATCCTTGGGCCGGAGCCCACCGCTCTCGGCGGCGCCCCCTGGCACCACATCGGCGATGATGACGCCCCAGTCCTGGGTCAGTCCAAGTCCTGCCGCGAGTTCCGGGGTGATGTTCTGGGTCGCGGCCTTGAGCTGGAGGCGCCGAACCCGGCCATCCTTGCGCAACCGCTCGTAGACGAACTGGATGGCCCTGGCCGGTATCGCGAAGCCGAGGCCCTCGCTGCCGCCGCCCTCGGACATGATGAACGTATTCAGGCCCACCACCTTGCCCTCCATGTTCACCAGGGGGCCGCCGCTGCTGCCGTGGTTGATCGGCGCATCCGTTTGCAGATATTCCATGGGCAGCGCTGGATTGGCCTGACGTCCCACGGAACTTATCACGCCGAAGGTGATGGAATTCCGGAGGCCTTCAGGGCTCCCGATGGCCAGCACCAAGGCGCCCGGATGTATGGCCTGTTCGGTTTCCAGGAGCAGGGGCGGCAGGCCGTGGGCTTCGATCTTCAAGAGGGCCAAATCGGAATCCCGATCCATGCCCACGAGCCTGGCCTCGTACACATGCTTGAAAGGGGCAGGCGCCAGGGGCGTCGTCACGGGCAGGGTGAGTTCCACCTTGATCCTTTGGGCGCCTTGGACCACATGGGCGTTGGTGATGATAAAGCCATCAGGGTCCAGGATGACCCCGGACCCGAGGCTGTGCTGCCGCATCACCATGCCGACCGGGGCGCCGCTGCCTTCGCCCACCGAAGCAAAGCCGGAGGTCTGGATCTGGACCACTGAGGGCGATACCTTCTCGGCCAGGGCCTGGAGGGCTGCGTTGAAGGGCCTGAGGGCGGGGCCGGCTTCGGATGACCAACGGCCTGCGGGGGCCGCGAAGCAGGGACAACCGGTGCCTTGAAGAACGACGAGCAAGCCAATCATGCCGAGTTGTTGCTGGATGTTGATCATCACTCACCTCCGTGCGGGCTGGCAGCCATGGAGCGCCATGCCGGGTTCGGCTCACCAGGCCATGAGCCTGCCGGTGCAAGCGTAGCCCGGTTCGCATGGATGGCCCTCGCTTTGATGAGAGGATTCGCCTTCTGCCTTCGCCCTGGGCATTTCTCCCAGGGCCTCAGGGAGAAAGGCCCGGTGCTTCAGCCTTGAATGTGGCTGGGGCAGGCATTATTCGTTAGTACGATCCTTGCATGTGGTTTCTGGCTGCCGCCGAATCCCCAAGGAGGGCCTGATGTTCAAACCTGTTGCCCTGTCCCTTTCATTGCTGCTGTTCCTTCCCGTTCTCGGGCAGACGGGTGGACCTCGTCACCTCCCGGTTCCTTCATCATCCATGGGGCCCAACTTGCCTCACCTCCGGGGGGTGCGGCGGTCCGGGGCCCGGGTGGTGTATCCCAGCCTGAATGCAGCCGTGGTCATGGTGGTGGAAGACCAGCCGGCGCCTTGGGTCACCGTGGCGCCAAAAGGCACATGGCTGTTCCGTTGCCTGGCTCCAGTGCCCATCCCGGATGGGGGGCTGTCACAGTCGTCCTGGATGGAGGCCTCCAGGGTGGTCTCCGGGGGCAACACCATTGCCCAGCTTTATCCGCTTGGGTGGGGCTATTGAGGCCAGGCCCCCGCAGGAAGGTGGGTTGACGATTCGACCCCTGGTTTCTGTCATTCATCCCCATGGCCCTGTCATTGGCCATCGAGGCGACTCTGCATGGCCTGAACAGCCCTCCAATGGAGTTCAGCGGGGGCCTTCCCCCGCCTTTGGAGGCAAGCCATGACGATCCTCTCTCACACCCTCACCCGTGCCCTTCTGGCGGGAACCCTCCTGTCCACGTTCCTGCCTGTGGGCGCCCAGGCAGGTCCTTCGGGACGAAGGGGCTGCGGCAACGCGGACGCAACCAGCCGCTGCAACAACCTGCCGGAACTGACCAAAGCGCAGCAGGCGGCTGTAGACGCTTTGGCCGACAAGCACCGTCCTGCCCTGGAAGCCAAGCGCAAGGCCGCCGGAGACGCCCGCGAGGCGCTCAGACAGGGGCAGGCCAAGACCGGGGTGGATCGCGCGACGCTGAAAGCCTTGTTCGACAAGGAGAGTCAGGCCCGGTTCGACCTGTTGGATGAACACCAGGCGCTCCGGCAGGAAACCGAAAAAGTGCTCACCCCTGAACAATTGACCCTATGGGAACAGCGCCGAGCCGATGGGCCCCGCATGGGGGGCGGCGCCAGGGGTGGCATGGGCATGGGCGGCGGAAGAGGCATGGGTGAAGGCAGGGCTATGGGGATGGGCGAAGGCAGGATGACGGGCCATGGCATGAACGAGGGTTCCTGCCCTCAGGGTCAGCATTGAACTAGACTATTTAACCATGCAGGCATCAGCTCTTCCCGGCAGCACGCTCGACAGGATCCGGCGCCCCTTGATCTGGGGCGCCATCCTGGCTTTCGGCGTCCTGTGGAATCTCACCCGCTGGGCCCTTGGCTCCGGGGGCCTGCCCGTGGATGGGGAACTGCTGGCCCCCTTCGCCTGGGGTTTCTTCTTCCTCGCCCTGGCGCCCCTTCCCTGGCAGTGGACCGGGGATGGCCGCCGGACTGCTTCGCTGCCCCGGGGCCTGGCGCAGGCCATCCCTTTCAACGCTGTGTGCGCTGCCGCCCTGTTGCTGCTGCTGGGCGCCGGGGGGGCACCTCTGCCCATGGGCCCCATGCGGATGGGGCGGGGGATGGGACACGGCATGGGACGTGGCATGGGCATGATGGGACCCGGCATGCGTGGACCCATGGATGACCTGGTGCCTCGCAGGCTCCTGATCCTCGGGGCCGCCTACTTCTGTTTCGCGATGATGCTGGGCGCGATCCTGGCCCAGATGGAGCGGGCGGAACACGGGGAGGACCAGGCCATGAAGGCAGCGGCCCAGGCCCGCCTGAAGGCCCTCCAGAACCAGATGAATCCCCACGTGCTCTTTAACGCCATCAGTGGCGTGACGGAGATGGTGCGCGAGGATCCGGCCGGGGCCGAGCGTGCCCTGCTCGATCTCGCGGGCCTGCTGCGCTACCTTCTGGACCACGGCGGCCAGGCGCTCCAGACCCTGGGCGAGGAGCGGATCCTGGTGACAAGATATCTGGCCCTTGAGCAGCTCCGCCTGGGCAAGCGGCTGCGGGTCGAGTGGCGCTGGGACTCCGGCCTGGATGACCGAAAGCTGCCCCCCCTGCTGCTGCAGCCCCTCGTGGAAAACGCGATCAAGCACGGCATCGCGCCGGAGCGCGCCGGAGGTGAGCTGCGCATCTCGGCGCGGTCCTCGGGCGCGGACCTGGAACTGGAAGTCGCCAACACAGGCCTGCCTCCCCGTGAGGGCGCGGCCGAAAGCGTCGGCCTGGGCAATCTTCGGGAAAGGTTGGCCATCCTTGGAGCGGATCCCATCGCGGCGTTCCGGCTCCGGAGGGAAGGCCCCTGGACCCTGGCCGTGCTCCGAGTGCCCATGAAAGGGCTTCCAGATGACTGAGACGCTTCGGGTCGCCGTGGCTGAAGACGAGCCCTATAACTTGAAACGCCTGGTCCGGCTGCTCAAGGATCAGGGCTGCCAGGTGGTGGCGGAACTGGAAGACGGCTTGGCCGTCATGGAATGGCTGGATGCCGGAGGGACGGCAGACGCCTTGTTCCTGGATATCCAGATGCCGGGCCTGACCGGCTTGGAGGTCATGGCTGAACTCCAGGCTGCGCTCCCGATCGTGCTGGTGACCGCCCATGCTGAACACGCTGTGAAGGCCTACGAGTATGCCGTGGTGGACTACCTGCTCAAGCCGGTCGCCGAGGACCGCCTCGCCGTGACCCTCGGGCGCCTGAGGGCGGCGCGTCCCCGGCAGCCGGATCCGAATGCCGGCCGGCCTTTCCGCTTTCCCGTGAGGGCGGGGGAAGGGTTGGTGTTCCTCGATCTTGCCAAGACCTCGCACCTGGAATTTGAGGATGGGGCCGTCTGGGCATACGCCGCCGGGCGTTGGCGAACCCTATGGAAAACGCTGGCCGAGGCGGAGCTGGCCATGGAGGGCAGGGGGCTCATCCGAGGCCACCGGCACCTGCTCGTGCGCCCCGAAGCCATCATCGGCATCCGGAACCTCACCTCTGGCCGTTTGGAGGTCAAGCTGACCGGAGGCCTGGCCGTGGAGATCAGCCGCGGCGCGGCGCCTGCCTTGAAAACGCGGCTGAGCATTCCTTGAGGGGCTTAGCGTGCTCCTTGCTCAGTGCTGGCAGGGGGGCAGGAAACAGTTGTGTAATAGTGAGCATATGATCAATATGGTGACCGGGGCCTCCCAGCGTCCCAGCCAAGCCCAGGTGGCAGACCGGGCGTTCCCGTTCGTCCTCATTGCTTCAAGGAGCTTCCATGAACCAGATCCGCATCGCCATTCCCTCCACCCTGCCCGGAGGCCTTGAGGCCGGCGTCGGGGCCCATTTCGGGCATTGCGAGGTCTATACCCTGGTCGACGTGAAGGACGGCGCGATTACCCAGGTCGGGACCCTTCCCCCCGTGCCTCATGTACAGGGCGGGTGCCTGGCTGCGGTGGATCATCTGGCCAAGCACGGGGTGACCGCGCTTATCGCCGGTGGGCTCGGCATGCGTCCGCTCATGGGCTTCAACCAGGCGGGCATTGAGGTCTACCAGGGATCAGGCGTCGCCACCGTAGGCTCGGCCGTCCAGGCCATGATCGGGGGCGACTTGCCTCAGTTCACCCGTGAGTTCACCTGCGGGGCCCATTAGCCGTCACTGGAAGTCCAAATCCGCAACGCAGGAGGCACCATGACCGACACCCGACATTTTGATCAAGCCGCTGGAGCCTGGGATCTTGAGGCGCGGCGGGTCGCCCTGGCCCACGGTGTGGCCAGGGCCATCCAGGAGCGCGTGCCGCTCCTGAGGGCGATGGATGTGCTCGATTTCGGTTGCGGCACTGGCCTGGTGACGCTGGAACTGGCCCCGTGGGTCGGCGCCATGACCGGGGCTGATACCTCTGCCGGGATGCTGAAGGTGCTCTCGGAGAAGGCTGGGGCGGCAGGCCTCACCGTGGCGCAGAAGATCCTGGACGGCCAGGACGAGCTGGCCCTCGGCGGGCCCTATCACCTCATCGTAAGCAGCATGACCCTGCATCATGTGGTCGATGTGGCTGGGCTCTTCCGCCAGTTCGCGACCCACCTCCGGCCTGGTGGTCAGGTGGCCTTGGCTGACCTGGATGCCGAGGATGGCAGTTTCCACGATGGGGTTCCCGGCGTTCATCACCTGGGGTTCCGGCGGGAACAAATCAGTGCCTGGCTGGAGGCCGCCGGCTTCCTTGACGTCCAAGTGGAAACCGCTGTCGTGACGCGCAAGGGCGAAAAGGAATATCCCGTGTTTCTGGCCACCGGCAGGCGCGCATAGGCGGCGCTCGGCCATGTCCCCCACCCTGCCTGCGGTAGCCCTCAGGGCTGGCCGTCCCGAAAGGTTGAAAGATCCTTTATCGTCAGCCGCCCAAGCTCCAGAGCTACCTTTTCCCGGATCTCATGGCAGCAGGCCCGGGCGGGGCAACCGGGCCTTCCGGTACACATCCCCAGGCCAAGGAGGCACGAGGCCGTGGCATCGCTTCCGTCCACCAGGGCCACCACCGTTCCCAGGTAGATTGCGCCGGGGGCTTGGGCCAGTTTGAAGCCCCCACCCCTGCCCCTGTGCCCCATTACGATCCCGCCCTTGTGAAGACTTTGCAGCAGCTTCGCCAGATAGGGCGCGGGGATGCCGGTGTGTGCAGCCAGGTCTTGCGCTCGACAGTACTTTCCTTCAGGCCCATCCAGGCAGGAAAGGGCACGAAGGGCATAACTCGCGGTCAGAGAAAGGTTGGTCAAGGGGGGCCCTCTCAAAAGGCATCAGAGGTGGATGACTGTTCCAACCGTGGCTGGGATGAAACGCTCCCCGAAGCGGTGCTGAAGGGCCGCCATCATGGCGAAGCCGGTGCAGTGGTTGGCCGCGATCAACTCGGGTGCCAGGGCTTCCAGCGCGTCGAGGCTCGCGCTGCGTTGGAGCGGCCCGGCAGGGCCCAGGTGGGTTCCACCAAGCCAGGCATGGAGCCTGGATGCGCCTGTAAGGCCAAGACCGAAACGGACGGTATTGATGAGCCCGGCGTGGGCGCAACCACCGATCACCTGCAGGCCCCGGTCTCCAATGCGGAACAGGGAACCATCGTCCAGGATCGGGTCTTCCGAACCCTTGCCATCGGAGGCGAAAGTGAGGAGTTTGGGATCCCCCATTTCGTAGGCCGTGGTTCTTGGGACCTGACCACTGAACCAGAGGCCGGGCATGACTTCGACCGGCTGCTTCGAAAGGCGCCATGCAGCCCCCAGTTCCGTCAAGAGTGGCCGAGGGAAGGGGATGCCGATGGAGCGCCGCTTGCCGGCCACGGAAACGCGCGTCTGGAAGATGTCCTCATGGCCATAAACAGGCAGTGCTTTGCCCGCATGTTGAAGGATCGCCATCAGTCCGCCGGTGTGATCGTAGTGCCCATGGCTGATGACAATGGCGTCGAGGCTGGAAGGATGGATGCCGAGAAGGCCAAGGTTGTGCACGACGATTCCGGTTTGGCCGGTGTCGAAAAGGATGCGGGTGCTTCCATCCTCAAGCAGGAGCGCCAGTCCGTGTTCAGCCAGAAACGGCAGCCGCGCCGAGGGAGGAACACTGTTGTCGACCACCACGGTGACCTTCATGGCATGCTCCTGGGTTCGTTCGCCCAAATCAAACAAAGCTGTTGACCAACTATTTGACCATTTTAGCATATAGTTGTTGTCATGATAAATAAAGCCCGATGCCCTTAGCCGAACCGCCGATCTCTGACCTCAGCCGAGGGTTCCCCCGAAAAACACCTGCTGCCACGCCATCCTCCTCTCGTCCCGGAGCAGCCATGAATGTCTTCCTCCTCAAACGCCTCGCCCTGGCCCTGCCGCTGGGGGGCGGTCTGGGTTATGCCTATCAGCGCATCATCGGCTGCCGGACCGGCACCTGTCCCCTGACCGCGACGCCCCTCCGAGCGATTCTATACGGTTGTTTCATCGCCCTGCTCTGGGCCCTGGGCGGTCGCTCCCAATCCTAAGCATGGAGTGTGGTGCATAATGCAATCGCGAGGTGCACGGTGGAACGACTGCTTGCCAAGAAGCCGGGCGCGGCTTCCGAAGGACCGCCCTCGGACCTTCGCACCATTCTGGATTCCATCAATGACGGGGTCTTCACTGTGGATGGCGACTTCCGCGTCACGTCCTTCAATCGGGCCGCCGCCGAGATCACCGGCGTGCCCGCGGTCCAGGCACTGGCCCAGCCATGCTGCGAAGTCTTTCGTGCCGACATCTGCGAAGGTGAATGCGCCCTGAAGGAGACCCTGGCGACTGGCGTCCCCATCGTCAACAAGCAGGTCATCATCATGAAACCCACTGGCCAGCGTGTGCCCATCAGTGTCTCCACAGCTTTGCTGAAGAATGCCAGCGGCGAGATCATGGGTGGGGTCGAGACCTTTCGCGACATGACGCTCGTCGAGGAGTTGCGCAAGGCCGTGGAAGGACGCAGCTCCTGCCAGGACATGATCTCCGCCAGTCACGCCATGCAGGAGGTCTTCAGGCTCCTTCCGGTCATTGCCGAGAGCGAGAGCACGGTGCTCATCCTCGGCGAGAGCGGCACGGGCAAGGAACTCATGGCCAGGTCCTTGCACGAGCTGAGCCGTCGGGCCCGGAAACCGCTGGTGACCCTGAACTGCGGGGCCCTGCCCGACACCTTGCTGGAGGCGGAATTGTTCGGCCACAAGGCCGGTGCCTTCACCGACGCCAAGAAGGATCGCAAGGGCAGGATCGCGGCGGCAGAAGGGGGAACCCTGTTCCTGGACGAGATCGGCGACATAGCTCCAGCCACCCAGGTGCGCCTGCTCCGGGTACTCCAGGAACGAACGTACGAGCCCCTCGGGTCCAACGAGTCCGTGAAGGCCAACGTCCGGTTCCTGGCGGCGACCCACAAGGACCTGCGGGCTGAAATGGAGGCCGGCCGGTTCCGCGAGGATCTCTATTACCGGGTGAATGTGATGCAGATTGCAATCCCCCCCCTGCGGGACCGGGCCGAGGACATACCGGCCCTCGCCCAGCGTTTTCTGGAAAAACAGAACGGGCTCCATGGGAAGAACCTCCGGGGTTTCACCTCGGAGGCCATGGGGCGCCTTTTGGGGCATGAGTGGCCAGGCAACATCCGCGAACTCGAGAATGCTGTGGAGCACGCCTGTGTGTTATGCCGGAAGGGGTTGATCGGTCCGGAATGCCTGCCCCGGAACCTGGGCGGGACCGCCAGCGCCAGGAGCGGAGCGGTTGCAGCGCCGGATCTTCGAGCCATGGAACGGGCCACGATCCAAGCCGCCATGAAACGTCACGGCGGGAACCGTACGGAAGTGGCCAGGGAGCTGGGCATCAATAAAACCACCCTCTGGCGGAAGCTCAAGCGGATCTGAGCCAGGCATTGCAAAGTGCATTCGGACCGTCGGTCGCATGGGTGCAATTTGCAATCATTGCGTAAGGCTTGAACAATATCGATATGTAAATATTTAAAAACATAATAGTTGATGGATTGGTCCGGTATTTGCCTCTCCCAGGGTTGGAGGTTCCATGCTGGTGGCCGTTCCCACATTCCATGGTCGGGTTTCGCCGACTTTTGATTTCTGCCATCGGGTCACCTTCTGGCAGATGGAGGGGAAGGCCTTCCAGAAAATGGCGGACAAGAAATGCAAACAGACCGACCTGATCGAGAAGGCGATGAACCTTCAGGCCATGGGGACGGAACTGCTGCTGTGCGGAGCCATTGGGCCGGTGCTCGAACAGAACTTGAAGTCCAGGGGCATCCAGGTCGTTGCGGGCATTGCCGGGGATGTGCACGAAGTGCTCGCGGCGTTTGCCTGTGGAGCACTGGATGAACCTCGCTTTCGTCTTCCCGGCGCAGGGAGCAGGCAACCCGAAGCAGAAGGTGGGCCTGCCGATGGCTAAGTACTGACCAAGAACGCCGGTTTCCGGCCAACCACTCAAGGAGCTTCATCACACCTTCCACTTCCTGGGCCCTCTCCTGATGGGGAGGCGCTCCCGGTTTATCCAAAGCTCTCGTTCAACCCCGCTCTGGCTTTCCAGAGCCTGTTGCCTTTGCCCCCGCGCCTCTCGGCGCACCATGAAAAGGACAGAATCATGAAACTTATCCACCTCGTAGCCTTGGCGGCCCTGCTCGCCGCGCCCCTCGCTGCCGAAACCAAAGGCAGCGACGTCAAAGGGAAGTATTTCTACAAGAAGAACTGCAAATCCTGCCATGTGGAGAAGGGCAGCGCGAGCGTGCTGACGCCGCTGTCCAAGCCGCAGGCCGGATGGCGGAAGTTCTTCGAGGCCGGCAAGCATGGCAAGAACGGGGAACCGCTTGAGCCGAAGTACGGGACGGCCCAGCAGATGATCGATATCCGCACCTTCCTCATCAACCATGCCGCCGATTCGCCCCAGCCCGAAACCTGCGGCGGCTGATCTAACCACGAACTTCTAGAACCGAAGCCATTCCGGAGCCAAACATGCGCATTGCGAGCATCACCGCCATCCTGGCCATCATGGGACCCTTGGGGCTTTTGGCCCAGGCCCCGGATGTGCAAAAGCAGGTGGAAGAACTGAAACAGAAAGTGGAAGTCCTCGAGGCCAACGCCAAGGCCCAGGAAAAGGCCCTGACCAAGGTCGAAACCAAGGTCGCCCAGAACAACATCGCCTGGGGCGGGGATCTCACCACCCGTTTCGATGAGATCAAGGAACACTTCAAGCCATACCAGCAGTTCATGGGTTTCATCCAGAACCCCGGCCAGAGCGCCAGCAACCCGTACCCCTTCGCACCCATGGCCCAGCAGATGGGCGCCCAGGACCTGAGCAACCCGGTGGAATGGTCCACGCAGTTGCATCTGCGCATGACCATGAACGTCAGCGAGAATGGCAAGATCATGGGGCGCCTGACCATGTACAAGATCCATGGTGGAGCGGATGTGCCGATCTTCAACGGCTCGCCCAACACCGTGGCGAATTCCTTCAGCAGCGGCGCCGTGCCCAGTTCGGACAACCTGATCGTGGAGCGGGCCAGCTTCGTCTACGATTGGCCCAAGGTCGGCATCCTCTCGATCGGCAGACAGAACACTTCGGGTGGTCCTCCGGACGAGGTGCGGGAGCAGACGGAGCGTTCGGCCACCCCTCAGGCCCTGGCCGTCAACGCCATGGTGGACGGGATGGGCTTCAAGTTTCATCTGGAGCCCTTGGGGTTGCCCGAGCACAGCCTGCTCGGCATCTGCTATGGCGTTGGCTTCGAAAGCGGCTTGGGTGGCGGCGGCAGCGTGGCGTCCACTTCCATCCCGGTCGGCTATAACTTCACCCAGGCGACCATGGCGAACCCTGGCGGGGCGACCGCGCAGATGGGCACGATCAGCGGGCTGAAGGACAGCACCGTCCTGGGCGCCATGCTGGATGTACCCCTGCTGTTCGAGGGCCTGGGCACCGTGAACGCCGCCAACTTCTACCTGGGCTACAACCGCTTCGGCAACATGACCGATATTCCCTTCGGCACCACCAGCGGCTTTCCGCTCATGGGGCTCTCCAGCGCCCAGAACGTGACCGCCACCGCCAACCTGGGCGACATGGACCAGTGGGCAGCCACCTGGAAGCACCGGATGGGCGATACCTTCACCTATTTCGCGAGCCTGGGCTACATCAAGAGCCATCCCAATGGCCAGGTGTCACAGTACGGCGCCTACTGGAACATGCCCAAGGCCATGGGCGGCAACACCGCCCAGCTCAGCGGCTTTGGCGGGCTCCTGGGCGATGCCAACCATAGCGAGACCGCGACGGCCACCTATGTGGGCATGCGCTGGGACCCCATCGATACCCTTGGGTTCGGCCTGGAGTTCAACCACGGCTCGCCCCGCTGGTTCACCTATGACCCGGCTGTCGGTGAGCCGACCCAGAAACTGGGCACCCGGGGCAACGTGGTGGAGGTCTATGCCCAGTGGCAGTTCGTCCACAACGTCTTCCTCAAGGTCGGCTACACCGACTACAGCTACAGCACCGCCTTCAGCGGCTGGCAGATCGCCCCGGCCGCGCAGTCCGGTTCCTGGGAAGCGGCCTACAACCTCAACAACAACCCGATGCTCCAGTACGCGTCTCCTTCCAGCATGAAGAACGCCTACGTCTCTCTCCAGGCCAGGTTCTGAGTCTCGCCATCCCGCGGGCCTCAAGGGCCCGCGGGGCTGGCCATAGGCGCGTCCGGGCTCAGCCCCATGCCGCCACGAGGAGTTTGCATGCTCACCCCCTCAAGAAAACCATCTCTCCCCTGGGCCCGGCGGCTGCTCCGAGTCGCAGTGGCGGTTTGGGCGGCGGTCCTGCCGCCCCTGGCCGCGCAGACCGCGCTGCCAGGTCACGGTGCCTATACCCAGCAGCACACTGAACACGCTGGCAACGTCACGGCCGACCACAGCAAATACAAGGTCCTTCAAGGGCCTTTCAAGGATGGGGATGGCTCCGCTGTGACCCGGGCCTGCGTGTCCTGCCACTTGAAGGCCGCGCAGCAGGTCATGGCCACCAAGCACTGGCGGTGGCGGCCGGAGGCCAAGGGCCTGGAAGGCTACGGAAAAGCCACGCACCTGGTCAACAACTTCTGCATCTCGACCATCGGCGGGAACCAGGAGGCCTGTTCCCGCTGTCATGCCGGCTATGGGATGAAGGATCAGAACTTCGACTACAACAATCCGGACAACGTCGATTGTCTGGTCTGCCATGACACCACCGGCGATTACGAGAAGATCAAGGGCGGATATCCGAATCCGGCCGTGCCCCTGGCTGACATCGCCCAGAAGGTGGGCCTGCCGACCAACCAGAACTGCGGTGTCTGCCACTTCTTCGGGGGGGGCGCCGATGCGACCAAGCATGGCGATCTGGACGACACCATCCTGAAAGCTCCCCGGGCCGAGGATGTGCACCTCTCCAAGGAAGGCGCGGGCATGGTCTGCATCGACTGCCACGCGGGCAGCAGCCATGACGTGGGCGGGCCGGATTACGTGGTACCTGCCGACCGGCGGGAAAAGCCCAAGTTCGCCGGGGAAGTGGCCTCCCGGATGTCCTGCACGGCCTGCCACACTGAAGCGCCGCACCAGTCCTACATCCTCAACCGCCACTACCGCAAGGTGGCCTGCCAGACGTGCCACATCCCGAGTTTCGCCCGCGGCGGCATGGCCAGCAACCTCAGCTGGAACTGGTCCAGCGCAGGGCGGCTCAAGGATGGCAAGCCCTACGAGGAACACGACAGCAGGGGCTTCGAGGCCTACAATACAATCCACGGTGAAATGACCTGGGATGTGAACGTGAAGCCCGAGTACGTCTGGTACAACGGCAACATGACCTTCCTCACGCTCAAGGACAAGCTTCCCGGCGTGCGCCCGGTTCCGATCAACACGATCCTGGGCAGCTACGGCGATCCCGAGGCCAAGATCTGGCCCTTCAAGCGCCATGACGGGGACCAGCCCTACGATCCCATCCTGAACGACTTCGTGGCGCCCTACACCGCCGGGCCCAAGGGCTCTGGTGCCTATTGGGGGGATTACAACTGGGACGTGGCGATCAAGATGGGCATGGACAAGGCAGGGTTGCCCTACAGTGGCCAGCATGGTTTCGTGACCACCAGCATGTGGTGGCCCATCACCCACATGGTTGCCCCCAAGGAGCAGGCCCTGGCCTGCACCGAGTGCCACGCGCCCAAGGGGCGGCTCGCGACCGTCAAAGGCTTCTACCTGCCGGGCCGGGACCATGGCAATCCCATCGACTGGTTCGGCTGGGCGCTGGTCCTGTTGACCTGTGGCGGGGTCTCGGTCCATGGGATCTATCGGGTCATCGCCGGACGCTCAAGGAGGAACTCATGACCCGGATCGTGCTCTATTCCGTATTCAACCGGCTCTGGCATTGGTGCCAGGCGATGCTGATCCTGCTCATGGCCCTCACGGGTTTCGAGGTCCGGGGCACCTTCCACCTCCTGGGCTATCTCAGGGCCGTCAATCTGCACAATGCCTTCGCGGTGGCCCTGCTGGTCCTCATCCTGTTCGCCATCTTCTGGCATGTGACCTCGGGGGAGTGGCGGCAGTACATCCCGACCCGGAGGTTCCTGGGCGAAATGATTGCTTTCTACCTGACCGGCATCTTCCAGGGCGCGCCCCATCCGATCCGCAAGGAGCGCACGGCCAAGTTGAATCCGCTGCAGCGTCTGGCCTATCTTGGCTTCAAGATCCTCATCATCCCGGTGCAGGTCACCACCGGAGCGTTCTACTTCTTCTACCCCCAGTTGAACAACCATGGCTGGCCCGCGGGTTCGCTTTGGCTGATCTCAACCCTGCACGTCCTGGGGGCCTTCGGTCTGCTGGCCTTCTTCGTGGGCCATGTGTACCTGACCACCACCGGTCATACCCCCTTGGCGAACCTGAAGGCCATGCTGGTGGGCTATGAGGATGTCGAGGAAGAACAACACTGAAGCAACAGGGCGCACGGAACGTGGCGATGCCGCGTTCCGTGCGCACTTCAGGGCCACCCACGTCAGCGGCCCCTGAACAACGATAGGGGAGGGCATGATGATCTTGGAGCCACTCAACGAGCCGATGATGGAGGAAGTCTCGAGTCTTTTTCTCGCCCTCGGCAACCCTGCCCGCTTGAAAATTTTGCGCTGCCTGCTGCACTCGGCAACGGCGATCAACGTGGGGGCGGTTTCCTCGGCCACCGGGTTGTCCCAAGCCAATGCAAGCATACAGTTGGGCATCCTGGTCAGATCGGGACTTATCACCCGGGAACCGCGGGGGCAAGCAGCCTATTTTCTGCCGGTCCTGCCCTTGGTGGATGAACTTTGGCAAATGGTCAGCGGGCATGTCGCCAGCCGCATCAGGGGCGCCTACCAAGGGATCAGTTAGACTTGGGTGGCCTATCGTGCGGACGGGTCAACCCTTCAGAAGGGACTGGATCTCGTCCGAACTGGCGACCCTTCCTTGGATTTTCACTTGGCCATCCAGGGCAAGGGCGGGCGTGGTGAGGATGCCCCGTGAGGCGATC
>Ga0316217_10001800_pt1 | contig 27030 bp, 21 predicted proteins | sample 1anoAmetaG_FD_203633 | JGI IMG/M metagenome (GOLD analysis project Ga0316217, IMG submission 203633) | Freshwater microbial communities from Trout Bog Lake, Wisconsin, USA - 1anoA | ecosystem: Environmental > Aquatic > Freshwater > Lake > Hypolimnion/Profundal zone | place: USA: Wisconsin...
GCAGCTTTTCTTCCAAGACACTTCTCACTCTCCAGCTCATAAAGCCGTTGTACTCAATCGGCCAAAGCTCGTGAAGTGTCAGGCTATTGCCCGGTTCAAAATGTCAACCTATTGACCGGTCCGTACCGGCGCACGTGTGCTGCCCCCCCCCCGTATTTTGGGCGTAAAATCCTTGTATTCTTTAGGTTACAGGAAGGGTTGCGCTGTAAAATCGTCAAAACAAAGGAGCTCCCTGCAAAATCGTCCAGGATAAGGAGTTACGAGGCGTTTTGGCCTCTGATGGTTGATTCCGCGTGGTCTCCCTGGTCCCCAAATGCGAGGGACCAGGGGCACCCAGCGAAGAGGGCTTACCGGAACGATGATTGAAGGAAGACTTCTGGAATCATTGTGCGACGAAGTAGGGAAATAATCTGCAAGGGACTGGCCGTCCAGGCAGACGCTCGCTATTCGCTCACAGGGGGTTCGTGGAAGCCCCGGTCCCCAAATGCGAGGGACCGGGACACCCGGCGATTCAACATACGTTGTGTATTGTTGTGCGGAATCACGGTGTATCCTGTGAGCAAGTTGCCGGAAGGGGATGAGTATGAAAGCTAAAAACTCAGCTTGGGTCGTGTTTACTGTCGTCTGCTTTGGTCTTGGGATTCTCTTGGGGTGTGACGCACACAAACAGCCAGCGAACGCAGCTAAACCCACTGCTGAAGCACAGCCCCTGTTTACGCCAATAGCGGCAAGCTTGGCACAGCAGACGATGTGTGATGAGCAAGCCGCAAAGAAATTCCATGAGACCAAAGTGACTGGTACAGGGCTGCTTGGTGACGGTTACACAAGCCATTATGATCCCAATGTCAATGTATGCTATGCGCACCTGAATTATCTTGCTGCGAGGAAGGCGGGAAACACTAGAGCGGAAATGGTCTTGGATGCGTTTGAAGGTAGAGAGTATGCCACTTATGTTGGACCGGATTCAAAGAATGGAATAACAAAACCCCAGCAGTGCCAAATACTTATACCAGGCAAACCCGCTCAGGAGTGCCAGTCAGTCGATGAATTTGACGGCCTCATAGAGAAATACTTTGGCGTTACGCAGTAAATTTTTGCCTAAGTAGTCAGTTCAAATTGGTTGAAAACCACTCGAATGACAAGTCCTATTTTTTCCCCGACTGGAAACCGAAAAAGAGTGTTTACTTACGCCCGCCAGATCAGAGCATTGAATTTGCGCGATCTGCTCATGCGGCGTTGTGGAGCCACCGGAAGGAACTTCGATGATCACATGAAGAAATTCCGTCATTTCATCCGGTGCCACCACCCGGTGCTTAGCATCCTCCGTCACAGTTTGAACAGGAAAAGCACCGTTATCGTATATCAATTTCATGGCGATCGTTACCACTTTGAGCGGGAGATTGCCTTTGTTGCGAATAGTGATCGTTCCACCTATAGTTTCGCCCTGTTTGCCGCGCCCATCACTCCAATGCCCAGCGGAATAGTTGGTCAGCGTCATTTCGACATTGGGCTGAAACGACGCAGCAAGTTGTTCTCTGAGCGTTAGCGCCATGCTTTTAGTAAGCGTTGCGTACCACCACGTCACACCCACCAGCGCAAACGTAAGAACCACGATAACGATTGTTGTTATCGCTTGAACCCCTGCGGAATTTTCATTCAACCACTGCATTCAGATGCATCAAGGATACCGGACGGCAGCGCCGTTAACAAAGCTCATTTCCTACTTCCGGGCTGTAATTCGGCTGTCCTGATGTGACTCTAATTCTTTATGCTTTTTGGTAAGCCGGACAAAATGCCGCAAAAAGTGTGGAGTAATGTCCTTATGGGTCAAAGTGCTGATATTTCTGTCGTTTCTCCGCCTCCTTTCACCTTCGATTGGAAAGAGATTGAGCGCGGATTGGCGCTCTCGACGCTGGAGGAGTTTTCCGCGTATTCCGGCATTGCCGCGGGTGGCGCACTTCATGACTTCCCCTCAATACAGGTGGCCACGAACCTGCCATTATCGCGCTTGACAATATCCGTCAATGTTTTATATTGACAAGTATGCGTACTGCGAAAACCATCTCGATTACACTTCCTCCTGATCTGCTCCTGAAGGCGCAGAAAACTGCCGAGCGGGAAGATAGGACAATGAGTGAACTCTTCCGGGAGGCGCTGCGCCGCTACATTACGGCCGATCCGGAGTGGGAGGCGCTGCTGCGCCGGACGCGCGCGACCGGCAAGGCGCTCGGCGTCGTCACCGAGGCAGATGTGGAGCGCTTATCGGATGAATTCCGGCGGGAGCGGCTTCCATCCGCGGCCCTCTGATGCGCGTCGTTGCCGATACGAATATCTTTATCTCCGCCTTGCTCTTCGGGGGATTGCCAGGGAAGTTCCTTGATTATGCGTTGCGCCGGAGATTCACTCTCATGACTTCAAAGGCGCTTCTGGATGAGCTGGACGAGAAATTGTGCGGTAAATTCGCTATTTCCGAGAGCGATGCGCAGGCAATTCGCGCGAAAATCGAAGGCAACGCAACCCCGATTGAACCGGATATTGAGTTAAGTGCGGTCCCTGATGACCCGGACGATAATCGAGTTCTGGAGTGCGCCGTCGCAGGCAATGCCGATTGGATTGTCAGGGGAGACCGGCATCTGCTGCGAATTGGCCGCTATGCCGGGATCGCTATCATCACAGTCCTGCAGTTTGTTGAAACTGCCGGGTTTATGTAGGCGTTACGATCAAAGCCGTTGTGTAATTTGGCAAGTTAGACAAAATGCCGCGAAAAGTGTGGCATAATGTCCTTATGAGCCAAAGTGCTGATATTTATGTCGTTTCCCCGCATCCTTTCACCTTCGATTGGAGGGAGATTGAGCGCGGGCTCCCGCTCTCGACGCTGGAGGAGTTTTCCGCTTATTCCCGCATTGCCGTCAAGGATTTGCTGGAGGTGGTGATACCGGCGCGGACGCTGAAGCATCGGCGGCAGCGGCAGGAACCGTTCAGCATCGACGAGTCGGACCGTCTGGCTCGTGTGGCTCGGATGTATGAGCTGGCAGTGAAGGTCTACGGGGACCGCGAGGATGGCCGGAGGTGGCTGTGCGGCAAGAAGAGCCGTTTCGATGAGAAGACCGCGCTAGAGATGTTGTGGACGGAAGCTGGCGAGCGTGCGGTGGAGGAATTTCTCTACCAGATTGACGAGGGTGTCTTCGCGTGAAAGCGGATCGGGTTGAAGGCCCGCGGCACGAAATATGACAACATTTTGGCGGATCAGCAACCATCTCGATATAGGAGGTTGGGGTGGAAGGAAATTTGCGTCGCGCTGGAGCAGCCTGGGAAGGCGCATAGTTTATCTGGCCGAGTCACCTGCTGCGGCAATGCTGGAAGTTCTTGTGCATCTCAAGGAGAGGGAAGAAGGACTTCCTCGCATTTTTGCACTTCTGAGGATTGAAGGGCCAGATGATCTTGCCGTACAACAACTGAATACGATAGCCCCGACCAACTGGAAGGAACGTCCTGAATTTACGCGCAACCTAGGCGATGACTGGCTTGCTTCTCTCGATACGCCATTGGCCCGCATACCTTCCGCAATCATTCCGCGCACATGGAACTATCTGCTGAACCCTGAGCATCCCGATGCGAAGAAGGTAGTGGTTGTTGAGGTGATCAAGGAACGCTTTGATAATCGGCTGTTCCGATTTGGGGCGCGGTGAGCACGAGCGCGGGCTAGGAAGCCCGCGCTACAGCCGGCCAGGAGGCCGGCGCTACACGAATAAATGGCCAGGGGGCCGGCGCACCATCTGAACATCCGGTCGCCACACTGAATGACGCATGACGGGGACAAGTCATTCATGGTAATCTCTCAATAGACACTGAAGAGTGGATCTGAGACGACAAGAGGAGTAACAAACGCCGTGCTGGCGACTGCAAAGAAAACAACCCTGATTGAAAGCTTCCGCACCCATGATACGGACACCGGCTCGCCGGAGGTCCAGATCGCGATTCTGAGTGCGCGCATCAGCGAACTGACCGAACATTTCAAGACGCACAAGAAGGATCACGCATCCCGGCGTGGACTATTGCAAATGGTCAGCAAGCGCCGCAGCCTTCTGGACTACCTGAAGCTGCATGATACCGATCGCTACCGCGACGTCATCGGCAAGCTCGGAATCCGCAAGTAGCGGGAACGCAAACCAGAAAGCATACATTGACCCGGAAGCGCCCAGACCGAAGATTGGTCACGGCCCCCGTTCTCGACAGGACCTGGGGCCTTGGTGTACCTGGCGAACTCGACCCGGTGCCAGGGACGTCGCACAGCTATGGGCTGCGGGCGTTCCGGGCATTCTACGCCGCGGGCATCAAGAGGATAGGCGTCAAAATCTTCAAGAAGCAATCCGCAGGGGCTAAAGCCCACGATGATTTTGGAGATCTTGCGGCACGACTAAAGTCGTGCCCTGACACTTCTAGCTGCTCCGTTGGCATTTTTCCGCAGGCTGTGAAGTTGCGCGCGGGCACATGTCAGCGTTTTGCTCTTGACTGCTCATCGCGAATCTTCGCCTGCGCCGATTGGCGCATTCCCTACACAAGTTTCCCAAGCGAACACAATGAAACGAGGACACTATGTCTAAGCATGAAGTAACGGTCGAGCTTGCCGGTGGCAAGCGGCTGACATTTGAAACTGGGCGCATGGCCAAGCAGGCCTCTGGCGCCGCACTGGTGACGACGGGCGAAACCGTTGTTTTGGCCACGGCCGTAGCCTCTCCCGAAGCGCGGGAAGGCATCGACTTTTTCCCCCTTACCGTGGATTACCGCGAGTACACTTACGCCGGCGGCCGCATTCCCGGCGGCTTTATCAAGCGCGAAGGCCGGCCCAGCGAAAAAGAAGTGCTGACCTGCCGTCAGATTGACCGGCCGCTGCGCCCGCTGTTCCCCGAGGGCTTCCGCAACGAGACGCAGTTGATTGCGCTGGTATTTTCGGCCGACAAGGAAAACGATCCCGACGTAGTGGGCATCAACGCTGCTGCCTGCGCGCTGGCGCTCTCTGACATTCCCTTTACCACCACGGTTGGCGCAGTGCGCGTGGGCCGCGTGGATGGCGAGTTTGTTATCAATCCGACTTATTCCGAGCGCGCCGCTACCACGGTCAACATCATGGTTGTCGGCCATAAGGACGGAATTGTGATGATCGAGTCGGGCGCAAAGGAAGAGTCTGAAGAGACGATTCTTGCCGCCATCGAGTTTGGTCACACGGAAGTTAAAAAGATTGTTGGCGCGATTGACGATCTGGTGGCTGTGGCTGGAAAGGCGAAGCGGGCATTTACACCTCCGGAGTTTGACGAGGCTTATTTTGCCGAGTTGAAGGGCAAGGTGGAAGCTCGCCTGAAGGACGCGCTGGACACCAAGGTGCACGAAAAGCTGGAGAGCCAGACGCTGGTGAAGGCGATCAAGGACGAGTTGGCGGCCGAGTTGCCCGCCGATGATCCAGCGGCCAAGAAGAAGCTGGCCCACTACTACGAGAAGCTGCGCGAGACGATCTTCCGCGAGCAGGTGACGAAGGACCGCATCCGGCCCGATCGGCGCGAGTTCGACGAGATTCGCCAGATTACGATTGAGACCAGCGTGCTGCCTCGCACGCACGGGTCGGCGTTGTTTACCCGCGGCGAAACACAGGCATTGGTAACGGCCACTCTGGGCACCGCCGACGAAGGTCAGCGCATGGAAAATTATGAGGGCGACAAGAAGAAGCCCTTCATGCTGCACTACAACTTTCCGCCCTTCTGCGTCGGCGAAACGGGCCGCATGACCGGCACGGGCCGTCGCGAAATCGGTCACGGCGCATTGGCTGAGCGGGCGATTGCAGCGGTTCTTCCCAGCATTGAAGAGTCGCCCTACGCGATTCGCATTGTCAGCGACATTCTGGAGTCGAACGGATCATCATCAATGGCCTCAATCTGCGGCGCGAGTCTTGCGCTTTATGATGCGGGCATCGCGCTGAAGGGCGCAGTGGCCGGCGTGGCGATGGGCCTGGTGAAGGAAGGCGACGACTACGCGATTCTCACTGACATTGCCGGCGCGGAAGATCACTACGGCGATATGGACTTCAAGGTGGCGGGAACGCGCAAGGGCATCACCGCGCTACAGATGGACATCAAGATCGGCGGGCTGACCCACGAGATTCTCAAGCAGGCCATGGAGCAGGCGCGCAGAGGCCGGCTCTTCCTGCTGGACAAGATGGACGCAGTGCTGGACGGTCCGCGCACCGAGCGCTCGGCTTATGCGCCGCGCATTGAGACCGTGATGATTCCCACCGACAAGATTCGCGATTTGATCGGCAAGGGCGGCGCTACCATTCGCAGCATCATCGAGCAGACCGGCGCCAAGATTGACGTGGACGACACAGGCCGCGTGAATGTGGCATCGTGCGACGCCGATGGCCTGAAGAAGGCGCTGGAGATGATCGGCAACATCACGGCGGTTCCGGAGATTGGAAAGATTTATCTGGGCAAGGTGGTTCGCCTGGCGGAGTTCGGCGCATTTGTCGAGCTGTTCCCTGGGACGGATGGGCTGTTGCACATCTCCGAGATCGCAGAGCACCGCGTGAAGGATGTGAAGGACGAGCTGCGCGAAGGCGATCAGGTGATGGTGAAGGTTCTGGCCATTGAAGGCAACCGCATCAAGCTCAGCCGGAAAGCGCTCATCAAGGAGCAGAAGGCAAAGCTTGGACTGACGGCTCAGCCGCCGGTTGAAGCCGAGGATGTTGAGATTTCCGCTTCGGAGTCTGTGGCCGCTCCTGTTGCATCGCCGAGGATTCGGAATGAGTTCGACGAGCGTCAGCCGAAGTCGAACCAGAGCACCATCCTGATTGAAGGCGGAGACGACTTTGATGAGGAAGTTGGCGGCGAGGAGTTCGACGAGGAGAGCGAGCCGAATTTCAATCGCATTGACGGCGCGCCGGCTCCGGTTGTTCATACGGCAGGCGCTCCGCGGCCTGCGGGCGGAGGCGGAAATAACAAATCACGCCGCCGTCGCCGTCGTCCGGGTGGACCGGGTGGCGGAAGGCCGGGCGGACAGTAGTTCGCGCTGAAACATGAGTGAAACGAGCAAGGCCTGGATGATGAATCCGGGCTTTGCTGTTTGTGTTTATTGCGGTGATTGACTGGGCACGGGGCATCGCGGTATCCCGCCCATCCCGCAAAGATACGTAATGCAGGTCCTTCGGCTTCGCTCAGGATGACAGCGGAATGGATGGGGACGGAGCCTTCCAGTTACAATTAAATTGGGTGAAATGCCGGTAGCTGCTTCTATTTGGGAGCGAAGATGTTGCCCATGCGGTGGATTTGGGCGCCGGCACCCGCGAGCTTTTCTTCGATGTGCTCGTAGCCGCGATCCATGTGATAAACGCGGTCGATGATGGTTTCGCCGTCGGCGACCAAGGCGGCGAGAACCAGGGAAGCGGAGGCACGCAGGTCAGAGCACATGACGGCGGCGGAAGAGAGCCGAGCCGGTCCGCGCACGGTGGCGGTGCGGCCGTCCACCTTGATATTTGCGCCCATACGAGCCAGTTCCTGCACATGCATGAAGCGGTTCTCGAAGATGTTTTCGTGGATCATGCTGACGCCTTCTGCCTGGGTGGCGAGCGCCATGTATTGCGCCTGCATATCGGTGGGAAAGCCGGGATACTCCTCGGTGGAGATGTCGGCGGCTCGCAGCTTATCGGCGGCGCGAACACGCACGGAATCGGTGCCAAGAATGTCCACGCGCGCTCCAGCCTCTTCGAGCTTGTTGATGACGGCGCTCAGGTGAGACGGGTTGCAATCGGTTACCGTCAGGTCGCCTCCGGTGATGGCGCCAGCGACGAGAAATGTGCCTGTTTCGATGCGGTCAGGGTTGATACGATGACGCGCTCCATGAAGAGTGCTGACGCCCTGAACACGAATGGTGGATGTGCCCGCGCCTTCGATTTTCGCTCCCATGGCGGTGAGCAGCGCGGCCAGGTCGATGACCTCGGGCTCGCGCGCGCAATTCTCCATCAGGGTTTCTCCATCGGCCAGGACGGCGGCCATCAATAAATCTTCCGTGCCGGTGACGGTAATTTTGTCGAAAACGATGTGTGCGCCGTGCAATCGCTCTGCGCGCGCATCCAGATAGCCGTGCTCCTGGGTGATGCGGGCGCCCATCTTCTCCAGGCCCTTGATGTGCAGGTCTATAGGACGGCCGCCGATGGCGCATCCGCCGGGCATAGCTACGCGCGCCACGCCGAAGCGGGCGATGAGCGGACCGAGCACCAGGGAGCTGGCGCGCATGGTCTTGACGATTTCGTATTTGGCGACAGGTTCGGAGAGCGCGCGGCAACAAATGGTGGTGGAGTTTGGTGAGTCGGATTGGGTGACCTGTGCGCCCATGGAAAGAAGCAGCTTCCGCTGGGTTGCGATGTCCCACACCTGGGGAATGTTCTCGAGAGTGACATCGTCTTCGGTGAGAATTGCCGCGGCCATGCAAGGCAGAGCCGAGTTTTTTGCCCCAGAAACGTGAATCGTGCCGGTGAGCGGGTTGCCGCCGCGAATGACGAATTTATCCATGAGTGCGGAAGTGCCTCTTGGATTCTAGTGTAAATTGAGGGGCGGGGCAGCGGATTAGCGAGTCAGTGAGTCAGCAAGTCAGCGGTTGGCCAATGTTTGCTATCAATCGAAATCTCGGACTCCCTCAGGGGCTAAAGCCCAACATTTGTTTTATTGCGTTTACGGCACGACTGAAGTCGTGCCCTGACACTTCTTGCAACGCCGTTTGTATTATTCCGCAAGATGTAAAGCCGTGCCCTTTCAAAACAAAAAATTGTTTGGATAACCTTTTACAGTTCCATCGCATTGTCTTCGATGGCGAGGCGGACGTTGCCGTCGGATTTTGCGAGGCGGCGGACGGCTTCGGGCTTGTCGACTTTGGCTTTGAGCATGACGAGGGCGACGGGAACGCTGCGTCCGGCGCTCTTGATGGTTTGCACGGCGGCATCGCGGCTGATTTTGCAGGCGCACATCAGGATGCGGATTCCGCGCTCGACGAGCTTGGAGTTCTGCATGTGCACGTTGACCATCAGGTTTTCGTAGACGTAGCCGAGCCGGGTCATTGCGCCGGTGGTGATCATATTGAGGATCATCTTCTGGGCGGAGCCGGCCTTCATGCGGGTTGCGCCGGAGATGACCTCGGGCCCAACATCGGCAACTATGATGATGTCGGCAGCTGCGGCTATTGGAGTTCCCAGGTTGCAGGTGACGGCGGCGGTGTGTGCTCCGCGGGCGCGGGCATAGGCGACGGCGGCCACAACATAAGGAGTGCGACCGGAAGCGGAGACGCCAACGACCACATCTTTGCGCGTGGGGCGGCGGCGGGCGATGTCTCGCTGGCCAAGCTCTTCGGAGTCTTCGTTGACTTCAACGGCCGATGCGAGGGCTTTGGGTCCGCCAGCCATGATGTACTGCACCTGTCCGGGAGCAGTTGAATAAGTGGGCGGGCACTCGGCGGAATCGAGCGCCGCAATGCGTCCGCTGGAGCCGGCTCCGATGTAGATCAGCCGGCCGCCTTCGCGCAGGCTGCGGGCTACCTGGTCGATGACCAGGGCAATCTCTGGAATAGCTTTTTTGACCGCCGCCGCAACCTTGGCATCTTCATGGTTGATGATGCGGGCGATTTCGAGAGCGGACTTGGTGTCAAAGCCTTGAGAAGCCTCATTCTGGCTCTCGGTAGTCAAATCCTGAAGCAGGGATGCCTGGTCTTTCTTCCTATCCTCTAGTTGGGCGGAGGTCGTTTCCTGCATCGACGAACTGGTTAACATGCATTGGTCCCCAATTTAAGATTGTAACTGGAACCGGTCAACAGCGGATAAAAATTTTGCTGCCGGGGGGGCAAACGCATGCATCCGGGGACATGGACTAACCGTTAAAACTTGTTAAACAAGATCCGAAGGGACTTCAAAAGTAACCAATTCGGAGCGAAATCCATGGGTGCGGAAGGCTCCGTAGGTAATGCCGGCGGCCATCCAAACAGTGCCCAGAATCAAGGCTTTGCTGCTCAGGTTGGCCCAGATGAAGGCGCAGATGATGAATCCCAGGGCAGGCACCAGATAGCCGTTGAGGCTCTTGCTTTTCTCATGCCGCAGGTGGTGGACGAAGGCCGCGGCGTTGACGCCCATGAAGGCGATAAACGCGCCGAAGTTGAGGCACTGGGCGCCGATTTCGTATGCACCGCCGCCGAGGCGATTGGCAAAAAATTCCAGCAGAGCTGCGCCGGCGAGCGCAAAAGCTCCGACGGCAAGGATGTTGTTGCGGGGGACGCGGTGCTTGGGTTCGATGACGCCAAAGAAGGATTTGGGAAGCGCATTGCCGCGTCCCATGCCATAGAGCAGGCGGCCGGCGGCGAGTTGCGAGCCCATTCCAGAGCCCATGTTGGCAATGAGCAAAGTAAAGTTGACGATCTGGAAGAGGATTACGCCGCCGGCCTTGCCGCTGACCAGGGCAAAGGCCGACTCGACGTTGTCGCTGGAAAAGGGCTTCGATCCCCAGATGAGTTGCGCTGCATAAACTTCAAGCCCCGAGAGCAGGCCGGTGATGAGGCAGACCAAAACCGTGGCTAACAGAATGTTGCGGCGGGGATTGCGGACCTCTTCAGAGAAGGTGGAGATGGCGTCGAAGCCGATGTAGGTGAGCACGGCGACCGATGTGCCGGCGAAGATGCTGGACGAATGGAAGTTTGCCGGATCATAAAACGGGCGCGTAAAGAATCCGGGATCGTAATGCATTTGCCAGACGGTGTGGAAGACGCAGCCCAGGAAGAGAAGGACGACTACGACCATGCCAGCGCAGAGAGCCTCATTGAGTTGCGCAGAGGTTTTGATGCCGCGCAGGTTCATCCAGGTAAAGAAGGCTGCAAAGAAAATGATCCAAACATAAAAAGAGAGGCCGGGAAGGATATTCATTGCGGCCTTGGCGCAGAAGGCGGTGCAGATGAGGGGATTGATCAGATAATCCATGACCATGCCCCAGCCGACGACATAGCCGAGGGCGGAGTGCATCTCCTGACCGACGTAGGTGTAGGCAGACCCGGCGCTGGGGTAGACCCTGGCCATGCGGCCGTAACTGATGGCTGTAAAGAGCATGGCGATCATGGCGAGGAAGATGGTGGTGACGACGTGGCCATGGGCCTTGTTGCTGATGACGCCGTAGATGCCCATGGGCGCGGTGGGCTGGATGATGACCATGCCGATGATAATGAGGTTCCACAAGCCGAGCGTGCGATGGAGGCTGGCGGGATTTGGTCGAGTGTTTTCTGCGGCGGTGGTCATGGGCGTCCTGGATGAGGCTTACAAATCTTTTACCAGATCAGTCATTTACTTTTGTGGTTTCCCACCCTTTCCGCTATGGAACGAAAAGCAAGTCCTTCGACTACGCTGCGCTTCGCTCAGGATGACAGCGGCGAGGTGGGGCACGGAGTTCTGTTTCAATCGTGATGAGATGCTGGGCCGGTTGGCGTGGGGGTGATGGTTTCAGAGGCGATGTTCCAGCCGGCGATTTGAACGACGGGATTGGCGGGGGCGGTGTCGGGCAACAGAGCGGTCAGGGTGCGCGACTCTCCGGGCACAAGCTCGATCCAATTGTCGGACCAGAGGACGGGAGAGATGAGGCCTCCGGATTGCGTGCGAAGGGCGGCGCTGATCTGGAAGGCCAAGAGGGATGAGCTGTTGTCGAGGTGCAGGCGCAGTACGCGGCCGCGCGGCGTTTTTTCGATATCCACTCGCGCTGTAATCTTCGATTGTGGAAGACTTGTCAGCGCCGCCAGATCTTCGTGGCGAGAGGCGGGCGTGTGTGTGTAATCGGTTTTTTGCCAATCGAAAGTGGTGAGCGTGGTGGGCACCCAATAGAAGTTTTGGCTCACTTCTGTGCCTTCGGCATTCGAGAGTTTCAAGTCAATAAAGAGAATGCGATCGGCGCCTTGATAGAGATTTTCGGGGATGGAAAATACTCGCTGAACAGAATCGCCGGCTAAATCGACAATCGTCTGGGAGTTGTAGATTTCCTTACCTGCCAGGTTGTAAACGCGCACCGAAGCATGAAGCGCTTCAGCGTCCGAATAAGTGCTGTTGACAACAGCAATCGAGTTGTCGTCGTAGGAATACTGGATGTGCAGTGGTTCAAGGGCCTTCTTCGCGCCGAAATATCCGCCGCCGGCATCGAGGTAATAATCGTAGAGATGCCAGATCATGGAGGGCCAGGCGTTGTTGAGCATCCACTGAATCACGCCGGTGGAGTTGTACTTATTTTTGCTGTATGCCTCGAACATGGCGCGCTCGGAATCGTACTCCATGGTCTGCGCGATGCGTTCATACTCGGCGGCTGAGTGGGGCTGGGCATACACCGCATTCATGGCCTCATCGAGCACCTTGAGCGTCTCAAATTTGCCACTGCCGTTGTGATAGCTCCAGTTTGCGGAGGCTGGCCACGCTTCGGGATCGGGCAGAAACTTCTGGCGGCTGGCGAGTGAGGATATGGCTGGGCCGGGGCTGGTTTCGGTGTTGAATCCATAGGCGCCGCCGTATTGTTTGTCCAGATACCAGTAACTGGGCGCGACATAATCGTACGGGCCGGTCATCTTGACGCCGCTTGAGCCGGTCACCGTGGTGGATGTGGCCGAGGCTGATGAAAGCACAGGGTTGGGCCAATGGGTTTCGGACTCGACCTTGAGGTAGGCGCCTTCGACATCAGCCGGAGGAGGATTGTCGCTGCCGTTGAGCCAGACGAGCAGGCTGGGGTGGGCGCGGAGACGCAGCATCTGCGCGCGCAGCGAAGCTGTGGCGATGCTCAAATCCTCTGGAGTCCATTTCTTCCAGCGTTCCCAGTGGTCGCAGCAGCACCAGCCGAGCATCACGAGGATTCCCTGCTGGTCGGCGAGATGAAAGAACTCATCGGTTTCGAGCTTGCCTTCGAGGCGGATGGTGTTCAGATTCAGATCGCTCACGAGCCGGAATTGGTCGCGCAAACGAGTATCGTCGGTGCGCAGCAGCATATCCTGCGACCAGCCGCCGCCGCGAATCAGGATGGGCTTGCCATTGACGCGAAAGAGGCGACTGCCGCTGGCGGTCAGTTCCGAGGTGATTTCGCGGAGGCCAAATTCTACAGTTTGCTCATCTGTTGTTTGGCCCTGGATGCTGAATTTCATCGTGAGGCGTTCGAGGTGTGGCTGACCCATCTGGCGGGGCCACCAGGGTTTCGGATCGCGAATATGAAGTTGGGGAAATTGTTCGGGAGTGAAGGAGATTGACTTATCCTCAAGCGGCGCCAACTCGACGGATTTCTCGAAATGAACTCCGGCGGCCTCGCCGCTCACAATTCCTTTGACAGCGTGATCGGCGGAGTTATGCAACTCGGCATAGACCGTGAGGTCGGCGGCGGCTAGCGAGCTATCAGGAAAATGCGTGACGGCAAGAGGGGAGCGCAAAGTGACGGTGCCTGAAGCGACGAGATTGACACCACCCCACAGGCCCATATCCTTATCGGGAGGACTGGGATTCCAATCGACCCAGTTGATGCCGAGATCTTTTTCCGTAGGCGCGAAGGTTTCGACGGCGAGAACATTGTTTTTGCCGGGCTTCAAAATTCCGGTCACATCAAAATCGTAAGTGCGATAGGCGCCGGCGACCTGCGTTGCATCGGCAATCTTGCGGCCGTTGAGCCAGATTTCTCCGCAATAGTTAATGCCGCCGAAGTGCAGCCAGAATCGCTGTTCATTTTGCGAAGCGGCAGGCGCGGTAAACTCAGTGCGATACCACCAGCCGCAGCGATAGGGACTGTCTTGCGGCATGGGGAGATTGGCGAAGATGTGCCCGATGGGATACTCGGTGCCGGGAATCTGACGGAGGTTCATTCCGAAGAAGGGATCAGGGAAAACTTCCGCAGCCACCTGCGCGGCCAATACGGTGGCGGGGACTGAAGTCTTCAACCAATCGTTAGCGGCAAACCCCTCAGCGGAGATCGACACGCCATCGGCCTGGAGCATGCAGGCGGATTGCAGGCGCCAACCTTCGCGAAGATGAGTGACGGCCTCGGCACGGAGCGTCGTTGGGATAGAGAGAGACAGCAGGAAAAGAGACGCAAGCAATTTTTGCATAAGCAGCGGAACTCCTTTGCGCCGGCAGCATGGCGGCTGATTGAAGAGCGGATAATTCTTGCGGTTCAATCGTTTGAATAACAAGTATTCTGCTACTTCCCCAGACTTGTCAAGCCTTCTGTTTTGCATTGCCGGCGGCTATTCTTTTTGCCGGCTTAGGGGCGGTTGATTGGCGCACAACCAGTTCTGGCCGCGCTTTGTGCAATTTTGGCTTTTGCGTGCTGCCGTTTTCCCGCTGTTCGACCGCATCAAGCATCCACTTGGCCGCCAGCAGGCCCATCTCTTTCAGGGGTTGACGGATGGTGGTGATTCCCGGAGTGGCGACGGCTGCCGGCAGAACATCGTCAAAGCCGAGCACCGAGCAATCTTCGGGCACACGAATTCCGGCTTCGGTAAGGCCTCGAACGACGCCCAGGGCAGTGAGATCGTCGAAAGCAAGAACCGCAGTGAAGGGGCGGCCGGTAGCGAGCATACGCCGCGCGCAATCCAGCCCACCTTCGAAGCCGGAGGCCGGATCTACCATGCTGGGCAATTGAAAAATCAGCCGTGAATCGAGCTGGATGCCAGCTTTAGCCGCACCTTTCAGAACACCAGCCCATCGCGGGGCGCTGTCAAAGAGTTCGATTGGGCCGCGAATGGCCGCGATTTTGCGGTGGCCCAATTCGACCAGGCGGCGCATGGCCAGAATGCCGCCCGCCACGTTATCCACCAACAGGGAAGTAACCCCGCGGGCCGTCAAATCGCGGCCCAGGATCACAATGGGGACATTATTTTTTTCAATGTCGCCCAAGAGGTTGGTTTCGTCGAAGATCCAACTGGCAATGACGATTACGCCCTCGGCGCGCCTTTCGAGGATCATTTGCAGGTAGCTGTCGAAAAGACCGCGCTGGGTTTGCGCGTCCATCACCAGGGGAAGATAACTGCCCGGCAGCAAGCCTGCCTGAATCCCACGCACGATGGGAATACAGTAGGGGTCGGAGAGATCGTAAGCCAGCACGCCGATGGTCTGGCTGCGGCGGCGTCGCAGGGAACGGGCGAAAGCATCAGGATAATACCCGAGCTTCTGTGCCATGGCGCGGACCTTCTGGCGCGTTGAGGCAGCCACATTCTGGGAAAGCGGCGCATCGCTGAGCACAATGGAAACGGTAGACACGGAGAGCCCGCAGGCGCGGGCGACATCGAGCAAGGTGACATGCCCGGATCTTCGCTGGACCACATTCCCCCCTTTTATGTTGCCGCCAATCTGGGAGATGACTCAGAACTTAACGGCACAGCGTTATTCTGCCACAGCGCGGCGGCGATGGCTTATCTTATTGCGAATTTGGCACGCAGGCTGAATTCCCGTGCTGGCTCAGGCTCCCATTTTGACAACCTGCAGGCCGATGGTAAGCGCAGGATGCATCTTGTTGATTGCACGATGCGTAATAATCTCCAAAAGATCCTGTTTCGTGTCTGCTTCCGGGCAATGGAGAGCAAGGTGTATGCTGACCAACGAGGCGGCAGAGCAGAGGAATGATGCCGGAGCGACGAAAAAAGCTTGACACGCGTGGGAACAAGGGCTACATTTCCAATCGAGTATTCAAACGTTTGAATATTAACGTTTCTATGGGGAGGCTGTCCATGAAAATCGCCATGAAAAATTGCAAGTCGAGCGCCACACAGATGCGCCAGTTCCTTTTTACATGCATTCTTTTTCTTTGCACGGCAAGTGCAGTAATCGCCCAGGCCGGCAGGGGCAGCATCAGCGGCCTGGTGACCGACCCTACCGGGGCGATTGTCCCCGGCGCAAAGATTACCCTTCTCAATCAGGGAAACGGAGTCACACAACACTCAGTTACCACAGCGGGAGGATTGTATTCTTTTGTCTCGCTCAGTCCCGGCGTTTACAAAGTGACGGCCAGCATGAAGGGGTTTGAAAGCGTCGCTCAGGACAAAGTGACGGTGACTGTCGATCAGGCCACCACGGCCAATATCACGCTGCGCGTGGGCAGCGTAAACGAAGTGGTTACTGTGACGGAGTCCACGTCGCTGGTGGAGGCCAGCAACTCAACGGTCGGCCAGCTTATTTCGGCGGAGACAATCGACCGCGTGCCGCTGCTGACTCGAAATGTATTTGACCTGGTGCAATTGAGCCCCGGCGTAACACCGGCGAACGGAACGCCAAATTCATCCACGGCGCAGTCGATCAGCAGCATTACCAGCGGCCGTCCAGGGGTGGATGTATCGTCCTACACGATTAACGGAGCCATCCAGGGCTCGGTGTATTACATGCTGGACGGCAGCCCGCTGGGGATTGCGGAGAATAATGCCGCGGCGATTATTCCGGCTATGGAGATTCCCGAAGACGGAGTGGACGAGACACGCGTGGAGACGCAGAACACGCCAGCCTCTTATCAGAGCGGCGGCGCGGGCGTGATCAGCCTGGCGAGCAAATCGGGCGGCAACAAATTTCACGGCGACGCATTTGGCGTTTTCCGTCCCAATGCGATGGCGGCGAACGAATACTTTAACAAGCAGCAGGGCAACCCGACTCCCGATTTTCACCGCTATCAAGAAGGGGGCGCGGTCAGCGGGCCGATTTTGCGCAACAAGCTTTTCTTTTTTGGCGATTACGAAGACACGCAGCAGCAGCTTTACGATGGCTCCAACTGGTTCACGGTTCCCACCACGGCGGAGCGGACCGGAAACTTTTCAGCGGACAGTTTTACGATTTACGATCCGACGCTGCCGGATAACGGTGACGGAACGCGGCAGGCATTTGCCAACAACATCATTGTGAATCCGAATCCAATTGCGCTGAAGTTTCTCTCCGAGTTTCCCAAGTGCAATGTCGGCGCAGGTTGCGACACCGCGACGGACGGCGCGGCGGACAATTACTTTATGCCGGGAGTGGATCCGACCAGGGCGCACAAGCTTGACGTGCGCATGGACTGGGCGGTGAATGACAAGCAGCGCGTTTTTGGCCGCTACTCGTTTGTGAAGTCGTTCAACTCGCTTGTGAACGCGATTACGCCGCCTTCGGGCGCTTTCAACAAGGTTGCGATGTGGGATCCGTTCTATGCGCAGAATGTGACCAAGAGCAGCAATACGCTGCTGGCGGATGATCTAACGCTCGGCCCGACCACGGTATTGCAGTTGCGCTATTCGTTCACGCGCCATTATGAAGTTCAGACAGGCGCTCCTCAGCAAACTGGATATGACATTACCCTGCTGGGGTTTCCCGCATCGCTGGCTGCGGCAGAGGTTTACAAAACTCTGCCTTACGTGATGTTTAACGACGTGGGCGGCGGCATTGGCGGGACAGCCAACTGGAATACATTCTCCCCGGTCAGCGAAAACAGCGATGTAAACGGGACCCTGACCAAGAGCTGGGGCAAGCACGTGGTGAGCGCCGGCGGCGAGTATATGAAGCGCTTTATGAATGTGGGCCAGCCGCCGGCGCCATCCGGCGCGTACTACTTTGACTACAGCGCGACGGATCAATCCGTGGCTTCCGCGGTGGGCGGCAGCGACTTTGCCTCGTTCCTGGTGGGCATGGGAACGGCGCCGGGGAGTGAATCTTATAACTTCACTGAAGATCTTTTTGTTGCCGAGTCCAATCCGTACTATGCGGCTTTTGTCGAAGATACATATCACGCGAGCCACGCGCTTACCATCACACTCGGGCTTCGCTGGGATATCTTTGGCGGCAGGACCGAGCGGCACAACCGGCTGGAGTATTTCAATCCGACAGTGACGAACACAGCCAGCGGAGTTCCTTACACGGGGGCGGAAGAGTACGTTACCGGCAGCAGCCGTTCACCGTTTACCACCAATATGACAAATCTTGGACCGCGGCTGGGCGTGTCGTGGCAGCCGAAGAGCCATTTGGTATTACGCGGCGGGGGCGGAATTTATTACGGGCCCAGCGTGGAGATGGTAGGCAGCGGCGCGCTCGACAGCGACGGCTATTCGACGGTAACCAACTGGAACTCGACCTGCAACAACGCCGACGGCAACACGATCTTCAATGTTGCTGCGGGATGCCCGGACCAGGTGAGCGCGGGCAATGCCGGGGTTTTTACCGGGCCGTTTTCTTTAAGCAATCCATTTCCCAATGGAGTGGTTCCGGTGATCAGTTCGCCGACGGGGCTGGCGAATAACCTGGGTACTACTTTGAATACCATGCTGCATTCGCAGAGGACTTCGACAACCTACAACTTCAACATTGGCGTGGAGTACGAGTTGCCGCACGCGGTAGTGCTCAGCGCCGGATATGTTGGGAGCCGCGGCCTCTTTTTGCCAATGGGGCAGGTAGACCTGAATATGCTGGATCTGGCCACGATAGCGAAATATCAGGGTGCGTTGTGCGCTTACGGCGAGCCGAATTGCCAGATGGTGAACAACACGTGGGAGGCGATACAACCGGCGACGAATGCGAACTACGGCCAGTCGCAGGTTCCGCTGTGGGTAAGTTTGCAGCCCTATCCACAGTTTGGCGACGGCAGCTACGGAAGCGGAAACGGAGTGATGGCACACGGCTATCCGGCAGGGGATTCCGAATACAGCTCGCTGCAAACCAAGCTGCAAAAGCGGCTGTCGCAACACTTCACGGCGCTGGTCGCCTTTACCTGGGCCAAGCTGATGACCGATGACGGCAATCCTCCGCTGGGCTTTGTCGGCTCGCACGGCGGCGCGGCGCAGGATACGAGAAATCTGAGCCTGGAGCACTCGGTGAGCCCGCAGGATGTGAAGTATCAATTCAACGCGCAGGCCTCCTACGATCTGCCGATTGGCAAAGGCCGGGCGGTAAATTTGAGCGGGACAATGAACACTCTACTGGGTGGGTGGACGATCAACGGAATCGCTTATTTGAGCACCGGCATTCCCATTGCATCGCCGACTTCGGGCACGCCGAATGGATACTTCAATCAGCGAGCGAACATGGTTTGCAATCCGAACAAGGGAGCGCCGCACACAGCAACATTGTGGTTCAGCGATGCGTGCTTTACGGTGCCCGGCGTGGCGGCGGGCAGCACGAATTTGACTACGGCCAACCGGTTTGTCGCCGGAACGGCGCCGGCGTATCTGGATGGGGTTCGCACCATGGGAGCGCAGGACGCGGACCTCTCGCTGCATAAGAACTTTAAATTGGGCAACGAGAAGAACCTGCGGCTGGAAGTCACTTCTTACAACGTGACCAACAAGGCCCAGCTGGGAATGCCTGCCGTGCCTACGATAACGGATGTGATCAACGGACAAGCGACAACTCCGTTCGGACAGATACATTCTACTGTGAACACACCGCGCCAGTTCCAGTTTGGATCGCGGTTTACCTTCTGATTTCAGGTTTTCGGTGGGAATGCCGGACGGCACATCATTCCACCTCCTAGGGCAGGCACGCTATTGTGCCTGCCTTTTTTTCTGATCCCGCTTTAAGCATCGCAAATGACCATTGGAACCCGGCGAGACGCCGTTCGCTGATTTGCTGCTTGCGTTCAAATTCTCTGTGTGGTACAAACGAGTTATTCCAGTTTGCCTCCAAAGGGCAAGCCTGGATTTCATGCAGAGTGGCTGAGGGACGAGCCCTGTGACGCCACGACAACCTGCCTGGGCAAACCAGGAGTATGGTGTCAACTCTCGCCCGGAGACGGGGAACATGAGATTCGGGGTCGCTTCAGCAGTCTTAGCTGAGGCGTCTCGCAAGTTACTTCGAGTCACTTCACGTTCGCTCATTTTTGAGCCGGTCACGCGCTCGTGTACCCGCAGTCCCTCTCGTACATGCGAGGGAGCTGTGATGACGATTGCTTACGAATTGCGATGCCGGGAATGTGGCAAGACCTACGGAGTTCAGCCGCTTTCCATCTGCGAAGAGTGTTTTTCCCCGCTCGAGGTGGTTTTTGACCTTGAGTACGCCCGCACGCGCTTTACCCGTGACGCAATCCAGCAGGGACCAATGAATATGTGGCGCTATCGCGCCCTGCTGCCGGTATCCGACAGCTACCAGCCGCAGACGCCGGCGGGGTTCACTCCGCTGATGAAAGCTCCGCGGTTGGGCGGGCGCATTGGGGCGCAAAATCTTTACATCAAGAACGACGCGGTCTGCCTGCCGACGCTGAGCTTCAAAGATCGCGTGGTGGCGGTGGCGCTGGCCAATGCGCAGGCCTTTGGTTTTGACACGGTGGGCTGCTCGTCGACCGGGAACCTGGCCAACGCTGTAGCCGCTGGAGCCGCGCGGGCGGGCCTGAAGACTTACATCCTGGTGCCGGCCGATCTGGAGCCGGCCAAGATTCTCAACACGCAGGTTTATGGCGCCACGCTGGTGCGGGTTGAGGGCAACTACGACCACGTCAACCGGCTGTCGTCGCAGATTGCCGAACGGTTCAACTGGGGATTTGTGAATGTGAATTTGCGCCCCTTCTACGCAGAGGGTTCAAAGACGGTGGGCTTTGAAATTGCGGAGCAACTGGGCTGGCGGCTTCCGGACAACATTGTTTGCCCGATGGCGGGCGGATCGCTGATTACCAAGATTCGCAAGGCATTCAGCGAGCTGGTTGCGCTGGGACTGGTGGAAGACAAGCCGGTTCGATTCTTCGGAGCGCAGGCCACGGGCTGTTCGCCGATTGCCAAAGCAGTGAAGAACGGCACTGAATTGATTGAGCCGCAGAAGCCGAATACGATTGCCAAGTCGCTGGCCATCGGCAATCCGGCGGACGGGGTTTATGCGGCGCGCATGATTCGGGCTACGGGCGGCTGGGCCGAGGATGTATCGGATGTGGAGATTGTTTCCGCGATGCAGGAACTGGCCGAGACGGAAGGAATCTTTACCGAAACGGCGGGAGGCGTGACTACCGCGGTCACGGCGCGGCTCTATGCGCATGGGCGCATCAAGCCCGGCGAGCTGACCGTTACCTGCATCACCGGCAACGGACTGAAAACCACGGATTGCCTGAATGGCGCATATGAACAGAGCCATGCGATACGTCCCCGGCTCGGCGACTTCGAGGCCTTTGTCGAAGAACACAACGAAATTAATCAAGGAATAAGTCAGGACCTGGTGCTGGCGGGAGGATCGAATGGCCGTTAGAGTTTTGTTGCCGAATGCCTTTCAGAAACACACCAACAACACACGCGAGATAGCCAGTACGGCGTCCAATCTGCCTGAGCTGATTACTGAAATTGAGGGACGTTTTCCGGCGCTGCGGACGCATTTGCGCGGCGAAGACGGGCAGGTTCGGCGCTTCATCAATTTTTATGTCAACGAAGAAGATATACGCTTCCTGGGGAATGAGAAATACAGCTTCAAAGAAGGCGACGAGGTGCTGGTGATTCCGTCGATTGCGGGGGGTTGAGATTTGCAGCATACTTTCAGATCATGACGACTCTAAGGCTCTCCTGATTCGGAGAGCCTTTTTGTTAATGCATGGTTACAAATTGAACAAGAGATTTGCACAGTATTAGCGAGGGTTTTACCATTCTTTTACAACGCCTGGCGGATACTGCTCTCGTGAGAACGCAAACCGGGCACGAGGTATCGCTGAAACTGGCCATTGGTTCCGCACCGCTGGTGGAACTTGGATTTCCCACTCATTCTCCGTTTCTGCCTCAGATTCCGGTCAAGCCGCGCATCCATGCGGAGGTAGGCCGATACCGGCTCCGTCTGGCTGAAAGCGTAGAAGATCGCGATGCGGCCTGCCGGTTGCGCTTCAAGGTTTTCAATATCGAGCTGGGCGAGGGGCTGGAGAGCTCTTACCAAACCGGATTGGATACGGATCAGTTTGATCTCTTCTGCGAGCATCTGCTGGTGGAGGACAAGCAGGAGAGCAATCCGGCGCGGCGCGTGGTGGGCACTTACCGGATGCAGTCCGGCCTCACGGCGGCGCGGAATCTTGGCTACTACTCCGAGCAGGAATTTAGTTTTGCGCCCTTTGAGCCACTGCGGGCGGACATCCTTGAATTGGGCCGCGCTTCCATCGACAGGGAGCACCGGACGCCGGAGGTGCTGACCTTGTTGTGGAGGGGTATCGCGCAGTATGCTTCCAATATGGGGCTGCGTTATCTGATCGGTTGCTCATCGTTGACTTCGAAAGACCCGGCGGAGGGTTGGCAGGTGTATCGCCAGCTTGAGCGTTACCGGGTTTTGCCGGAGTTCGAGACCACGCCGACGGCTGCTTACGCCTGTCCCAGCGAGCAAGTGGGCGCAATTGCACAGCCTTCGCCCAGCCAGCCAGACCCATCGATTCAGGGGAACGCGCCCGAGACGGCGCGAGTACCCAAACTGCTGAAGACCTATCTGACCATTGGCGCGCGCATCAGCGGCCCGCCGGCCTGGGACAGAGAGTTCGGCACCATCGATTTTCTAACGCTGCTCGATTTGAAGATGCTATCGCCCATGGCGCGCAATCGTTTTTTGGCGCCCCTCACCACTTGAAGTTTCGGGCGATCCGGCGCGCTGTGGCGCTGGTTTTGGCTTTGGCCTTCAGCATCGCGCGATACTGGCTGCTGCGCTTGCGCGGCCCCATTTCCATGCAGCGGCGCGCGGAATGGGCGCAGCAAACCGCCAAGGCAATCATGCGAGGTGTGGGCATCCGCTACCACGTTGAGGGAACTCCGCCGACGCATGGGCTGGTGGTGGCCAACCACCTCAGCTACCTGGATGTTCTGATTCTCTCCGCGGCCATGCCCTGCTTTTTTGTGGCCAAGATGGAGATCAGCGGCTGGCCCATCTTCGGCAAGGCTGCTCATGTGAGCGGAACCATTTTTCTTGATCGCACCAGCCACTCCAGCGCGATGAGCGTAGCCGACCAGATGAGCGAGCGGCTGAAGCAGCCGATTCCCGTGCTGCTATTCCCGGAAGGAACCAGCACAGACGGCACGCAGGTGATTCCGTTCCACCCGAGGCTGATTGATCCGGCTACCGCGGCGGGAATACCGATCACCACGGCAGCCATCTTCTACGTGCTGGAGGACGGCACACCGGAGATGGAATTGTGCTGGTATGGCGATGAGTCGTTTGTGACCCACCTGAAGAAAGTGCTGGGCGTTGCGGGATTCGAAGCGAAGGTACGCTTTGGCGAGTCGAAGGTTTATACGGATCGCCGCGTTGCGGCCGACACGACGCGCGCCGAGATTGCAGCAATGCGCACGCATTTGCCGCTGCCGTAAGGGCAGCTTTGCGGCATGGATTGAACTTCAAAAAAAACTCTTGCTACGCCGGGGAATTCCAGATTTCCGTGAGGACGCGGCGGAAGTTGGCGCCGAGGATTTTTTCGACGGCGGCGGGGGAGTGTCCGCGCCGGAGGAGGGCGTCGGCTACAAGCTCGAGTTTGCGCGGGGTGTTGATGTCGGGGATGTAGGGCGTGCGGTCTTCGCCGGGAGCGGAGATGCCTGCGGCTTTGCGCTCCTCCACTTCCTTGCGAGTGGCTTCGATATCTGAGGGCGTGACGGTTTCGAGGGAGGTGTCGGAACCGATTCCGACGTGGTCTTCACCGCAGATTTTCAGGGCATATTCCATGTGGCGCAGGTAGTCGTCGAGCATGGGCTGCCTGGGCGACGCGGTGAGGAAGGGCAACATATAGATGCCCATGACTCCGCCTTTATCGGCGAGCGCCTTCATGTCCTGATCTTCTTTGCTGCGGGGGTGGTTGTAGACGGAGCGGCAGCCGGTGTGGGTGAAGATGGGGGGCTTGGCGCAGGCGGCGATGGCTTCGCGGGTGGTTTGCGTGTTGGAGTGGCTGAGGTCTACCGCGACGCCGAGCTGATTCATGCTGGCGATGGCCTGGCGGCCGAGGCCGGTGAGCCCGCCGGCATCGCCCTCGAGACAGCCAACACCGAAGGGAGTGCGCCGGTTGTAGGTGAGCTGCATAATGCGCACGCCCAGGCGGCGGAAGAGCGCGATGCGCTCGAGTTTTCCTTCGTGCATGGAAGCGGCTTCAAAAGAGTAAATGAGACCGAGTTTGCGGGACTGCTGCGCGGCGTTCATGTCGGAGGCGGTGCGCACGGTCATCAGGTAGTCAGGCCAAAGCTCGATAAGCTGCTCGATGTCGGCGATGTCGGCTAGGGCCTGGTCGAAGGTTCCGTTGCCGCCGCCGAGGGTGGATTTGATGATGGTGACGCCGGAATCGCGAATTGCATTCATAAGCGCCTGCTGCTCGATGGGAGGAGTTTGCCCGACGGAGGCCAGACAGTTGGCATCGAAAACGAATGCATGGCCGTAAAGATCAGAGGCAGAGTTGCCGAAGGCGGGCAGGGGAGCGATGGCGGCGAGGGCCAAAGAACTGCCCAGGCAGGAGGCGAATTCGCGACGTGTGAGCAAGTGAGGTCTCCTCAGGAAGATTTTACGTTGAGAGGCGCGGGGTGGGGGTTGGTTCCGTAGTTGGGTTTGTGAACTCCCAGGTCTCAAAAACGAGACCTGGGGCACCCGGTGTTGTCTTGAAGGTGAAGAAAGTCGCCTTAAGTGTTATCAGCGAGGAGGAGGCGGAGGTCGCGGAGGTTTTGGCCGGTGGGGCCGGTGACGACAGAGTCGCCGAGCGCGGAGAACATGGGGCAGGCGTCGAAGGCGGCGAGCGAGGATTTTAGGTGGAATCCGAAGGTGTGAGCGCGGGTGACGGTGGTGGGGTCGGCCACGGCCCCGGCGACCTGGGTGTTGCCATCAATGCCATCGGAGCCGGCGCTGAAGACGGTGAGGCGCTGGCCTTCATATTGCTCCAGATCGAGCGCGCACTCCATGACGAATTGCTGGTTGCGGCCGCCTGCGCCGGGAGTGCGGTCCATGGTGACGGTGACTTCGCCAACGGAGATGAGGCAGAGTTTGGGATGAATGGCGCGGAGTTCGTGGAAGCGATGAAGGAGATAGCGAGCGGCCTCGGCATAGTCCCAATCGTCGCAACTGTTATCGACGACAACGTGGAAGCCGGCCTTCTCCGCCAGGATGCGGGCGTTCTCCGCAAGGTCGTGGCTGCTAAGCAATAGTTCGAAGACGGAATCGCGGAAGGCGAGGTCTTCGCTGCTCATGGAGGCGGCGGCAGTGATGCGGCGGGCGGGCGTGACTCCGGGTAAGGCAAATTTGGGGAAGAAGGGAGGAAACCAGCCTTTGTTGCCAGGGGATTCGGGCAGGTCTTCGCGCTCGAAGAAGGCACGCACAGGGGGCGGCATTTTGGTTTTCAAATCGTACCTGGCGAGGAGCTTGCGAACTTCATAGACGGTGGAGTGGTCAGGCGAAGTGGGGCCTGAAGAGAGCGCGTCGAGCGAGCGCAGAGGCACGTCAGGAAGCAGGAGGCTGATCTTGGCGGCATCCCGGGCAGCGATGGCGAGACGGCCGCCTTTGACTGCGGAGAAGTGCTTGCGGAGGGTGTTGATTTCGCTGATGGGCGCGCCGGAGGCGAGCAGAAGCTGGTGGAAGGCGATGGTGTCGTCGAGCGAGATGTGCGGGTCGAGCGGCAGGTCAAAGATGGCCGAACCACCGCCGGAGATGAGGAAAAAGACGAGCGTGTCTTTACGGGCTTTTTTGAGCATGGCCAGTGCGGCACGCGCGCCAGCGAAGGATTCCTCATTGGGCACGGGGTGGCCGCCTTCAAAGTAGCGAAAGCGCCAGTTGCGGGAGCGGGGAAGATTGTTGGAGCAGCAGATTCCGCGCAGTCCCTTGCGGCGCTTCATGCGGTCGAGCAGCACGTCGAGCATGGGAGCGGCGGCTTTTCCCAGCGCAAGGACAAAGATCTTTTTGTAGTCGTTCAAATTGATAAAGGCCGGTCCGCTGCCATCAGGGAGAAGGCGGTTGAGCGTGTTGCCCTCAAAACGGATGCGGCGGTCGAAGGCGGAGGCGATGTTGCAGGCCTTGATGGCGCCGGTAAAGATTTCAGTGGCCGTGGCGTGCAGGGAATCGAGAGCGGAATCAGCGGCCGGGGTCATTGGAGATGCTCCTTGAGTGTACTTTTAAGCCAACCGGCAAGCGCAGACTGAAGCGGCTGAAGTTGACCGGTAAAGAAGTGATCGGCGCGAGGGAGGAGCACCAACTGTTTGGGCTCGGCGGCGGTGCCGGCGAGATGCTGCAACAGGGCGACCGGCGCGTACTGATCGCTGTCTCCGCTGAGGAAAAGCTTGGGAAGTGCGCAAGTTTGAAGGCCGGGGAATTCGTAGTTACGACCCTCATTCTGAAGGGGCAGGCCTAACAGGGCGAGCGCGCGAACTGATTTGGGCGCAGTGGAGGGCGGGCAGCAGGATGCGATGGTCATCATGGAGCCGAAGCTGAAGCCGACGACGAGCAGCGGGAGATGAAATTCGTTTTCAAGCCAGCGGATTGCGGCGAGCACATCGCCGGCTTCGGCCCTGCCATCGTGCTGTCCCTGGCTCAAGCCAGTGCCACGAAAATTGAAACGCAAAACCGGCCATCCAAAGCCCCACTCGGGGTCGTTGAGGGTTTTCATGGCGTGGTAAACCACTTTGTTGTGCATGGCGCCGCCCCCTTTGGGATGAGGATGGCAGACGAGCGCGGCAAAAGGGGAATCGGGAGCGCCCTCGTTGAGCAGAGCTTCCAAATGCCCGGCTGGACCGGGGATAGTCAGGCTGCGCACAAGGGTTGTGGCGGGCTGGGGAATAATTTGAGAGCGTACGGTCGTGGCGGTCATTCCACAGACCATTCTACGCGCCGGGAGGGTGGGATTCCTACCCGGGGCTGGCGGTAAAGAGCGAGAAAGACTGAGGCGAGCATCAGGTCATTCGGGGCGGAAAGACCGCATAGGGTATTCTGGCAGCACCATGATGGAACGCAAGGGTGTTAAGTTTCCGGCTGAATCGATTGACCCAATCCGGCTGACGCGCCAGTTGTGTGAGATTGAGTCCACGACCTACCACGAGGGTGCGGTGGGGGATTTTCTGGCTGGCTTTCTTGCCGGGCGTGGGTGGGACGTGGAAAAGACCCCGGTTGCG
>Ga0316217_10001802_pt1 | contig 27019 bp, 22 predicted proteins | sample 1anoAmetaG_FD_203633 | JGI IMG/M metagenome (GOLD analysis project Ga0316217, IMG submission 203633) | Freshwater microbial communities from Trout Bog Lake, Wisconsin, USA - 1anoA | ecosystem: Environmental > Aquatic > Freshwater > Lake > Hypolimnion/Profundal zone | place: USA: Wisconsin...
GGCTGCCGACAGCCCGAAATCGCGTCGCACCCGCGCCCGGATTCTCGAGACCGCAATGCGCCTGTTCGCCGAAATCGGTTACGCCGCCGCGACCAATCCAAGGATCGCCGCAGAAGTCGGATTGACTAGAGGCGCGATGCTCTACCACTTCCCGACCCGTGAAAGCCTCGTCGAGGCGGCGGTGGACTATATTCAGGCGGCGCGCGGACGATTGTTTGAAGACGCCGTCTCATCCGCGCCGCACGGCGCCGACCGCACCGATCACGCGATCGAAAGCTATTGGCGGTTGCTGGGTGAAGCGCCCTTCGTCGCCTTCGCAGAACTCGAGGCGGCGGCGCGCACGGACGCGGACCTGCGCAATCGCTTGGCCCCCGCTCAGGACGCCTTTGACCGAGCGCAGGTGGGCGAGCACCTTTTCGACCTCGTCCAGGCCGGAGAGGGGCCAAGATTCCAGGCAAGCCGCGACCTCGCCCGCTTCATGCTGGAGGGTCTGGCGCGCGCGCACATGGCCTATGACGCGGACGGGCGAACGGAACGGCTGTTGCAGATCGCAAAGCGCGCCGCCCGCATGCTCAATCGAAAGGGCGGCGGCCACGACCTTTGGGAAGAACTCTGAGGATCAGCGCCCCCTGGTTCGGCGCCCGTTCAGCCGAGGGCACCGCCATTGGTTCTGGCGATCTTTGCCAATCTCGAGGCGCTGGGCTTTAGCGTTCGTTTGAAGGTTTTCCGGTCGACGGACACAATTCCGAACTTGGGCCGATAGCCCTCGAGCCATTCAAAATTGTCCATCAGGCTCCAATGAATATAGCCGCGCACATCGATCCCATCGGCGATGCAGCCGCGCAGGCCTCGCAGCGCCGCTTCAGTATAGCGGATGCGTTCCGCATCATCTTCGGTGCCGATGCCGTTCTCGGTCACCATGATGGGGCAGCCCGTTTCGCGCGCGGCCTCTCTCACGCAGGCGGCCAGCGCCTGAGGCCAGTACTCGTATCGCATCGGCAGCACGCGTTCGGTGGGGGGCAGGGCGCCGTTCGGTCCAACGCGCGTTCGGGTGTAGGATTGAACGCCGACAAAGTCGTCGCCGCGCACCGCCTCGTAGAAGGGCGTGCGGGACTGCGCATAGATGTGCCTGTAAAGCGCCTCGCCCCCAGGGCCGGCGCTCAAGTCGGTGAGGGCAAGGGTCAGCCCGACGGGAAGGCTGCTGCGCGCGGCCTTGATCGCCGCCTTGGCCAATTTGTGACCAGCGATCATGCCGTCGCGGGTCTTCAAGGGATCCCCCAATCCAAAGCCCGACCATTTTGTCGACCCCGCCGACCTTGCGGCGAGAAGGGCGAGGAGGTCCTCCCCCGGTATGGGCTTGTCGCCGCGCAGGCCATAGGCCTCGACCGGGCCATTGGGTTCATTGATGGTGCAAACGCTGTCGAGGACGTCCCCAAGCTGCCGGGCCAGCACGTCCGCATAGGCGGCGAACCGCGACGGCGCCGAAGGCTCGGCCCAACCGCCTGAAGCTGCGAGCCACCTTGGCGATGTAAAGTGGTGAAAGGTGGCCATGGGCCGCAGGCCCGCCTTGCGACAGGCCTCGGTCATGCGCTTGTAGTGATCGATTTCCGCCTGGGAATAGAGGCCAGGTTCCGGCTCGATCCGCGCCCACTCGATCGAGTAGCGATAGGTCGACAGGCCCAGCCCGGCGACGATATCAATGTCCTCCTGATAGCGATGATAGCTGTCGCAGGCGTCGCCCGACGGTTCCGAAAAGGGCGACCCCTTGAGATGCTCCAGCACCCAGAAGTCGGAATTGATATTGTTGCCTTCGATCTGGTGAGCGGCCGTCGCGACGCCCCACTGAAATCCCTTGGGAAAGGCTGCGCCGGACGTCTTGGCCAGACCTTCCGTCGCCACGCCCAGCCCCGCCGCCAGCGTGATGGCGCCAAACTGTCTGCGATCCATGTGCTTTTCCGCCTATCGGTCCGCCCGAATTTGTGAAGAGCGAGTGTTGGCCGGGCGCGCGGGTCTGGCAAGTAGGTTTGCGCCTATGACGTTGCGTCAGTCTTGGCGAACCTTTCGCCGGCAGGCAGTCTGATAAACCGGTCCAAGTTTGGAGGCAGATCCCGTGCCGCACACCCTCCCTCGCGCCTGCATCATCGGCGCAGGCTGTTCCGGGTTCACCACCGCCAAGCGCCTGAAGGATATCGGCGCGCCGTTCGACGTCTACGAGCTGTCGGACGATATCGGCGGCAACTGGTACTATGACAATCCGAACGGTTTGTCGGCCTGTTACCAAAGCCTGCACATCGACACCTCCAAATGGAGGCTGGCCTTCGAGGACTTTCCGGTCCCGGGCGACTGGCCTGATTTTCCCCATCACAGCCAGCTGCTGGCCTATTTCAAGGCCTATGTGGATCATTTCGGTCTTCGTCCGCACATTCGGTTCAAGACCGGCGTGACAGCGGCGGAACGGACCTCGGACGGTCAGTGGGCGGTGACCCTGTCGACGGGCGAAATCAAGCTCTATGACCTTCTGTTCGTGTGCAACGGTCACCACTGGGATCCAAGGATCCCCGACTATCCTGGACAATTCGACGGCCCGGCCTTCCACGTCCACAGTTATCGTGACCCGTTCCATCCCGTGGATCTGCGCGGCAAGACCGTCGTGGTCGTCGGGATGGGCAATTCAGCGATGGACGTCGCGTCCGAGCTTTCACAGCGGTCCATGGCGCGCAGGCTGATCGTTTCCGCCCGGCGCGGGGTCTGGGTGCTTCCGAAATACATGGACGGCAAGGTCGCCGACAAGGCGGTCATGCCAGCCTGGATGCCGAGGTCCCTGGGCCTCGCCCTCGCCCGCAAAAAGATCAAGGCGGCGATCGGACGGATGGAGGACTATGGACTGCCAAAGCCCGATCACGAACCGCTGGAGGCGCATCCTTCGGTCTCCGGGGAGTTCCTGACCCGCGCTGGCTGCGGCGACATCACCTTCAAGCCGAACATAAAGGCGTTTGAGGGCGCGAATATCCGTTTCGAGGACGACAGCGTGGAGGCGGTGGACGCGGTCATCTTTGCGACGGGCTACAAGATTTCGTTTCCGTTCTTCAGCGATCCCGACCTGACGCCGGACGCCCACAATCGACTTCCCCTGTTCAAGAGAATGATGCGCCCAGGGATCGACAATCTCTTCTATATGGGTCTGGCTCAGCCTCTCCCGACCCTGGTCAATTTCGCCGAGCAGCAGTCGAAATTTGTCGCGGCCTTTCTGGCCGGTCGCTACGCCTTGCCAGACAAGGCCGAAATGGCGCGGATCATCGCCGCCGACGAGAAGCTGCACCTTGGCCCCTACTATGCCTCGCCCCGCCATACGATCCAGGTCGACTTCAATCTCTACGTCCGGGATCTGACGAAGGAGATTGCGCGCGGCGAAAGCCGGGCGAGGGCCAAAGGGTTCACGCCGCCCCACAAGGCGCTTCAGTCCGCTTGACGAAAGGCGTCCTCGCCCGCCAAGACCGTTCGGCAGGACGGAGTGCGTCCCAGCCAATAGATGATCGGCTCAATCCGATCCGTATCCCAGATCGCAAGATCGCAGGCCATGCCGACCCGAAGCTGGCCGATCTCGTGGGACAGGCCAAGGGCCTTCGCCGCCTGCCGCGTGACCCCAAGGAACGCCTCATCCGGCGACAGTCCAAACAGCGTGCACGCCAGATGCATGGCGAGCCTCAGGCTGGCGACGGGCGAGGTGCCTGGGTTCAGGTCCGTGGCGACGGCCATGGCCAGGCCCATCTTTCGCATTCGTTCGACGGGCGGCCGCTTGACCTCTTTCAGGACGTAATAGGCGCCGGGAAGCAACATGGCGACAACGTCCGCCCGTTTCATGGCCCGCAAACCTTCGTCTGAAGCATGCTCAAGGTGATCGGCTGAGAGGGCGCCAAACTCCGCCGCAATCGCCGCGCCGCCGCCGTCGCTTAGCTGATCGGCATGCAGCTTGACCGGCAGGCCATGCGCCAGCGCCGCTGAAAACACCGCGCGCGTCTCGTCCGCCGTGAACGCGATCGTTTCACAGAAGGCGTCCACTGCGTCGGCGAGACCTTCGGCGGCGACCTTAGGCAGGATCTGATCGACGATCTGTTGCACATAGCCCATTCGATTGTCGCGGTACTCCGGCGGCAAGGTATGCGCGGCCAGCAACGTCGTTCGGACGCGCACCGGTCGAAGCTGGCCGAGCCTGCGGGCGGCGCGCAGCATCTTGCACTCGTCCGCGAGGCTGAGGCCATAACCTGACTTGATCTCCACGGTCGTGACGCCGTCGGCGCGCAAGGCGTCCAGCCTGGGCAGCGACTGCGAGACAAGCTCAGTCTCGCTGGCCTTGCGGGTCGCCGCGACGCTCGAAACGATGCCGCCTCCGGCGCGGGCGATGGCTTCGTAGGGCGCGCCGGACAGGCGCAGCCCCCACTCCGCCGCCCGATCTCCGCCAAACACGAGATGTGTGTGCGCATCGATCAGGCCTGGCGTGATAAGTCGCCCCTCCAGCGTCTCGACCTGTGTCGCACGACTCAACAGTTCCGAAGGCAGATCTCCGCAGGCGCCGACCCAAACGATGCGCCCGCCTTCAGCGACCAGCGCGCCATTGCTGATGACGCCGCAGCCGGACAGGTCGCCATCGCAGGTCGCCAGCGTCGCTCCGCGCCAGACCTTTAGATCCGTGAAAGTCGCCGTGACCATCGTCTCTCCCGCCGAGGCTCTTGGCAGCATGGCCGCGATCCCGCACAGTTGTCTAGACAGACAGGAGACAGAACATGCCGGCCTATTGGGTTTCTAAGGCGAAATTGGCGAGCGGCTGGCGCCACAATGTCCGGATCGAGTGCGACGCGACGGGCCTGATCGAACGCGTGACGCCGGACGGCGCAAAGACGGGGGCTGAGTGTTTCGACGGCGCCTGCCTGCCCGCGCCGTCCAATGTGCACAGTCATGCGTTCCAGCGCGCGATGGCCGGCCTTGCAGAACTCTCCAATGGAGGGCGTGACGATTTCTGGAGCTGGCGTGAACGGATGTACGCCTTTCTGGCGCGCCTGGATCCGGACGACCTCAAGGCTATCGCCGCACAAGCCTATGTCGAAATGCTGAAGGGCGGGTACGGCGCCGTAGCCGAGTTTCACTACATCCACCGCACACCAGAGGGCGGCTGGTATGACGACAAAGCGGCCTGCGCCCTTTCGATCGCCGAGGGTGCGGCAACCGCAGGCCTCGACATCGTCTTCGCCCCTTGCGTCTATCTGACCGCGGGCTTCGACGGCGCGCCCCTTCAGCCTCAGCAAAAGCGTTTCCAGGCGGGCCCTGAAGACATCGCCGACATCCGGACCGCCCTCGAGCGCAGCGGCGTCAGAACCGCCCTGGCCCTGCACAGTCTGCGGGCCGTGCCTGCGGACCGGATCGGCGAGGCGTTGAGCGCAAGCCCTGCAGGCCCGGTCCATATGCATGTCGCCGAACAGATCGGGGAGGTCGAGGCCTGCATGGCCGCAACGGGGCGGCGGCCAGTAGAGCGCCTATCCGACCTCGCAAACGTCGATTCCCGTTGGTGTCTGGTCCATGCGACCCACATGACGGCGGAGGAAACCCGCATGGTCAGTCAAAGCGGAGCCGTGGCGGGGCTGTGTCCCAGCACAGAAGGCAATCTTGGAGACGGCTTCTTTGATTTTCCTGGCCTCGAAGCCCATTCGGGGGCGTTCGGCATCGGGACGGACAGTCACGTCACTTTGGACGCGGGCGAAGAGCTGCGCTGGCTCGACTATGGCTGGCGTCTTCGCCAGCAGCGGCGCTTCGCCGAGGGCCGCGCCGGACACCGGGGTGCGGACCTTTGGATGCGCGCGGTCGCCGGCGGGGCTAGGGCTCTGGGAGAAACGCAGTTTGGACTGGAACCTGGCGCAAGAGCCAATTTTCTGATCCTGGATTGTGATCATCCAAGCCTTGCAGGCCGCGAAGGCGACACGCTGATCGACAGTCTCGTCTTCTGCCGACACAGCGATTCTCCGATCAGGACCGTGATTTCAAAAGGGGTTGCGGTCGTTCGCGAAGGCCGCCACGCAGCGGAGGATCAGGTCGCGCAAGCCTATCGTCAGACGATGCGCAAGCTAGTTGCCTAGACAACTGCCACGGCCTAACCTTTGTCCGCTTCAAGAGGACGACCACCGATGACCCGCCCTGACGACTTCATCCAAAATCGCCGCATCATTCGCAGCCCCCGAGGTTCGGAGCGATCCTGCAAAACCTGGGTGGCGGAAGCGGCGCTGCGCATGCTTATGAACAACCTCGACCCGGACGTGGCGGAAAATCCGGACGCCCTGGTGGTTTATGGCGGTATTGGACGCGCCGCGCGGAACTGGGCGGCGTTCGACGCGATCGTCGCCGCCCTCCAAAAGCTTGAAGCCGATGAGACGCTTCTCATTCAGTCGGGCAAGCCTGTGGCGGTCTTCCGCACCCACGAGGACGCGCCCCGCGTGCTGATCGCCAACTCCAATCTCGTCCCCCGCTGGGCCACCTGGGAGCATTTCAACGAGCTCGATCGCAAGGGTCTGATGATGTACGGCCAGATGACGGCCGGATCCTGGATCTATATCGGCAGTCAGGGCATTGTGCAGGGCACGTACGAAACCTTCGTCGAAGCCGGGCGCCAACACTATGGCGGCGACTGGGCGGGGCGCTGGATCCTGACTGCGGGCCTTGGCGGCATGGGCGGGGCCCAACCTTTGGCGGCGACCATGGCGGGAGCGTCCTGCCTTGCGGTGGAATGCCGGCCGCAGAGCCTGCAAAAGCGCCTCGAAACCCGTTATCTCGACCGATCAACCGAAGATCTCGATCAGGCCCTGGCCTGGATGGAAGAGGCGAAGTCGACCAAAAAGCCCGTTTCGGTGGGCCTGCTTGGAAATGCAGCGGACATCTTCCCGGAACTCGTGCGGCGTGGGGTGAAGCCGGATCTTGTCACGGACCAGACCTCCGCGCACGACCCGATCAATGGATATCTGCCCAAGGGCTGGAAGCTTCGGGACTGGGATCAGAAGCGCGAGAGCGATCCTTTTGCGGTCGAGACGGCGTCCCGCACCTCCATGGCCGAGCATGTGAAGGCGATGCTCGACTTCCAGCGCATGGGCGTGCCTACCGTCGACTACGGCAACAATATCCGGCAGATGGCCAAGGAGGCCGGGGTCGCCGACGCCTTCGATTTTCCGGGATTCGTCCCGGCCTATGTCCGGCCCCTGTTCTGTGAAGGCAAGGGGCCCTTCCGATGGGCGGCCCTGTCCGGCGATCCGCAGGACATCGCGCGCACGGACGCCAAGGTGCGCGAGCTCATGCCCCACGATGCGCACCTGCAGCGCTGGCTCGACATGGCGGCGGAGCGGATCGCGTTCCAGGGCCTTCCGGCGCGGATCTGCTGGCTGGGCCTTGGGGATCGTCACCGGATCGGCCTCGCCTTCAATGAGATGGTGCGCAAGGGAGAAGTGTCCGCGCCGATCGTGATCGGACGGGACCATCTCGACACCGGCTCGGTCGCGAGCCCCAATCGCGAGACGGAAGCCATGCGCGACGGGTCGGACGCCGTCTCCGACTGGCCGCTTCTGAACGCGCTTCTGTCGACCGCCGGCGGCGCCAGCTGGGTGTCGCTGCATCACGGCGGCGGCGTCGGCATGGGATTCTCGCAACATGCAGGCATGGTCATCGTGGCGGACGGGACCGAGGCTGCAGACCGGCGCCTGGAACGCGTCCTGTGGAACGATCCGGCCATCGGCGTCATACGTCACGCCGACGCCGGCTACGAGACCGCAATGGCCTGCGCCGAACGGCACGGCCTTGATCAACCGATGCTGAACCGGGGCGAAGGATGAGCTCGCCGTCAGACTTTCGTCTGATCGCGCGCGATGGGCCGCTGATCCTCTCTGCGCCGCATCCGGGCCGCCGGATCCCGCCGGAGCTGGCCGGAAGACTGACGACGGAGGCCCTGGAACAACAGGACGCCGACCACCGGGTAGACGAGCTTTATGATTGGGCCGATCAGCTGGGCGCTTCACGCCTGACCGCCGTCTGGTCGCGCTATGTGGTCGATCTCAATCGTCCGTCCGACGACGCGCCGCTTTACCCAGGACAGATCGGCAGCGGGCTCGTCCCCACGGAGCGGTTTGACGGCGCGCCGCTCTACAAGCCAGGAGAGGCGCCGCAGCAGGACGAAACCGCGATGCGGGTCCAGCGGTACTGGCGCCCCTATCACCTTGCCCTGGAACGGCTGATCGCTGCGGCCGTGGACCGACATGGCTATTGCCTCTTATGGGATTGCCATTCGATCGATCCGGTTTCGCCGAGGCTGTTCGACGGGCGTCTGCCAGATCTCAATCTTGGCGCGTACGACGGACGCGCCTGTCCTTTGAGCCTCGCACAGGCCGTGTTTGCAAGCGCCTCCGCGCACCCAGGGTTTACCGCCGTGCTGGATGGTCGATTCAAGGGCGGCTTCATCACGCGCCACTACGGCCAGCCGGGTCGCAAGGTGTTCGCCCTGCAGCTCGAGCTTTCCTATTCCACCTACCTGCAAGACGGCGGGCCGCTTTCCGGCGGGCCAGCGCTCGATCCGGAAAAGGTCGCCCGCTTGAAACCCGTCCTGTCGTCCATGCTAGAGACCTTTTTGAAAGAAGCCCCTCGCCATGTCTGACACTTTAATGATCGCTCCCGGCAAAATGCGCCTTCGCGACCTTGAAAAGGTCTATCGGTCCAACTGCCGGCTGACGCTTGCGGACGGTGTGATGAGCACGGTCGCGAAGGCGGCCAGCGTGGTCGCCCGCGCTGCCGAAGGGGACGCCGCCGTCTATGGGGTCAATACCGGATTTGGTCTTCTCGCCCGTGAACGAATCGCCCCCGACGCGCTTCGAAACCTACAGACAAACCTTGTGCTCAGCCACGCCGCCGGAACGGGCGAACGGCTGACCACGCCGGTCGTCCGGCTCATTCTGGCCTTGAAGATCAATAGTCTCGCCCGGGGACATTCCGGCGTGCGGCCGGACGTGATCGCAGCGCTCATCGCCCTCGTTGACCATGAGATCATTCCCGTCATTCCGGGAAAGGGCAGCGTTGGAGCTTCAGGCGACCTCGCCCCGCTCGCGCATCTCGCCGCGACCCTCATCGGCGTGGGCGACGCGCTATATCAGGGCCAACACATGCCCGCAGCGAAAGCCCTGTCGCTAGCGGGCCTTGCGCCCTTATCGCTTGAGGCCAAGGAAGGCCTGGCCCTGCTGAACGGGACGCAGGTTTCAACCGCGCTGGCCCTTGCAGGACTGTTTGACACGGTTCAGGTGTTTGACGCGGCGGTCGTTTCCGGCGCCATGTCCGTAGACGCTGCAAAAGGATCGGACGCCCCGTTTGACGACCGCATTCACGCCGTACGCGGACACAAGGGACAGAGCGACGCGGCCGCGGTCTATCGAGACCTGCTCTTTGGAAGCGCTATTCGCGCCAGTCACACCAACTGCGACCGCGTGCAGGACCCCTATTGCCTGAGGTGCCAGCCTCAGGTCATGGGCGCGTGCCTTGATCTTATCCGCAACAGCGCCGCAACCCTTGCGATCGAGGCCAACGCAGTCACCGACAATCCCCTCGTCTTCCCCGAGCAGGACGAGATCTTGTCCGGAGGAAACTTCCACGCCGAGCCGGTGGCCTTCGCCGCGGACCAGCTGGCCATGGCGCTTGCGGAAATCGGCAACCTGTCGGAACGGCGCATGGCGATGTTGGTCGACCCCCATCACAACGGAGGTTTGCCGGCGTTCCTCGTGGACAATGGCGGCGTAAATTCCGGCTTCATGATCGCCCAGGTGACCGCGGCCGCCCTCGCCTCAGAAAACAAGGGCCTCGCGCATCCGGCCAGCATCGACACCATTCCGACCAGCGCCAATCAGGAAGATCACGTCAGCATGGCCACATGGGGCGCGCGCCGTCTTGGCGACATGACGGACAACGCGAGGGCCATCGTGGCCCTTGAGCTGCTGGCTGCAGCGCAGGGTCTTGATTTTCATCGGCCGCTGAAGAGCACCGACAAGCTCGAAGAGATTTGGTCAACCCTGCGGGCGGAGGTGCCGTTTTTCGACAAGGATCGGTTTTTCGCGCCGGACTTGGAACGGTCAAAGGCGCTGGTGGGGAAGGGCGCCATTTCGTCAGGCCGTGATTGGCTGGGCTGACGCGCGTTCTGCATTGAGGTCAGGTGCGGGATATGGCGCCCAGCAGTTCGTAGGCGGATCCGGGATACCGGAGCGTTACACGGGTCACGACAGCGCCTTCGACCCAGGTCGTCCGCTCGATTTCAAGGCAGGGCTCATAGGGTTCGAGCTTGAGAAGCGCCCTGTCGATGGGGCTCGGCTGAACGGCGCGGATGACGTGGCTGCCTTCGGGTAGCGGCGCACATCCACTCAGATGAGCGAAGGCGGAGGTCTTGCGGAAATCCACCTCCAAAAAGTCAGGTGCGACAGCGGGATTTACCAGCCGGTCTTCGAGTGCGGCAGCGACGCCGCCGGACTTGTGGACCGCCTTTAGATGAAAGAGCCGGGCGTCGTGGGTGAAGCCGAAAATGCGGCGTTCGGCTTCACTCGCGTCTCTCGCCTCCAGCTTGATGAGCTCGATATCGTAAAGCCCGCCTCGCGCCCGGACCTCCTCTGCCGGATCGGTCACGTGGACAACCGTCAAGTGAGAGCCGGGTCTGGCGACAAAGGTTCCAAGCCCTTTGACACGACGCAAAACGCCCTCTCTCGCCAATTCGGAAAGCGCCGAATGCACAGTCATTCGACTGACGCCGAAAAGCGACATGAGCTGGTGTTCGGACGGAATTCGGCTGCCGGACGGCAAGCCGCCGCTGGAGATCCGGTCCAGAACCCAGGCGCGAATTTCGCCTTTTCGGGTGGTTGCGGAATCTGACATCAGGTCAATGTCGTCCGTAGACGGAATGTCAAAATGGAGAGCGCGAGCCATGTCACGGCGCGCGTCGCATGCGCGTAAAACAAGCGCTCTTGGGCGTCTAGGCTCACCGAAGCGGGCACGATTTCGGGTTCAAGCGTCACGCCTCCTACTTCTTCACTACAATTATTGTCACCATAGTTAATTTCCGAGTCGGGAATGCTAAATACCGATTCTGCGGTTGCGCCGCGATCAGGGCGTTCGATGGCGCGGATAGGTTGGAAATCGAAATGACGCGTCATATGGCCTGGGGTTTTGTATCTTCCGCTTTGGTCGCCCTTGCGTCCTCGGCCCTTGCACAAGACGCGACCTCTGAGCGCAACGTGGCCGCATTTACACCTGGCACGGTCATTTCCGTCGGACAGGATATCGTCGTCGGCGTCATCAGCCGCGGGACATCCGCCGGAGACGGTCTGATCAAGAATGTCGTCCTCGACCTTGAAGCCATTTCACCGTCACTTCAATCCGTGATGGGGGGGAAGTCGGCGCGGGTGGTCATCAACGCGGACTGTCAAAGCCGGCGAATCGCGACGCAATCCATGCAGATCTTCGAGCGCCCCAATGCGACCGGCGCGGCCAAACCCAAGGGGGTGATCACCGACTGGACAACCGCTCCGGCGGGAAGTTACGGGGCGGATGTCCTGGATCTCTATTGCAAGCCTGCCGCGCTTGCGGCCTTGATGCAGGCGCCCAAAGGCGCACCAGTGGTCGAATCGAAACCTGTCACGGGCCCTTCTGCGCCCGTCCCGACTGTGAAACTGGCCGAAAAAAGCAATCCACCGCGTCCAGCGACCGCAACGCCGGTGAAGACTGAGGCCTCAAACAAGTCCGCGCTCCTGATGACGGCCGTCGCAGCGCCCGCCTTGGAAACGGACGTCACGCCAGGTCGATCTGGCGGCTTTGGGGTCCAGCTGTTCTCGTCGCTTTCGTCACGCCAGGCGCGAACGACCCTTGCGCGCCTGAAGTCGACCTACGCCTTCTGGCCTGCAGACCGGAAGGGCTTTGTCAGTCAGGCGGAAGTCAAAGGGCTCGCGCGGTATCGAGCGCGCCTGGGGGGCTTTGCTCGCCTGGCCGAAGCGAAGGCCTTTTGTGAAAAGGTCGCAGCCGCCGGCGGTCAATGCATTGTGGTCAAGACCCCGTCCTGACGGCGTCAGGCGCCGGCGGTCATGCTGAGCGCCGTCTGGATCTGCAGTCCGATCAGCTGTAGCGCCATGTCCCGAGCCTGGTTTTCAGGCTTGCCCAACAGCGTGCTCAAGGTCGCCCCGAACAGGCCGACGCCGAGCGCGACGCTGATACAGATCAGGATGAAGTCTTCGAGAGCCGCAGCCGAAGGCGCTTCGTCCTGCGGACGAACGGCTATGACCTGCTGAACAGCTTCTCGGACCAGCGTCAGTCGCCGAGATTCGCCGGTGAGCTCAAGCCACGCGGCCAGTCGCGCAACGCCTCGTTCCTCGAACGCGTCGAACAAGGCTGCAGTGCTTTGTCCAGCCATCTGACCCGCGTCTTCAGCGCTTTTTGCGATGGAAACGATACGCTCGACGAGTTGTTCGATCATTCGCGTCATGAGCGCCTTTTGCAGCTCGCCGATCGAACCGAAGTGGTGAAGCACTGTGGCGTTGACCACGCCGGCCGCTCTGGCGACCTCAACCAGTTTCAGATTTTGGGGGCCTTCCAACTTCAATATGGCTTCAGCCGCCGCGAGAATATTTTCCCGGGAGGCTTCCGATGACCGTCTCAGGCGCTTGGGGGGCGAAGATTCTGATATTGACATTTTTGTCAGTACATCTAGATTGGAGAGAGGATCAATCAGGACCTACACCCGATGACCGGCTCAGCTCAAACTCGATCAGACCCTTCGGTACAGGTTACGCCTCGCGACATACGCTTCAAAACGGCGGCGACGGCGAATAGTGCGTGGCTGGGCGGAGATAAGACCGCCACAGCCGTGTTCAACGCCCTGTCGCTGACCTTCCCCGTGGGCGAGCGATTGTTCATGGATGCGGTGCGAAACTACCGGGACAGACTGTCTGGACAGCTGCTGGCCGAAACCAGGGCCTTTATTGCGCAAGAAGCGATCCACTCCCGGGAACATGTCGGCCTGAATGCAGGCCTTGATCGCACCCACTACCCGATCGATGCGATCGACGCCGAGATGGCCAGGCGGTTCGACTTCCTCCGCAGCCGGGGGCCGGTGGCCATGCTGGCAGTCACCATCTCCCTCGAGCACTTCACGGCGATGATGGCCGATTGGTTTTTGGAGGACGAAACCTTCTGGGTTGGAGCGCCCAGGGACATGACCCGCCTTTGGCAGTGGCACGCCATGGAGGAAACCGAGCACAAGGGGGTGTGCTTTGACGTGTTCCGGCAGATTTCGCAGGATTGGTCGCCGCTGCGACGCTACATGGTCCGCACACGGGCCATGGTCATCTCCACCGTCCTGTTCACGCTGAATATCACTAGGTTCGCCGCCATGCTGCTCGAGGCTGACGGCGTTCCGGCCTGGCGCGCGCGTCTGAAGGCCTTGAACTATCTTTTCGGGAAGCCCGGACTGTTTCGAAAGAGCTGGCGCGCCTATTGGGACTGGTTTCGACCCGGCTTTCACCCCTGGGACCACGACAATCGGGATCTGCTTGAGACCTGGCGACCTCGATTTGAATTAGACGAAGTCCCTGTCGCGGCTTGACGTCGAAGCCCTGAGGATGTTCGCCTGACGAGGAAGACGCAAAGCGACGGTGCGGCAAGCCCGCGAACGTCGAACGGGAGGCGATATCCATGGGACGCATCAGCGGCAAGACCGTGATCATCACGGGCGCGGGCTCTGGCATCGGGCGCGCCGCGTCACTGCTGTTCGCCCGCGAGGGCGCCCGCCTTGTGATCGCCGACCGGATGGAGACCGTCAACGATACAGCGAACGCCGTCGCCGCCGCTGGCGGTGAGGCGATCGCGCTCACCGGCGACGCGGGCGATGAAGCCTTCGTCGAGGGCCTTGTCCAGCAAGCGGTGGAGCGTTTCGGCCAGTTGGACGGGGTTTGGGCGAACGCCGGAATCTCCGGGGGCTGGACGCCGATGGAGGAGCAGGACGCGCCGTTCTGGACGGAAGTCCTGCGCATCAATCTGATCGGTCCGTTCCTGGCCATCAAGCACGCCTCCAAGGTCATGACGCCACGGGGAAAGGGATCGATCGTGCTGACCGCCTCTGTGGCCGGGATCCGGTCCGGCGCCGGCGGCATGCCCTATTCGGCGTCCAAGGCGGGGGTGATCAATCTCGCCACCACAGCGGCAAACGAGTTCTATGGCCTGGGGCTGCGCGTCAACTGCATCTGTCCTGGCCTCATTGAGACCGGAATGACCAAGCCCATCTTCGACGGGGCCCGGGCGCGCGGCAATGAGGACAAGATTGGACAGCTCAATCCTCTGAAGCGAAGCGGCGTTCCCGAAGAGATCGCCGAGGCGGGTCTCTTTCTGATTTCGGACGCGAGCTCATATGTGAACGGCCAGGCGATTGTGGTGGATGGGGGGCTGTCGAGCTCCCATCCCGTCGTTCGGGTCCGCCGGTCTTAAGCGCCTGACGGATGCGTCCGGATCCGAGCGCTTACGCCACAGCGCTTTTGCTGATTGGGCAGTACGGAGACGACGCGTCGGTGATCGCCGTGCTTCGTGCGGCGGAAATCGCGGCCGCTGGCGACGCTGACGGGCTTGCGCACTGGGACGCCGTCATCGAAGAGATCAACCGACTCACAGACCCCAAATCCGATTTCGGCAGGCTGAACTAGCTGAGGTTGCGCGTCTTTGGCTGAGCTGTCAGTTTTGCGAGATCGATTGAGCCGGAGCCGACCAATGACCCTGACCCGACGCGCGGGATTGACCGGAGCGCTGGCCTTGTCTTTCGCTCGGGCTGCCGCGGCGGCCTCGCCGCCGAAGGCGCTGGAGGAACTGACCGGGGACGGGGCCGCCGGACGGATGCTCAGCGTTGGCGTGATCGCCCGACGCGGCGACGGGGCCGTTTCCCTCAGCTATGCTGGCGGCCATCGCATCGCCTCCAGCCCCCGCGGGGATGTGACCCGACCGTTCAGCCTTGAAGATCCATTTCGCGTCGCGTCGATATCCAAGCTTGTGACGACCACGGGATTCATGACCCTGGTCGCGAGCCGGAAGGTCTCGCTGGACGACGACGCGGCCGATCTTCTCGGATTCCCGCTCCGCCATCCGGCCTGGCCTGACGACAAGATCACGGTGCGACATCTTCTATCCCACACGAGCGGACTGCGTAACGGACCAAGCTATCCCGTCCCGGCCGGGCATCGACTGTCGGAAGCCTTCAGTGTCGGGGGGCGGCACTATGATCGCGGCGCCTGGTTCGGGCCCGCGGAGCACGCGCCTGGCGACTGGTTTGCCTATGCAGACGTCAACTTCGCCCTGATCGGCCAGATCATTGAGCGACTGACAGGCGAGCGGTTTGATCGCTTTATGACCCGAACCGTGTTCAAACCTCTAGGCCTCGACGCCGGATATAATTGGAGCGGCGTTTCGCAGGGCAAGCGCGACCGTGCGGCGTCCGGACGCCGCTGGAAGGACGGCGCCTGGTCGCCTCAGGTGGATGCAAGTCCACCCAGAGCGCCGGCGACCGACTATCCACAACCGAAAGGCGAACCTGCCGTTGCGGAGAAGGACCTGAAGCTGGGCGAAAACGGCTTCCTTTTTTCGCCGCTTGGGGGCCTCAGGCTGTCCGTTCGCGACCTCGACAGACTGGCGACCACCTATGCCCACGGCGGAGAGGCCAACCGCGTGAGGATCGTTGGCGCAGCGGAGCTGGGTCAAATGTCAGAGCCGGTCTGGCGCTTGGACCCTGACCGGCCGAACGGAGACACCGAAGGCGGCTTCTTCAGCGCCTACGGATTGGGCGTCGAATGCCCGCAAGGCCTGCCTGGCCCGGCTGGGGACGCCTTTTTTGGGGAAGACAGCCAAGACTGGCGCGGGCATTTCGGCGACGCCTATGGCTGGATGACCGGAATGTTCTGGAACGCGCGCAACGCGGCGACGATCTGCTATGCGATCAACGGCATGCCCGAACAGGGACGGCCCGCCGCGCGCAGGAGCGCCATTACTGGCCCTGAAGAGGCCGTGATCGACGCTGCGATCTTGTCGTTGAAACATCCATAGGCTGTGCTCACCGCCGCATTAACTGAAGCTGTAAATCCGCGGACAACTATTCCCGTATAAATTGCTTATGGTCAGATATTTTACCCCCCATGAGCGCAATGACCTTTGATCTCCAGTCTTTCCAGGGCGCCAGCCGACACGGCTTGAAGGGGTTGATCGCGAGATCGCCGCCATCCCGTCTGCTCAATCTCCACGCCCTGCGCAAGTCGCTGCCGGAAGACCCTGGTTACGCGACGCGTCCTTTCTTCCACCAGCCGATCCTGAATCGGTCGATCATCGTTAAGCACAATATGCGTAACGGGGAAGAAAGCCTTGACGGCAAGCGCCAGTTGAATGCGCTCAAATTCATCTTTCCGTTCGACGCCTCGAATCTCTCTTTTGGGGCGCAATCACTGCTGACGTCCCAAATTGATCTGGCGTCGAACTTTCAACGTCTCTTTGAAAGCGATCAACTCTCGACGGAGCGCGATCTCAAATTGATCGCCATGCTGGACGAAGCGCCGACCTTAGACCCATTCCTTTTGCAGGAGATCGTCAAGCAGAACGGGTTCGACGTCGCGCCCTGCTATTTTGCCGCCAACCGGCAAGTCCTTCGCCATCAGTCCGCAATCGTCGCCGCAGAGGTCAATCCGATCCTTGAACTGTTCGGCTCGAACTCGCCATTGATAAGCGGCGAGAACCTCAATATCGCCGATATTCAATCGGCCCAAGACAACAAGCCCAAAAAACTCCAATATACTTTTACCAATAAAAAAGAATATGAGCAGAAGTTGTCTGAATGTTTCTACAATTGGAAGTTCGCTTTATTTTACCGCCTGCGACTCACCGAGTTAACTTCAGCAACAAAGCATCTCATCGTGTCAGTGGAACGCCTGCGCACTAATATTGGGGCGACACAAACCACACCGACAATAGAACGGAGCCGAAGACGTGTCTATGATGTGCTAGCCAGCGCATTGTCGGAAGCGCAGATGATCGTGGAGGACTATGACCTCCTGCACTACGCGGTCTTGAATAGTGCACGTCCGGATCTCTTTTGCACCCTTCTCAAAAATTCAAAAATGTACAACATCAGTCTCGGCGCCCGCATCAGTCGTCTGGACGACGCGCTGGGCTTTTGGGCAGCCCACGCGCCGGGCGGGCCGGATCGCGTGGAGACCTATATCCTTGAGAGCTTCATGCAAGCTCTCGACAGGCATATTGGAACAGACCTGCCGCTGCCGACTTTCGTCCAGGCCGCGCCGCTGGCCGGGATAGACGGGACGACCAAGCCAACAATTGTGACGTCGCGCCTCAGGTCGGATCTTCAAGGCTGAAGCTCTGGGACTGCTCGTCATAGGCAAACAGCTCGGCATAGCGTCCCCAGTCGATCAGAGCCGCCAGGGTTTCCTCGGCGAACTCTTCAGACATGAAGTCCTCCAGCTCCTCGGAAAACCGACGATAGGGCGCCCGGTGCGTGGATCGCTCATCAAGCACCCGCCGGATCATCGCCGCCAGAGGGACCCGGGCGATGAGATGTTCGCGAAACACCTTCTTGCGGGCGTCGACATCCATGTCGACAAATCGCCGACCGTCTTCGGTCAGACGGATGTCGCCATGGGCCACGTCTGCAAAGCCCAGAAGTTGAAGCGTTTCGGCCAGAGGGAACAATTCGTCCACCTCCATGCTCAGCTCATCAGCAATATCGGGAAGGTCCGCCTTACCATCAAACGGGGGCCGCAGCATCGCCTCCATAAGACCGGCCAGCATATTGGTCGACACCAGCTGGAGCGTCATGCCGATGCCGCCGCCAGGATGTTCACTGCTCGCGAGCATTTGTTCGGCGCGCAATTTCGGATCCATGGGATTCGTCATCCGTCCGTAAATGTCATCAACGAGCTGACGAAAGGCCGGATCCGCGCGATTTCGCGGGTGGGGGAGGTCAATCTTGATCTCGGCGGCGATCCGGCCCGGATTGGACGCGAAGATCACGACGCGATCACACATCAGAACGGCTTCTTCGATGTTGTGCGTGACGAGGAGGATAGACCGCAAGGGCAAGCGCCCCTCCATCCACAAGTCCACCAGGTCGGTGCGCAGGGTTTCTGCGGTCAGCACATCGAGGGCCGAGAAGGGCTCGTCCATCAAGAGCAGTTTGGGGTGCGTCACCAGACCTCTGGCAAAGCCGACGCGCTGGCGCATGCCGCCTGACAGCTCCTTGGGGTAGGCGTTTTCGAACCCGTCCAGTCCGATGAGGTCAATGGCTTCGAGCGAACGCTGACGGCGCTCTGCAGCTGGAACGCCCAAGGGCTCCAATCCGATTTCCACATTCTCGAGCACGGTGAGCCAGGGAAACAAAGCAAAGCTCTGGAACACCATGGCGACGCCCTTGGGCGGCCCGTCAATCGGCTGGCCGAGCCACGAGGCTTCGCCGCCACGGGGCCGAACCAGACCCGCAACGATCCGAAGGAGAGAGGACTTTCCCGAGCCCGAGCGGCCGAGCAGTCCGACGATCTCGCCTTCCCGCAGCTGCAGATTAACGTCGTCCAACACCAGAAGATTGTTGGAGCCGCCCTTGGAGTAGACCTGTCGCACGCCCCGAACGTCGAGCATGATGTCGCCCGGCTGGGGCCGAGGTTGGATCGCGGTCGCAGTTGCGGTCGTAGCCATGACGGGCTCTTCCTCTAATTAGTTCAGCGCCGTGCGCCGGGAAGCGAAATCGAACAACGGTCGCCAAAGCAGACGATTGAACAGAATGACAAAGACGCTCATGACCGCTGCGCCCAAAATCGTCCGCGGCATGTCGGCTTTTAGCATCGCGTCGCCGATGTAGGCGCCCAGGCCGTGGGCCTGCAGCTTGGTGTCGCCCCAGGACACCACTTCAGCGACAATCGATGCGTTCCAGGCGCCGCCGGACGCTGTGATCGCACCGGTCACATAGTACGGGAACACCGCGGGCAGAGCCACCTTTCGCCACCAGCTCCAGCCGCCGACCCGAAAACTCGCCGCAGCTTCCAGCAAATCGTTCGGGATCGCCGTCGCGCCGGCGATCACGTTGAAGAGGATGTACCACTGGGTTCCGAGGATGATGAGCGGCGACAGCCAGATGTCCGGGTCGCCCCGGTATTTGACGATCAGGAAGACCGCCAGGGGAAACAGAAGATTGGACGGAAACGCCGCCAGGAACTGGACAATCGGCTGCACCGCCTCGGCAAGTCGCGGCCGCAGTCCAATCCAGACGCCGAGCGGCACCCACACGCAACTTGCCAGCCCGATCAAGAGCACCACGCGCAGAAGGGTGACGCCGCCGAGCCCGAGCACAATGACCACGTCGCCGAGATTGAGCGTCCGGCTGATGAAGGTCACGCCGAGCCAGGCGATCCAGACCGCCGAGCCCGCGATCACAGCAAGCCAGAGATAGTCGGTCGTTCGGCTTTCCCAGGCCCGGGTCACAACCAAAGACGGCCGGAAGGGCCGCCCCAGTCTCAATCGAAGGACCGCTCCCGCCAGACCGCCGAGCGGAGCGAACAGTCGCTGGGCCAGTCGCGCGCGCTGAAAGAAGTCGAGGAGCCAGGACTGTGCATCCGGCGCGTCAGACGCCGACAGTTCGACCCGAAACTTTTGCGACCAGGCCACCAGGGGGCGGAACAGGAGCTGATCGTAGATGAGGATCACGACGAACATGGCCAGTACGGCCCAGCCGATGGCCCCGAGATCTTCCTTCTGAAGCGCAAGGTTCACATAGGCGCCGATACCCGGAAGGGTGATCGAATGCGCCCCCACCGTGAAGGCTTCAGACGCCACAACAAAGAACCAGGCGCCGGACATGGACATCATGGCGTTCCAGATCAGACCGGGCGCCGCGAACGGCACCTCAAGCGTCCAGAACCGTCGCCAGCCGCCCAGACGCAGACTGTCCGAAACATCCGACAGGTCCTTCGGCACCGTTTTCAGCGACTGATAGAAACTGAACGTCATATTCCAGGCTTGGGCTGTAAAGATTGTGAAGACGGAGCACAATTCTTCGCCCATGACTGAGCCTGGAAACAGATTCAAAAAGAAGACAAGCGTGACTGTAATAAATGTGAAGACAGGAAGGGATTGGAGTATGTCCAAAATCGGAATCAACACCATTTCCGCCCGCCGGCTCTTTTGCGCCAGCGCGCCATAGATCAGCGTGAAGACAAACGACAAAACAATGCCCGCCAGCATGCGCAGGGTTGTACGCAGGGCGTAATAGGGCAGATTGGCCGGGTCGAGGGAGAGGGGCGTCCTTGTCGCATAAGCGATCGGCTGCGTGGTTTCATGGCCACCGAACGCCACCAGGGCGATCACCCCGATGACCAGGGCGAAGATCAGCGTATCCCACACAGACGGAATATACCGCCAGGGCCGAATCGCCGTCAGTGACGGGTGATGGACGGCCATAACCCCCTCGCTCGTTTGTTGATTTTGATCGTGTGCGACCGGCGCAAGAGGCCCATAGCGCCACATCGGGCGAAGGGCAATGGCGGTTTAGCGACAGTTCTGCGACGCCCGAAAGTTCGTGAGTCCGTTGAGTTCAGAAGTCGAGATCGTCATAGTGCGCCGCAGGGGTCATTCCCGAGTAGCGATCCGCCAGCAAGGGGCGAAAGCAGGGGCGGGACTTAAGCTTGGCGTACCAGATCTTGGTCGCCGGAAACTCGTCCCACGGGATCTCGCCAAAATAGTCGATCACCGAGATATGGGCGCCAGCGCCGATGTCGGCGAGGCTGACCTGTCGGCCTGCCAGCCAGTGTCGAGCGCTCAGGAGCGATTCAATATATTCCAAATGTGCGCGCAGCGCGGAGCGACCGGACCTTAACGCGGCGAGTTCCGGCGCGCCGACGCCCAGCAGCCGCTTTTCCATCTTTTCGTGAAGCAACAAACTGTTGACCTCGAAATCAAATTTCCGGTCGAACCAGTTCAGGATCCGGCGCGCCTCCACGCGCTCAACCAGATCGGAATTGGACAATAGCGGCGGGTCTCCGTAACGCTCCTCAAGATATTCAAGAATGGCGCGCGACTCGCAGATGACCAGCCGTTCGCCCGTTCGCTCTTCGACGAGAACAGGCGGCAGGCCGCTGGGATTGAGGGCCTGCAGCTCTTCTGGCCCTTCCCAATAACGCCAGATGGTCTCATGAAACCTCAGTCGCTTTTCACCCAGCGCCAGACGGACCTGCCTTGAAAAGGGGTCCAATGGGAAGTGATGAAGGCGGCATTCAACGGACATTAGTAGACCGAGGTTTAGGGTTGCGTCTGTGAACGGCTGACGACAAGCGGTTGGGCGCGACGGGAATTCTGATTTTGTTTGCAGCAGAACACTTAACGGCCCGTTTACCGCGTTGGACAAAGCTTCAACCGACCGTGAGCGTTGACCCTGCCAAGCGCCACTGGAGCGGAGCCAGAGGGATGTTTCGAAGACTGACCCTGCTCGGCGGCATCGCCCTGTCGCTCGCGTTCGGCGGGTCGATCGCCAGAAGTTCAGAGGTCGCCGACCCTTATCTTTGGCTTGAATCCGTCGATAGCGCCAAGTCCAGCGCCTGGGTGAGCGCCGAAAACGCCAAAACGCTGACTCGACTTGAATCAGATCCCAGGTTCGCCGCCGTGGAAGCGGCGGCGTTGGCCGTCTTTGAGTCCAATGACCGAATTTCCGAGCCGACCTTTGTCAACGGGCTGGTCTACACCTTTTGGCAGGGGCGAGATCACCGGCAGGGCGAGTGGCGCAGCACGACCCTATCTGACTATATATCCAACATGCCCCACTGGCATTCGGTTCTGGATATCGACGCCCTTGGCCGCCGTGAGGCGGTGAACTGGGTTTTCCAGGGGGCTGACTGTCCAAGGCGAGCATCGGGCCACTGCCTGATCCGGCTGTCCAACGGTGGCGAAGATGCGGTCCGGGTGCGCGAGTTTGACCCTCGAACCGGAACCTTTGTCCCAGGCGGATTCGACCTTCCTCGTTCGAAGCAGACCATCGCCTGGGAAGACAAGGATACGCTTCTTGTCGCCCGAGATTGGGGACCGGCAACGATAGCTTCGACGGGCTACGGGTTTGTAATCAAGCGCCTCAAGCGCGGACAAACCCTGGACCAGGCCACGGAAGTCTTCAGGGGAGCGGCCAGCGATGGGGGCTATGGCGTCTCGCCGATGGTGCTGTCGGATGGATCAGATCGTCGGCTGACCCTGTTTGTGCGTCCTCGAAACACTTTCGAATTCGAAACGTGGTTGTTGACGTCCACAGGCCCCAGTAAACTGGCCCTGCCCCCCAAGATGTCGATCGACGATATGGTGGCTGGCCAGCTCATCGTCACGCTCAAGTCTGACTGGACACCGATCGAAGGTCAGCCGTCGATTGCCGCGGGATCGGTGGTGGCGTTCGATCGAGCCAAGCTGCTCAGCCATCCGGATCACATCGAACCCGTCGTGATTTTCGCCCCCGGCCCCAGGCAGGGCGTTGAGGACGTTCAGGCGACCCGCAATCGCTTGATCGTCACCTGGCTTGACAATGTAAGGTCGCGAGGCGCGGTTTTTGATTGGACGGCGAAAGGCTGGCGGGCCACGCCGCTCGCGCTGCCGGACAATTCCACGGTGTCCATCCGCGCCACAAACACCTTGGGTGACCAGGTTTTCCTCGAAACGACCAGTTTCATCAGCCCCCCGACACTTTGGTTCAGCGACGGTCGACGCAGGGCCTTGCAAAGGGTCAAATCCGTCAAACCGCAATTTGACGCGACGGGGCTCGTCGCCGAGCAATATGAAGCCACATCCAAGGATGGGGTTCGGATCCCTTACTTTATCGTGCACCGCAAAGACGCCCGTCCCGATGGCAAGACGCCGACGCTCATGACGGCCTATGGCGGGTTTGATATTTCCGAAACGCCCGCCTATCTCGGGGCGCTCGGCAAGCTCTGGCTGGAGCGGGGCGGTGCCTTCGTTCTGGCCAACATCCGGGGCGGCGGAGAATTCGGTCCGGCCTGGCATGAGGCCGGACTGAAGACGCATCGCCAGGTCGTCTTTGATGATTTTGCATCGGTGGCCGAGGACTTGTTTCACCGCGGGGTGACGACGCCGCGACATCTTGGGATCAGGGGTCGATCCAACGGCGGCCTGCTGATGGGCGTTGAAATGACACAACACCCCGAGGACTGGAACGCGGTTATCATCGGCGTCCCGCTGCTGGACATGCTCCGCTATGAACAGATCGCCGCCGGCGCGTCCTGGGCCGGGGAATACGGCTCGGTCAGCGTGCCGAAGGAGCGCGAGTTCCTGGCCAGTATTTCTCCCTACAATAATCTCAAAGCCAGCGTGACCTATCCGGAGCCCTACATCTTCACCACCACGAAGGATGATCGCGTCGGCCCGCAACACGCGAGAAAGTTTGCAGCGCGCCTCGCCGAGCTGGGCAAGCCCTATTTCTACTACGAGCTGGACGAGGGCGGCCACAAGGCCGACGCCAATATGCAGGAGCGCGCTCACAGTCAGGCGCTGGAGATCATCTATCTTTTGCAGAAGCTGTCGGATCCGTCACCGGCCAAGCCGGTTCCGGATCTGGGTTCGGCGGCGAGCCCCGCCCGTCCCTGAACCAGCGAGGCGATCGCCGTATTGCCGCTGTATCCGGTCACTTGAAAGTCGGCGTAGGTTCCAACTTCAGCCGACCCCTGGAAAGTGATTTCCGTAAAATCACCCGAACGGGCGAGGCCGTCGCGCTCGACCAGCGCTGAAAGTCTTTGTCCGATCTTTGAGTCAAGATGACGGGAAAGGGCCACGCGGCCAGCATTGCGCAGTCTTTCGGCGCGTTCCGAGATGACCCGGCCATCCAGCTGCGGCATGCGCGCCGCAGGCGTGCCAGGCCTTGGGCTGAAGGGAAAGGCGTGGACGTAAGACAGCTTCGCCTCTTCGATCAGCGTCAATGTGTTTTCGAACATCTCTTCGGTTTCGGTCGGAAAGCCGGCAATGAAATCCGCGCCGAACGCCGTGTCAGGTCGAGCCCTTCGCACCTCGGCGACCAGTTCCAGCGCCTGGGCGCGGCTGTGACGCCTTTTCATCCGCTTCAGGATGAGGTCGTCGCCGGACTGAAGGGAAAGATGCAGATAGGGCGCAAGCCTAGGCTCCTCGGCAAGGCATCTTAAGAGATCCCGATCGATCTCGGCGGCGTCGATGGACGACAATCGCAGGCACTTCAATTGAGGAACGAGTTTGAGGATCCGGGATACGAGCTGACCCAAGGTCGGCTGGCCAGGAAGGTCATGCCCCCAGGCGGTCAGATCCACGCCGGTCAGCACCACCTCGCCCGCGCCGGACGCCGCCAGTTGTTCGATGGTCCTGACCACTTCGCCGGCAGGCGTAGAACGGCTGGCCCCGCGTCCAAACGGAATGATGCAAAAGGTGCAGCGATGGTCGCAGCCGTTCTGTACTTCCACATAGGCCCGTGACCGACCGGTTTCCCCCGCCGTCAGATGTCCGGCCGTTTCCGTAAGGCCTTGCACGTCATTCACGCGCACCCGCTGCGTGAGCGCGTCTGGACGATAGGCGCCGGGGGCGCTCTTAAGGCCATTGCCCAGCACCACATCGACCTCGGCCATGCGGGCAAACGCGTCTGGATCGATCTGGGCCGCACAGCCGGTGACGATCACCTTGGCGTCCGGACGGTTTCGCCGCGTGCGACGAATGGCCTGCCGCGCCTGTCGCACCGCTTCGGACGTCACGGCGCAGGTGTTGACGATCACAGCGTTTTCCAGGCCATCCGCGCGCGCGCGGGCCAGGGCCTGATCGCTCTCATAAGCGTTCAGCCGGCACCCGAACGTGATGACATCAAGGCGGTCGATGGGGTCGTCCGCGCTCATGGCAAGCGGCCGTCAAACTCGACGGCGACGTCGCCGGTCATCAGGACGTGATCATCCTCGAGCCGCCATTCGATGGTAAGATCGCCGCCGTCCGTCATCACAACCCCGCGACGATCCGATAGGCCGCGACGATTTGCGGCGACCAGAGCCGCGCACGCCCCCGTTCCGCAGGCCTTGGTCAGACCCGCCCCGCGCTCCCACACGCGAAGTCGGATCCGGTCGGGCGCCTGGATCTGCGCGAAGCCGACATTGACCCCCTCGGGAAACAGGAAGTGGTGTTCGATCAAAGGTCCAACCTCGACCACCGGCGCCCGTTCCGCATCGTCGACAAAAAACACGACGTGGGGATTGCCCATATTTACACAGCCGGGCGTGTGGAGCAGGGGCGCATCGATAGGGCCCACCTGAAGCTCGATCCCCCGCGTGTCCATCTCCTCAAACAGCGGTATGTCGCTCCAGCCGAGGCGCGGGGGGCCCATATCCACCGTCACGCGATGGGCGCCCGCCCGAACCACGGTCAGACGTCCCGCCGCCGTGGCAAGGACGACCTCGTCGCGACCCGTTTCCTCCAGGATCCGCCAGCCCACGCATCGGGTGGCGTTCCCACAGGCGGACACTTCAGCGCCGTCGGCGTTCCAGATCCGCATGAACGCATCCGCATCACCCGACGGTTCAATGCCAATCAGTTGATCGCAGCCAATGCCGGACTTGCGGTCAGAAAGTGCCCGCACCTCGTCAGCAGATGGCCGAAACAGCTCGCCGCCGCGGCTGTCGACCACGACAAAGTCGTTGCCCGTTCCGTTCATTTTGAGAAATGAGCGTGTCATGAGATCGATATAGGGTGCCCCGTCGGAAAACGCACCCTGGCGCACGACGCCAAAGCCAGACGAGGTAACGACATGACCCCCGGCGACCCCGTCCTGATACCCCCAACGGTCGAGGTCTTTCGACCGCCCGGGGGCGGGCCCTTTTCGACCGTCGTCATGATGCACGGGTGCGGAGGTCGGCAGCCTTTTTTGCTGAACTATGCCCAAGCCTTCCGGGACGCCGGGCTCGCCGTCGTCCTCGTCGATAGCTTCGCCCATCGCGGCATAGACCGACTGAACGCCCATCTGACCGTCTGCACCGGGCTGCGACTTCGGGGTCGCGAGCGCGCTGAGGACCTGTTCGCCGTCATCGACTGGTTGTCCGCGCAGGATTGGTGCGACAAGGATCGCATTTCGGCCGCCGGGTGGAGCCACGGCGGGTGGGCGATCATGGACGCGATGAGTTTGGCCGGGCGTCGCCAGGATCTATCGGCGAAAGCGGCGCGGGTGCGTCAGGTGCTGCTGATCTACCCATATTGTGGGCCGCCATCCCTGACGCACAAAATGGGCTGGGGGCCCCTGCGTCCCGGCGTGACCGCCATATTGGGAGGGCGCGACGCAGTGGTCGGAGACAAAGCGCCGTCCCGGGCCCTGGACCGACTGGCCCGCGACGGCGTTTGGGTGCGCCTGCACACATTTCAGGACGCCACACACGCCTTTGACGACGACCAGGCGAGCGATCCCAGGAGTCGATTTCGAGGTGATCTGCGGGATCAGTCGATCGCCCTCGCGACCGCGGCCCTCGCCAAGTTCGCCTAACCCGCCGCGCGAAGCGCCGCATAGGCGAGCGTGAGCTTGGCAAAGCTCCACCCCTCGCCTGCGTGTTCGATGTCCTGGATGATGCGTCCTGCCCTGGCGACGCCATCTTGCCGCGACTTACTCCAGGCTTCGATCGCCGCAGCCGAACCTGCGCCACGTCGTTCACCCGCAAGTTGGGCGATCGCTCGCGTTCGCGCGCTCTGTTCTGCGCCAAGGTCGCCGATCAAGCTCCGCAACGCCGCCCGTTCATAGGCGTCCGACGCAGGTTGTGACTGGGCCTGGGCTTTCAATCGATCAAAGCCGAAGGCTGACCCGACGTGGTGGTACAGTTCCGCCGCGTCGATCACGGTCCAGCCTGTCTGCGCCGCCAGATCAGCAATGTCGATCGTCGCCGTCATCGGGGTCAACTGCGCGACGGACCGAGCAATA
>Ga0316217_10001803_pt1 | contig 27017 bp, 18 predicted proteins | sample 1anoAmetaG_FD_203633 | JGI IMG/M metagenome (GOLD analysis project Ga0316217, IMG submission 203633) | Freshwater microbial communities from Trout Bog Lake, Wisconsin, USA - 1anoA | ecosystem: Environmental > Aquatic > Freshwater > Lake > Hypolimnion/Profundal zone | place: USA: Wisconsin...
CCTACGGCTTGAATCGCGCGGAACGATTTGACGACTACAAGACCACGCGCGAATTCATCCTCGTGCTGGCCGACCTCGTCAGCCGCGGCGGAAACCTGCTGCTGGACATCGGGCCGGCGGCGGACGGGACGATCCCGCCGTTGATGGAGCAGCGCCTGCTCGAAATGGGCGACTGGCTCAAAGTCAATGGCGAAGCCATCTACGGCACCCATTGCGCCGCCCGCACCTGCCAGTGGACGGAAGGTGAGCAGCCCAAGCAGGAATATGGCGAATACATGGTGAAGTATAATCTGCTGGACCAGGTGGGCCAGGCCTCGAAGAACGGCATGGCGGTCAAACAGGTTTTTTTCACGCAGAAACCCGATGCGCTTTACGCCATCACCACCGGCTGGCCGGGCAAGGAGCTGGTGCTCCATGACGTGCGCGTGCCGAAGACCGCCACGGTTACGATGCTGGGCGTTCCCGGCTCATTGAAGAAATCCGTCCGGCACAACACGCTCACCATCGCCACGCCGAATCTTGGCCCGGACGGGGCGCCCTGCCATTACGCTTATGTTTTCAAGATCACCGGGGCGGAAGTGCTGCCGGAAAAACAATAATAAAAACAGAATATCAACCAAGCCATGACCAAGCCCTGCCGCCGCCTTGTTTTCATCCTGTTCGGTCTGACGCTGGTTGCCAGCGCCGGCGAATTAAACAGCCGGATGGAGTTGACGCTTGACCGCGTGTTGCGCGGCGGGCCGCCGTTCTACACCGTTGATTTTGTGCTGGCCGACGCCGTGCCGGAACACGTGCGCCGCTTTACGGAATTCAGCGGCGACGTGTCCGGCCGCTATCTCGGCGCGCTGGCGACGGTCGCGCAGTTCAGCGGGAAAAAATTTCCCGAACTTGACCGGGTCGCCGCCAAAATCGTGAAGCTGCAGAAGGCGGACGGCCATTTCGGCGATCCGTTCAGCCCCAATGCGGTCACCAAAAGCGACATGGCCACGATGTGGGGCAACGGCCGGCTGCTCATCGGACTGTTGGAATATTACCGGTTGAATCCGTCGCCAGAAATAATCGCCTGCGCCCGCCGCCTGGGCGATTGCTTCGTGGAACTCGGGCCGCGCTTCAACGACCCCGCCATCGTGGAGAAATTTAGCGGCGACCAGGTCGCCGTGGGCTACATCTGTTGGACCCAGATCATCGAGGGATTGGTGGAGTTGGACCGCCTCACGCACGACGAAAAATACCTGGCGCTGGCCGGGCGGATCGCCGTCAACACCCATCGCTATCCGAAGGAACACAGCCACGGATTTGCGTGCGCCTTGCGGGGCATCCTGGAGCTTTACCGGGTCACGCACGATGGCCGGTGGCTGAAGCAAGTGGAGAGCGAATGGGAAGGGATCGTCACTTCCGGGAACCTGTTGCCGCAAGGCGCGCTGCCGGAGGTTTTCACGCCGTGGATTGCCCGCGACGAGGGCTGCGCCGAAGCCGACTGGCTGCGGCTCAATCTGGCGCTCTGGGCGGAAACCCGCAACCCGCGCTATCTCGACAATGCGGATTTGACGCTGTTCAACGAGTTTTTCTTCAACCAGTTTTCCACCGGCGACTACGGCCATCATAAGTTCAGCGCCGAGGGCATCGCGCCCGGGTGCGCCCGCGCGTGGTGGTGCTGCACCTTCCACGGCCTGCGCGCCTTCCCGGATATTTTTAACGCCACCTTCCACCGCGAGCCGGCGCGGCTTTGTTATGATTTGCCGGTGGATGGCCTGGGCATCGCTGACGGCTTGACGTTGCGGGCGGACTCGACGCTGGCGCAGGACGCCGGAGTGACGCTGACCGTGACGAAGGCCGACGCGGCGGAACACGTTTTGAGCATCCGTCAGCCGGCCTGGGCTTCGGCGCTCGAACTCCGGCTCAACCGCCGGTCATTCACCGGTGTCGCGCAGGCTGGCGCGGTGGAAATCCGCCGTCGCTGGCAAAAGGGTGATCAGCTGATTGTCCATTATGTGATGCGCACCCGGTTGCTGCCCAATCCCGCCGCCGCCAGCCGGGTCGCGATCTGGCATGGGCCGTGGTTGCTGGGAGTGGATGAGCAGGATTCCCCCGCGTTTTTCAATGAGCCCATGGAAAAGAATCGTGTGCTTCTGCCGGCGCTTCCGGCCGATCAAAATTTGCCCCTCAAGGCGGCAACGGAAACGGCAAAAAAAATTCCCTTCACCGCGCCGGCGGCTCATCTCGCGCTGCCGTATCTGCATGGCGGCTATCCGATCCAGCCGCAGACCGTCACGCTTCGGCCGATTGCGGAACATACCGCCGTTGCCGGCAGCACGGCGTGGGTGTGGTGGTTCCAGCCGGGCAAATAATTTTTGCTGCCCCAAGCTTTCCAAGTTGGCTGGGCGGGGCCGCGTTGTCCTGGCGGCTCCAACCATACCAGCGAAGACATTGAGGAAGCCGAGGGTTCAATCGGCCGACAGATCATGGGGCTGCGCCAGTTTCCAGGTGTCGCCGCCGTCGGGGGACATCAGCAGCATCCGGTGATGGCCGGGGCGGTCGTTCCGATAAAACCAGAACGTGGACCAATAATCGTAGGAAAGGAACAGCCGGCCTTTATGGTCAATCGTAAGCCGATGATAAAAGACGCTGTATTCGGAAAACGGCGGCACGATCAGGATGCGCGGCGGTTCCCACGGCTGGCCGGGACGCTTCCGCTGGTAGGCGAGAGTCGCATAAGTGCTGGCGGGAAATGGTTCCGCATTATTTCGCCATAACCGGAACACGGCGTGAAGCGTGTCGTCCGGGCCGCAGACCAGGCCGACGTAAGTTTGATTCAGTTTTTCTCCCATCGGCGCGGCCTCGGTCCAGCCGCCGCCGGCGTCGTTTAGCTTCAGCGATTGAGCGTAGGGAAACGGCTGGCCGTGCGTGCCGGCCAGCACGTCGAGGCCGCCCCGGCTGTCCATGGTGATGCTGGGCGAGTTGTGGATGTCATTGGGTGGCGCTCCCTGGCCCACCAATGCTGGCGGGCCCAGCCGTCCGGTGGCGCGGTCATACGTGACGACGTAGGCGGGAACGCCGGGGCCGGGTGCTTGGGGGTCGGTCGCTTCACCCCAGACCACATGGACTTTATTGCCGCGGGAAATGACGGAGGCGGGGATGCCCGAGTGTGCCGCCAGGCCGATGCATTTGGTGGAAATGAGGATGGGTTCGCCGACCGTGATTTGCCCGCCCGTCTTCTTGGGCAGAAACAATTCCAGATCTTGGAGTGAACGCCAAAAAACTTTTTGATCCTTGACGGTTTGCGTGTAGCGCAGGACTGGCGGCGGCCCGTCCGGAAGGTTGTGGCCCGTGAATGCCTCCATATCAAATGCTTTTTCCCGACCGGGACGGCCGGGGATCACGGCGGCGGCAAACGTCTGTCCGCCGTTCGTTGAATACATGAGGGCATCTTTTCCGCCGGCCGCGGCGAGCACATAAAGCCGGTTGTCCTGGTCAAACGCCACCTTTGAGCAAAGCGCGCTGGAATGGAGTCCCGCCGGCGAGTCAATCCACTTTCCATTATGCACCGTCGCCACGCCGCCGCTCGTCCTGAAGAACGGCTGGTTGTGCTGGTCGAAATAAACCTGGTTGTCGTCCGGATAATCCGGCAGATGGCCGAATTGCTCGTTTTCCTGTCCGTAAGGTTTGAGCACCATGGGCAAGGCCAGCGGTTTTGCCGCCGGCGCTTCGCCGGCCTTCACCGTCAGCGTCGAAAAAGTGGAGAAGCCGGCATCGTCCAGCGGCGTCGCCCGCACCTGGACCAGCCGCGTTTCGCCGGCCGCCGGCGCCGCGCAGTGGACGGTGACCGTGGCGGATTTTTTCGCGCCCAGTTGCACGCGTTCGGCCGACAACCGCGCGGGCCAGTCGCCGCCGGGAAATTCCAGCGCCAGTTGAATCGTCCGCGCTATCGTCGCGTCATTCCGGATCTGAAAAGTCATCTCCTTCGGTTCGCCCGGCGAACCATAGACTTTCAAACTGTAAGGCATCAGCAGCCAGCGGTTCTCCGGAAACGGAAACCAGGATTTCAGTTCGGGCGTCCAGCAAGCCATGTCGCGTTGCGGGTCGCTTTCCACCCAGCGGGTGATGCCGTCAATGGCGATCGTCGCCTGCGCCGCCGCGAAATGCAGCCGCCACGGAACCGCTTCGCGCTGGCGGCTCGCGGCAAACGCGCCGGCGGCCCGGCCTTTTTCATTGGGCGGCAAAGCGGCGATGAGCGCGCCCTGCGCATCGAACACCTGCGGTGCCGCCGCGTTCCTGGGCAGGCCCGCCACCTCGATGTTGAACGCGCCGGTTCGCGGCATGAAGCACACGTCGCCCGGCCGCTCCGGACTCGCCAGCACGATCGGTTCCTCGTGCCGCGCATCCCGGTGGCCGCGCGCCGTCTCGATCACATACTTTGGGCAGTTGGCGCGAAATCCCCAGACGGTGTTGTCGCCAAACCGGTCCTGCGCGACCGTGATGTTCAGCGCATAAACGCCCTGGTGTTCCACGCGGGTTGACAGCCGGCATTGCCGCACCGGCCCCCAGCCATTTTCCGATAGCCGCTCATCGGCGGGGATCGTCGCCTCCTGCAACACCCGCCGGTCCGGGCCAACAAGGATTGCCCGCAGTTCCGCGTGTGGGCTGTGGCGGGTCCGGTCGCGCTTCACGACCTCCACCGTCAGTTCGCCCGGCTCCGCCAGAAAATAAACCCCGCCGACCCCGCCGATAAACAGTTCATTGGTGGAAACATTTCCGGGCTGGGCGGTTTCTGCCCGGCTGGTGAGGAACAGCGGCACCGCCATCAAAGCGCGGAGAAAAATGCGGCGGAATGTTTTCATGTTGAATGGCCGGTGATTCATTGCGCCGGCGCGAATTCCACGTCCACCGGCGCGCCTACGGACAAAACCTGCCCGGTCGGCGTCAACCGTCCGGTGGCGGCGTTGACGCCAAAGACGGTCACCGTTTCCGACTTCTGATTCGCCACAATCAGCCAGCGGCCCGTGGGGTCAATGCCCATGCCGCGGGGAAACTTTCCGCCGCACGGCACGTTTTCCACCGGCGCGAGCCGGCCGTCTTTTCCGTCCACGGCCAGAACCGAGACGCTGTCATGTCCGCGCACCGTGGCATAAACGAACCGGCCATTCGGACTCACGGCGATTTCGGCCGCCGAGTAAGCGGCCTTGACCGGCTCGCCCGGCGGCAGGAGCGGGACGGTTTCCCGCGCGTCGAGAGTTCCGGCCAATCCGTCCCAGGCGAACGCCGTCACCGTGCAGCCCATTTCATTGACGACGTAAACATTTTTTCCGTTGGGGCTGAAGGCCAGATGTCGCGGGCCGGAACCCGGCGGCACGGAGGCAAACGCCGGCGCGTTCGCGGCGAGCGCGGCGCTGGCCGGATCCAATTTATAAATCATCACTTGGTCCAGGCCGAGGTCGCACGCGAGGGCGAACCGCCCGGCCGGTGCCGGCAACACGCAATGCGCGTGCGGGCCGGCCTGGCGGCTCGGGTTGATGCTGTGGCCGTGGTGCTGGATGACGGTGCCGTCGGTGAGGCGGCCGTCGGGATTGACCTGAAATGATTTCACGCTGCCGTCGTTATAGTTGGCGGCCAGCACGGTTTTGCCGGCGGCGTCCACGCTGACATGGCACGGGCCCGCGCCGCCGGAGGATTTTTGATCCAGCTGCGTCAGCTTGCCGGAGCGGCCGTCCACGGCGAAGGCGCTCACCGTGTCGCCGTCCCCGTCCCCGCGCGTGGCGGCATAAAGCCGTCGGCCGTTGGGCGACACCGCCAGAAAATTTGGACTGGCGGCGGCGGCCGCCAGTTCCAGCGCGGAAAGCCTGCCCGTGTCCGGGTCCAGCCGCGAAACGCAAATGCCCCGGCTCAGCTCATTCGTGAACGTGCCGAAATAAACAAAAAAATCCCCGGCCGAAGCCGCTGGGAAAACCGGCAGCGCGGCGGCGATGAGCAGCACAAAGACGAATTTGGCGGTGGCCGACAGGCTTGGTTTCATAAGGTGATTTTACGGGCTTCGCATCCGGATAAAAGTGAAATGGCATCGTTTTACGCCTTCACATCTTTCCAGCGCATCAATCCTCATCCACCACTTTCACCGCCCATTCGGGATAAGGCTTGGCGCCCATCGTCGCGCGCCAGAGGATGCGGTTCAGGTCATTCTCGTTGCACTGGTCGGGCTTGTCTAAAGGCAGCCTGGCCGAGGCCACCGCGTTCTGGCGCAACTGCCGGTCGGAAATCTTCTTCGCCGCCGGATTCATTTCATCCAGCGGCACATTGTTCGTTACCGCCGTGAACGCTGTGAAATCCAGCGTGTTGGTGAAGCAGTCGAACATCGGCGTGGCCGTGGCGTCGAACTGGTTCATCGGCGGCAGGCCGAGCATCAGCTCCATCGTGCGCAGCAGGCTGGTTTGGTTGTATTGCGTGCTGACGACGGCGTGGCGTCGGGTGTAGGCGCTGACGACGTAGGCCGTGGTGCGGTAGCCGCTGACATGATCCCAGCCGTTCTGCGGGTCGTCCTCCACGGCGAAGATGCAGGTGTCCTTCCAAAATTTGCTGTGGCTCACGGCCTCGACGACCTGCCCGAACGCGAGATCATTGTCGGCCACCTGCGCGCTGGGCGTGGGCGAACCGGCCCTCGTGCCGCTGGTGTGGTCGTTGGGCAGCCAGAGAATCGTCAGCGCCGGCAGGCTGTCGGTCTGTTCAAATTCTTTCAGCCGCCGGATGAACTTTGCCGCGCGCAGCCCGTCCGGCACGGCCAGGTCCCAGCTCACCCAGTCCGTCTCCATGAACGGCTTCAGCGCGGCGATGTCCGGCTCGCAGGTGTATTCAATCGCCTTCGCGCCGGTGGTGAAATCTTGCCACGCCTCGGCGAAAGTTATTTTCCCTTTTTGCGACGGATTTTTCCAGCGCTTGCTGGTGGTGGTGAATTCGCCGAAGTCGCGGACGGTTTTGCCGTGCGCGAGCGCATTATCCCAGATGAAGCCGGCGGGCGAATATGCCAGGGCGTCCGCGCCTTCCTTGGCAAAACCGCCCGCCGGATAGCTGCGCGGCCAGCCGGCGAAGGAGCGCTCGACATATTCCGTGGCGATGCTGCTGTCGGCCCACTGATGGCCGTCGGCGCTCAGGATGCCGGAACAGTAGGTGTTGTCGAGTAGCGCAAATTCGCGGACCAGTTTGTGTTCGTTCGGCGTCACGCGCTCGCCGAAACTGCACAGTGCCGCGTCGCCGTTGCCTTCCTTCACGTCGCCAAACACCTGGTCATAGGTGCGGTTTTCCTTGATGATGTAGATGACGTGCTGGAAGACGCCGGCCTCGCCGGCGCGCTCGGGCACCGGCTGCGGCGCGCGGTTCGGGCGCGCGGGCAGCCGCGCCTGCGCGAGCAGCGGATAGCGCAGGTTGGACAAGGCTTTTTGCGTGAACGCTGCCAGCTCGCCCGCTGACGGAACCGGCATCAGCGACAGCGAGCCGTTGAACTGCCGGGTGTTGAAACCAAAGCCGTCGGCGAGCCTGGCCGGCTCCGTCTTCATGCCGATGTTTTTGAGATTGGCGGCGCAGATTTTTTTGCCGCGCGCATCATACGCCAGCGCGCCGGGAAACCAGCCGGCGGGAATCAGGCCGAGCAATTTCGTATCGCGCGGTGAAAACTGAAAGACGGCGACGGCATTCTGCGAGCCGTTGGCGCAGAAAAGAATTTTTCCCGCCGCATCAAACGCCAGCGCATCGGGCTGCGCGCCGAACGGATCGCCCGGCGTCTGCCGCGCGGTGATGGTTTCAACGACTTCGTCGCTGCGCGTGTCGATCACGCTCAACAGATCGTTGCCCGCGCTCGCGGCGACGAGAAATTTTCCGTTGGGCGCGAGCGCCAGCGCGCCGGCGTGCGGGCCGATGACAATTTCGCGCGGCAACGCCGACACCGCGCCCTGCGCCAGATCAACCACCGACACCGAACCTTCGCTGGCGATGCTGCGCGCATCCACGCGCACCAGCGTTCCGCGTCCGGCCGGCCCGGCCAGCGAGCCGTTGTCGGGCCGGCGGCCGCCCCAGTTGCTGACGTAAATTTTGTGGCCGGCCAAAACCACGTCGAAAGGCGCGACGCCTACGTTCCATGTCCGCAAAACTTTTCCGTCCGCCGCCTCCAGTTCGAGCAGGCGGTTGGAGAGGTTGCCGGCAACGTAAAGTTTTTTGCCGTCGGCGGCGACCGCGAGGCCGGCGGGAATCTCGTTTTCACGATCCGGTGCGTTCGCCGGCGGCAGCGCGATGGAGAACAGCGGCGAAATTTTGTGGTCGCGGCCGGCGGCAAAAACTTTCAGGTCGCCGCTGACGTTGGCCAGGTAAATCCGCGAACCGTCGGGCGAAAACTTCAGGCCGGTGTAGCTCAACTGCGCCTTTTCGTCCGCGCCCAGAATTGCCGCCGTGACCGGTTGCGGCTCCAAAACCCTGCCGGACGGCAGCGGCACGCGCTGTAAAATGGCTCCGGTCGCCGGGTCCACCGCCACGAGTTCGTGCGTCAGCCCGGCGGTGACCAGGATTTTTCCGTCCGGACTCAACGCCAGCGCGCCCGGCCGCAGGCCCGGCAGCTCGACTTGCGTGCCGGCCGGCGTGACGATTTGATTGACCGGCGTGATGAGCGCGCTGCTGTTCCGGCCGACGGGCGAAGCGGTGGCGGAAAAATCGTCCGCCGAAGTTGTCGCTGCCAAGGTGGCCGCCGCCAGCAGGAGCAGAAGGCTGATAAATTTACATTTCATAATTACCCCGGCTTGTTGGATGACGGTGGGACGCATGAATCCCGATGTTTTAGTGGAGTTGGGTTTCAAAGTCCATCGGGATTGATGGCCCCGGCGCGGCGGCCAGCGGCGGATTGATTTCCGTTTTCAGCGGGTGAAAAACGGCGGTTCGCAAAAAAGATTTTACATTGGTCGACGATGGCGCGAACATCCGCCGGAAAAGCTTCCAGCTCCATAGACAATAATGAACGCCATCAGCTCCCCAGAACCGACATCTTCCGCACCCGCCGGCAACGGTCAGACTTACCGCATGCCGTTTACGATCATGACCATCCTGTTTTTCATGTGGGGATTCATGACCGTGTGGAACGATATTTTGATTCCCCGGTTCAAGGAGGCTTTCACGCTGAATTATTTTGAGGCCATGCTAATTCAATTTGCCTGGGGCGTGGCTTACACGGTGGGCGCGCTGGTCTATTACCTCATCTCCATGTTTTATGGTGATCCGATCAACCGCATCGGCTACAAGAACGGCGTCATCATCGGTCTCCTGTTTGCGGCGTCCGGCAGCGCGTTGTTCTTTCCGGCGGCAAGCTTGTCGCCGCGGGCGGCAATGATTACTTCGGGTGATATTCAGAATGTTCGCGTGTTGGGGGAGCAACTTAGCCAGCCCACCAACGCGGTGTCATTATTCGTGGCAGGGAAATTATCAGATCAGACCCATCAGTTGCTGGCCACCGGTGCGAAGGTGGATGAACAAAAACTAAGGGAAAATCTGGCGGCAAACCTGAATGAGCTTGTGAAGGGGCCGGTCATTTATGAACAACAGCGTTTTGCTGAAGTGAAGTTAAGCAAGCCGACAGCCGACTTGGTTGAAAAGTGGAATACCCAACAGCTTAAGGGAACTGGATCGACCCTGTTGAACCGCGCCTTACTGGAGGATGCTTATCCTCATATGGTGAATAAAAACTACATCCCTTATGTGTTTTTTCTGGTCGCCTTTTTCATCGTCGGCCTGGGGTTTGCCATGCTTCAAATCGCGGCCAACCCATATGTGACGATTTTGGGGCCGGAGGTCACGGCTTCCAGCCGCTTGAACTTGTCCCAGGCCTTCAATTCCTTCGGCACCACCATCGGCCCGATCATTGGCGGCTGGCTGATTTTCACCGTCTTCAACCGGCCCGGCACCAATGGTGCGGATTCGGTGAAGGTTCCCTATCTTTGTTTTGCCGGGGTATTTTTGTTTCTGGCCGTATTTTTTAAATTTGCCCATCTGCCCAATTTCACGAACAAGGACCACATCAGTCGCGGCGCCGGCCCGCTTAAATATCCCCACACTGTTCTGGGCATGATTGCGATCTTCATGTATGTCGGCGGCGAAGTGACCGTGGGCAGCACCATCATCAATTATCTGGGGCTGCCCAAGCTGGGCGGCTTGAATCATGAGACCGCCAGCCAGTTTCTGGCCTTTTACTGGGGCGGCTTGATGGTTGGCCGGTTCATGGGGGCTTTTGCGTTGAGCAATATTCGCAAGCACGTCAGACATATGCTTGTGGTGTTAACGCCCGTGGCCGCGTTCATTGTGATTTTGACATTGCCGCACTTTGCCGCCGCCCTTCATTTGGGCTGGGCGGCATCCGCCGCCGTGATTTGCAGCCCCGGCAATGCGGCGCATTACGGCGCGTTGCTCCTGCTGCTGCTGGTGGCGTTCTTTTTGGGCGAAGCCAGCGCGCACCGGATGCTGGCGCTGTTCAGTGCGGTCATCATCGGCCTGCTGCTTACCGGCGTGCTGACTTCCGGCGAAACGGCCAAATGGGCCATCCTGGGCGTGGGACTGTTTTGTTCCGTGATGTGGTCGAACATTTTCTCGCTGGCCATCGAAGGATTGGGACCGCTGAAAAGCCAGGCTTCTTCCCTGCTCATCATGGCGGTGCTGGGTTTTGCCTTGGTGCCTCCGCTTCAGGGCTTGGTGGCGGACCGGATGGGTATTCAGTTCTCGTTTGTGGTGCCGATGGTGGCCTTCGCCTACATCACGTTTTATGGAATCTACGGCTACCGTGCCGGACGCCAGAAAACCAGTTGTGTCATTTGAAATCAGGGCGATGGTAACTTTGAAGCCATGAATCCCCATATTGAAAATCTTCTGCGGCGCTGCCCCCAACTGGACGGCTGCCGGCCGGAGGTGGAAAAAACTTTTGCCATCCTGCGCGATTGTTTTCGGAGCGGCGGCAAATTGCTGCTGTGCGGGAATGGCGGCAGCGCGGCGGACGCGGAACATTGGGCGGGCGAACTGCTCAAAGGCTTCGGCCAGAAACGGCCGCTGTCGCCGGCCGAAAAACAGGGATTGCCGGAAGCGCTGGGACTCAAGCTCCAGGGCGCCTTGCCGGTGATCCCGCTCACGGGTTTCATATCGTTAAGCACCGCGTTTGCCAACGACGTTGATCCGGATCTCATTTTCGCGCAGCTCGTCTGGGGGCTGGGCCGGCCCGGCGACGTGCTGGTGGGCATCAGCACTTCCGGCAATGCCCGAAATGTTGGCGCCGCAATGGAAGCCGCCAAGGCGCGCGGAATGCGGCGCATCGGGTTTTCCGGAAGAACCGGCGGACGGCTGAATTCGCTTTGCGAGGTGTGCATCAAAGCCCCGGCGGACGAGACTTATTTGATCCAGGAATTTCACCTGCCGATTTATCACTGCCTCTGCCTGATGCTCGAAGACGAATTTTTCAAGTGACTTCCCCCAAAGCGGATTTCACCGTCAGCTTCTGATGGTGGAATGGCGCACGACCAACTCGCCGCGCAACAGGATTCCGCGCGGCGGCAATTCAGGATGCGCCAGCCGCCCCAGCAGCGTGTCAACGCAGGCCAGGCCAATCTCGCGGCAGGGTTGACGAATCGTGGTCAGCGGGACGGACAGCAAGCTGGCAAAACCGACATCGTCAAATCCCGCCAGCCGGAAATCGCGGGGAACCCGGTATCCCAAAGTCTTGGCGGTCTGCAAGAGTCTCGCCGCCGTCAGATCATTTGAACAAATGCAGGCGGAGCCGCCGGCCGGCTTGGCGTTCAGCCGGCGCACCAGTTTGGGATCCTCCGGTTCGCCCACCAGAAATTCCGCCGCCAAGCCGCTGCGCCGCAAAACCTCGTTCAGTCCGGCCAGCCGCTGGTCGGTGCTGGAGGGATAACCGGGCCGGGCCACGAAGAAAAACTTTCGCGCCCCCGCCTCAAGCAGGTGCCGCCCCAATTCATAGCCGGCGTGGAAATTGTCCATCTCGACCAAGTCACAATCGCTGCGGCGCGGAAAATCCGTGGCATCCCGGTCCACGAGCACGACGGCGATGTCCGCGCGCCGACAGCTTTTCACGACCTCCAAATTGAAGTGTTCGCGGTTCTCCCCATTTTCCAACGGCGCAAAAAGAACGCCGCGAACACCGTCGGCGACCCATTGCGAAACCAGCTCCGCCGGCTGGCGATCGCCGGCCAGACCGCCGGTAAGCACACTGCAGCCGCGTTGCTGGGCCGCCCGCGTGATCTCGGCGCAGATCGGATCCAAAATCTCCGTTTTTCCCAGGCCGTCCACCAGCAATCCGATCATGGTCTGGATCGGCCGGATTTCCGCGCGGACAAAGGTCCCGGCTCCGACCCGGCGTTCAATCATGCCTTCCAGTTGCAAATCCCGCAGCGCGCGCCCGACGGTTGGCCGCGACACCTTCCAGCGGCGGCACAGGGCCTCCTCGCTGGGCAGGCGCCGGTCGGCGGCGTATTTGCCGGTCTTGATTTCCTCGCGGAGCGCGTCGGAAATGGGTTTATGCTTGCTCATGTTTTAATTGTAATTACAACTTTTATTACAATTCAAGGATTTATTGTTGAAGTTGTCATTTAATTTTGTAGGTTGATGGCATGGCGCACACGGCAGCAAAACCGCAACGACCAGAGGGAGCCGCCTGGCTCGAAACCGCCTTGCCGGCGATAGGCCGGGCCCGCGTGACGGTGCTGGGCGATTACTGCCTGGATGGCTACTGGACGGTGGTGCCGGATGAATCGGAATCATCCATCGAGACCGGCCTGCCCGTCCGCCGGGTCAGCGCGCAGCGCTACAGTCCCGGCGGCGCGGGCAACGTGGCCGCCAACCTGAAAGCCCTTGGCGTGGCGGAAGTCCGTTCCGTGGGCCTGCTCGGCGAGGATTTTTTTGGCACCGAACTGATTCGCCTGCTCCAGACCGCCGGCATCCGCACCGACGGCTTGCTGCGGACGGGCGATTCCTGGCAGACGCCGCTTTATGCCAAGCCGCATTGGGACGGGAAAGAGCTCAACCGCTTTGACTTTGGGGTGGCCAACTGTTTGTCGGCGGCGCAGGCGGAGCGGTTGCTGGCCGCGCTCGACGAAGCGACCGCCAGTTCGACGGCGGTGGTCATCAACCAACAGCTCGCCGCGTCGTATTTGACTTCCCGGATGATCGCGGGCATCAACGAAATTATCGCCCGGCGCTCAAATGTATTGTTCCTCGTTGATTCCCGCCATCACGCGGGAGCTTTTAAGGGTGCGGTTCTTAAACTTAACGCCCACGAGGCCGCCAGGCTTGCCGGCAAAAATCCCCCGCTGAACCAGGTGATTTATTGCGACGAAACGCGGGCGGATGCGCTGGCGATTTCCGCCCGGACCGGCCGGCCGGTTTTTGTGACCCGCGGTGCGCAGGGGCTGATCATCGCCAGTGCCGGTCAGGTGCGGGAAATTCCAGGAATTCAAATCATCGGCAAGACCGATCCCGTCGGCGCGGGCGACACCGTGGTGGCGGCGTTGGCCGCCATGCTGGGTTGTTGCGACGATGCGGAAATGGCCGCGCGGCTGGCCAACCTTGCCGCCTCCATCACCGTTCGCAAGCTGCACACCACGGGCACCGCCACGCCGGCGGAGCTTCGGGAAATCAATCCGACCGTGGATTATCTGTTTGAACCCGAGCTGGCCGAAAGCCCCCGGTTGGCGCGTTTTTTGCCCGACAGCGAGATTGAAGTAATCCGCGAAAAACCGGTGGTCCCCATCCGCCACGCCATTTTCGACCATGATGGCACGCTCTCCACGCTGCGACATGGCTGGGAGAAAATCATGGAGCCCATGATGTTTCAGGCCATTCTCGGAGACCACCTGAAGACGGTTTCCACGGAAGTGTTTCGCGGCATTGAAGCGGATGTGCGGACGTTTATTGACCAGACCACCGGCATTCAAACCCTGGCGCAAATGAAGGGCTTGATCGCGCTAGTCCGCGAATACGGCTTTATCCCCGAGGCGCAGATTTTGGATGAACACGGCTACAAGGCGATTTACAACCGCGCCCTGTTGGAGATGGTGAATCTGCGCGTCCGCAAAATTGCCCGCGGCGAACTGGAACCCAAGGATTTTGAAATCAAGGGGGCCCGCGGTTTTCTTGAAAAACTCCATGCCGCCGGCGTGAAGCTTTATCTCGCGAGCGGCACCGATGTGGGAGATGTCAAGGCCGAGGCGGCGGTCATGGGCTACGAGCATCTGTTTGCCGGCGGCATTCATGGGGCGGTGGGCGACATCAAGGTCGAGGCCAAGCGTGTCATCATCGAGCGCATCATCCAGGGCGGCGGTCTGGCCGGCAGCGAATTGCTCGTCGTCGGCGACGGTCCGGTCGAATTACGCGAGGGCGGCAAGCGCGGCGCGCTCCGGCTTGGCATCGCCAGCAACGAACTCTGCCGCCACGGCCTGGATCCGGCCAAACGCGCCCGGCTCATCCGCGCGGGGGCTGACTATATCATCCCCGACTTTTCGCAGATGAACCGGCTGCTGCCGCTCCTCGGTTTGTAAAACACTTTTTCCAAAATCATTCCAAATTCAAATGACTGACATTGCCTCCAAAATCATGACCGCGGATCAAGCCCGCGGCTTTCGCGATCAGCTTATGGCCGGCGGCAAACGCCTGGCTTTCACCAACGGTTGCTTTGACATCCTGCATCGCGGCCACGTCACCTATCTTCAGTTCGCCAGGGACCAGGCCGATTTTCTCTGTGTCGGCCTCAACAGCGATGCCTCGGTCAAACGGAACAAAGGCGAAAAGCGCCCGGTCAACTCCGAGGCCGACCGCGCGTTCGTGCTCGCGTCGCTCGCCGCCGTGGACTGCGTGGTCATTTTTGATGAGGATGAGCCGTGCAATCTTATCGCCCGGATTCTGCCGCAGGTGCTCATCAAGGGGCGCGATTGGGCGCATTATGTGAGCGGCCGTGAGGTGGTCGAAGCCAACGGCGGCAAGGTTGTCCTTGCCGACATGGTGGCAGGCAAGTCCACCACCGGCACCATCGAGAAAGTGCTTCAGGCCTACGGGGACAAAAATTGAGTTATGAGTAAACTTATCATTGTCACCGGTGCGGCTGGCTTTATCGGGCGGAACGTCGTGGCGGAACTGAACCGGCGCGGACACGACCACCTGTTGCTGGTGGATCTGCTTGGCAGCGAGGAGAAATGGAGCAACCTGGTCGGGCTGCATTATGAAGACATTCTTTCGCCGGACGCTTTTCTCCAAAACGTAAAGGCCGGCAACGTGCCGCCGGCGGCCGTCTGCATTCATCTGGGCGCGTGCAGCGCCACCACCGAAAAAAACGCCGATTATCTGCTGGAAAACAACTACCGTTACACGCGCACCCTTTGCGAGTGGAGCCTTCGCCAGGGGGTGCGTTTCGTGTATGCCTCCAGCGCCGCCACCTACGGCGACGGTTCGCTGGGCTACAGTGATGCGGATGCCGTTACGCCAACCCTGCGCCCGCTCAACATGTATGGCTACTCCAAGCATCTCTTTGATCTTTGGGCGCTCAAATCCGGCCGGCTCAATCAAATCGTCGGTCTGAAATACTTCAATGTTTACGGCCCTTACGAGGATCACAAGGGAAGCATGCGTTCGCTGGTTCAAAAGGCCTACCATCAGATTCAAAAATCCGGCCACGTCGAACTCTTCAAGTCCTATCACCCGGACTACCGCGATGGCGAACAAAAGCGGGACTTCATCTATGTGCGGGATGCCGTCAATGTCACCCTCCACTTTGCGCTCGATGAGTTGAAGGCCGGCGGACTTTTCAACTGCGGCACCGGCACGGCGCGGACTTGGATTGACCTGGCCCGGGCGCTTTTTGCCGCGATGGGCGCCAAGCCGGACATTCGTTTCATTGAAATGCCCGAAATCCTGCGTGGCAAATACCAATACTTCACACAGGCCGACGCCACAAAACTGCGGCAGGCCGGTTACGCGGAGCCATTCATGTCCTTGGAAGCAGGGGTTCGCGACTATGTGCAGTCTTACCTTGCCGCGACCGCCATATAAAATCGGCCGGGGTTTTCAAACAAAGACTGCGGTCGTGAACCGCAGCCTTTGTGAAGTCCTTGAATAATTTTTACCGGCGGCGGCCGCCGTAATAATAATGCCCATACGCGACATGGCTGGGACGATAGTTCCAGCCGCCGGGCACCCAAACGTAGTGAGCCGCCCGATACGACCAGTAGCCGGGAGCCCAGACGTAATCCACGCCGGGACAAGCCGGAACCACTTCGACGCAGGGCGCGGGAACTGCCGGTGCCGCCACCACCACCGGTCGCGCGCAGACGACCGGCCAGGGCAGCCCGAAGGAGAAACCGAAGCTGACTCGCGCCTCGGCGGACACGGCGGCCGCACCAACCAGCGCGGCCAGGAGGAGTGTTTTCGTTTTCATAATATTTTTGAGTTTGTTTTTCTTGCAAGGCGTTTTGCCTTACCTATACCCAGACGCGCAAGTAACCGTTTGGTTACTTATTTCGGAAAAGGCGATTGCGCCTTTAATCAGGCGCTTGCGGCGGTCGGGAGCTTGCCGGGAAATCCGCGCTTTTGAAATGCGCCTCGCCGCGCAACTTGTGCGCACCGGAAATCCGGCAAACCGCCGGTTTGGGGAGGCCAGTGGTGAAGCTGCAATTCCCGGCGACCGGTCATTTTATGATCTGGCGGCAATGCTGACGCACTTCTGCGGCCGGCAGCGCGCGGTCGTAGAGCCGCACCTCATCCAGCAGGCCGTTGAAATGGGCGGCATGGGCGATTTCGTAATTGCCGAGACAAAGATGGAATGAGTTTGGCTTGATCGGACCGGGCCGCGCCAGAGTGCCACATTCCTCGCCGTTCAGGTAGAGCCGCATGGTCTGGCCGTCGAAAGTGCCGGCGATGTGGGCCCACTGTCCGATCGGCAGTGGTTTGTCGCCGACAAGATGGTGGGTCCAGGGCTGCTGCGGAATCTGGAAACATGGCTTGCCCTCAACCACGCCCAGCCGATAGCCCGCCGTCGGGTCGCCGCCGAAGACCCGGTTCACCATCCAGTTGTTGTGCTGGCTGCCGGCGTCGGCTTTGACCCAACATTCGATGGTCAACGCGTTGGTGGGCGAGAGCAAAGGGTTGTTTTCAACGATGGCGCAGTCGCCCTGACAGACAAGGGCGTTGCCGTCAATTCCCCTGGCCCGCCTGGCGTCGCGCATCGTTCCGCCCAGCCGATGGCCCGAGTAATCAAGCGCGACGGGATAGTCATTCGCTTCGTCAAACGCCCACCAGCCGATGAGGCCGTCTGCGGGAGCGCCGGCTTTGAAAATTTTCTTCGCGGCCAGTTTGCGCAGTTCGTCGTCGCGGCGCATTTGGCTCCAGTAGGCGGTGTCATAGGGGCCGCGACCAATGTCTTCCGGGAGAAGATCCACGTGCGGCGCGCGGGCGTCGGCGAAGACGTTGCGCACGGCGTCGAGGTAGCCGAAGCCGTATTCGCGATACGGCGCAAGGTAGTGGCCTTCGCCCCACTCGTTCCAGTTGTCGAGCAGGAGCATCTTGCTGCCGAGTTCGCCCGCCGGCAGCGTGGCGACGAAATCTTTTGCTTGGCGCAGCAGTGACTCGAATTCGCGCGGCGGGATTTTCCAGATGCTGCCTTCGTCGCGCCATCCGCTCCATGCCTGTGAGACGGTGACGACTTGCGGCAGAACGCCGAGCGCCTGCGTCTGGCGGATGTCCTGCATCTGTGTCGCGACGGCTTGCCGCGGCGTCGGGCTGTTTGGGATGGGCCAGCAATAGGCAAAAGTGTAGTCAAGGCCGAGCTGTTTCATGAGCGCCAGATGGCCCGGGTCCAGGCCGCGATATTCGCCCAGCAGATAGAGGCCCGCGAAGCCGGCGTCACGGCAAGCCTGCCGCATCCGGTCGAACGCGCGGCGCACATTCTCGACGCTGCCGAGGTCCTTGACGAGGAACTCCGGCCGGTAGATGAAGAGCACCGGCTGGTTGTCCACCTTCAGATAACCGGGATGCTTGAAGTAATTTTCCATCCAGAAGGGCAGGAGGTTTGTCAGCAGGTCCTTTTCATCGGCCACGCCCGCCGTGCCGCGGCTTTGGTTTTCCCACATGATGGTGAACTTGAGCTGGTCCGCGAACCGCGATTTGAACAGGCCGTCGTGGATGGCGCTGCCATGACGCAGCTTCACGGGTTCGCCCTGGCTGGCGCGATACCAGCAATAGATGAAAAACGAAACGCCGTGTTCGACCGCCCATTTCGTCTCCCAGTCGGCGACCTCCGGGTTTTCCTGCGCGTAGCAACCCAGCGCGGGCGTGCGTTCGGGGTGCTTAAGGAGGTTGTCCCACATCTGCGGATTGTCCGCCTCCCACAGCGGGCAGTTGTGCGCGCCGACGAGGATCTTGGTCGGCACCGGCACCGGTTTGGGAAGGTAAGACAGCTTCCGCGCCGGCATCGCCGGCAGAAATTGCATGGCGACAGTGGCGTTTGTCGCCGTCGAGTTGCCGACGCAAAGTTGGAGCTTCAGTTCGCATGACATGGCCTCCGCCGCCTTGATTTTCCACGTCAGCATTTCCACGTCGGCTGCTTCCATCGCCACCGTCAAATTCGTGCTGCCTGCGGTCGTTCTAATGCCATCGGGAAGCACCAGCCGCGCCGTCACCTTGATCGCCGCATCGCCGGGGTTTTCGATTTCAGCCGAAACCGTCGCCGGCCGGTGCGCCCGACCGAGAGGCGTCTCGCACCGGAAACTGCGCAGGCGGATCACGGCGTTGCTGCCGGCGGTGTCCGCTTTGGCCGGAGGCAGCAAGAAGAAGATCGCCGCCACGAACAGAATGCTGATTCTCATCCGTGGCAGTATGCTGGAGGCGGGGCGGGGCGGTAAAGGGACGAAATGCTTGAACTTTGATTGACCATATTCGGCCGCCGGCGGGCTTTGCCTTTCCGGCGCAGACATTGGACAATCGGCAAGCAAAGACTTAAACTTCAACCAAGTTCCAAAAACAACTCATCAGCGGATGCCAATGACACCATTAGGATTTCGGATTCGCCAATGAAAACATTGACGCTGCCGCGAATTTTTTTCCCCGGTGCCGTTCTGTGGCTGGCTTTGGCGGCGGCGGTGCCAGCGACGGACATTGTCGGCATCAGCATGACGACGGGAGCGGGCAGTCCCAATCTCATGGCGGCGGCGGATTTGGCGGGCGCGCCGGGCGCGCGGAATGGCTGTTGGAACAATGCCATCGGCGCCGGCACGCTGCCGGCGGGAACGCTCACCAATCAAAGCGGCGCGGTGGTCGCCGGCCTGGCCGTGTCCATCACCACCTCCAATAATTTCAGCCAGCGGGCGGTGGGAACTTCCAACGACACCAAGATGTTCGGAGACGACATTGACCATGTTCCGCAAAACAGCCCGACGATCATCCGCGTGACCGGAATTCCCTACACCAACTACAATGTCTATTTCTATGAATATGACACGGAATACGGCAGCGGCGCCACCAACACGCGGGGCGGATACTTTGCGATGACCAACAGTGTCAACCCGGTGCCCGTCCTGCGTTACATGAGAAATCAGGACAACAGTTACAACCAGTTGCCGCCGGTGGACAGCAGCGGCAACGGCTATGTGCCGTCCACAACGTCCGTCATTGCGGCGACGGACACCTGGGACAGCGTTCAGGGCGGCAACTATGTCAAGTTCACCGGCCTGACGAATTCGGATTTTACGGCCATCATTGGCACAATTGGCGGCAGCGCCGCCAACAAGGATATTCTGGGGCGCTGCATCACGAACGGCAACGGCACGGCGCGGTTGAAGTTTTCCGGTTTTCAAATTCAGCAGGCAGGCAGCCCGGGGTGGAACACCAATCCGGTGGCGCTGCCGGCGGCGACGCAAAACCAGCCCTACACCAACACGCTCGCCAATTCGGCCACGCCGCCGCCCGGCGGCTCGCTGGCGTTCAGCAAGGCCGGCGGACCCGCGTGGCTGGCGGTCGCCGCCAATGGCGGCTTGAGCGGCACGCCCGGCGCCGGCGATGTTGGCACGAACAGTTTCACCGTGCGCGTGACCGATGCCAGCACGCTGACCAACGACGCGACGCTGCTGATCAATGTCCAGCCGGTCGGAGTGAACAGCGCGCCGGTTCAATTGGCGTCGCCCGACGGCCGGCTGCTGCTGACCTTCGTCGTCAGCAATTTTGACGGCACGGCGGGTTGTCCCATTTACAGCGTCACCGAGACGGGGCGGACGCTCATCGCATTTTCCAAGCTGGGCCTGACTTTTGGAACCGGTTTGCTCGGCGCTTACCTGACCAACGTGAGCCAGGTTTTTTCCTCCAGCAACAGCGTCTGGCAGCCGGTTTATGGCGAACGCAGCACGGTGACCAACAACTACAATCAATTGACGGTGAATCTGCAGGAAGCGGTCTGGCCCAGCCGGCTGTTGCAACTGACCTTCCGCGCCTACAACGAAGGAGCGGCCTTTTGCTACACGATTCCCGCGCAGGCCGGTCTGGCCGGCGCGAGCAACCTCACCGAGCAGACCGAGTTCCGTTTCGACGGCAATTATCCGGCCTGGACGACGACTGCGGCCCAGGGAATTTACAGTTCCAACACCCTCGGCGGCGTGCCCGCCGGTTGCGAGCGCCCGCTGCCGGTGCAACTGGCCACCAATTTGTTTGTGGCCCTCGGCGAGGCGCGGCTGGTGGATTATTCGCGGATGAAATTCGCCCCGCTTTCAGGTGAGACCAACAGCTTGGTCAGCCTGCTGGACGGCCCGGTGAACAGCGCGCTGCCGCTGACCACGCCGTGGCGCTTCATCCTGGCCGGCGCCAGCCCGGGGCAATTGCTGGAAAACAATTTTCTCGTGCTGAACCTGAACGACCCGTGCGCGTTGACCAACACCGACTGGATCAAGCCCGGCAAAGTAATCCGCGAAACGACGGTGACCACCAACGGCGGCTATGCCTGCGTGAATTTTGCCGTGAAGCACCGGCTGCAATATTTCGAGTATGACGCCGGCTGGTATGGCCCGGAAAGCACCACCCTGGACGCGACGCAGCCGAAGGCGGGGCTGGATTTGCCGGGCGTCATCAACTACGCCAATTCCAATGGCGTCGGCGTCATCCTTTACGTCAACTGGCTCGCCATGACCAATCAATTGAATATTCTGCCGCCGCTGTATCAAAGCTGGGGAGTCAAAGGCATCAAATACGGCTTCGTCGGCCCCAACAGCGCCATCGGCCAGCAGACGCCCAATGCCATCGTAAACCAGGCCATGCGCCTCTGCGCCACCAACCGGATCATGTGCGATGTGCATGATGAATTTCGCCCGTCCGGCTACACCCGGACTTATCCCAACATGATGACCGTCGAAGGCATTCTGGGTGATGAAGGCACGCCGACCGCGGCCCAGGACACCACCGAACTGTTTTCGCGCATGCTCGCCGGCGGGGCGGACCACACCGTCTGCTATTTTGACGCCCGCGTGACGAACAATTGGAGTTGCGCCTATCAACTGGCCAAGGCCGTCTGTTTCTACAGCCCCTGGCAGTTTCTTTATTGGTATGACATCCCGACGAACTCCCCCGGCTATGTCAGCGGCGGCAATGACAAGATCAACGATGTGCCGGAGCTGGAATTTTACGACTACCTGCCCACCGTCTGGGATGAAACGCGGGTGTTGCAAAGCTGCATCGGTCAATATGCCGTCATCGCCCGGCGCACCGGCGATGACTGGTTCATCGGCGTGATGAATGCCAATACAAATTACACCTTCACCGTGCCGCTGGACTTTTTGACGCCTGGCCAGAAATACATTGAGAATTTCTATTCGCAAGACCCGAACGTGCCGACCCGCACCCAGGTTAGGATTGACCGTTCGGTGGTGGATTCCACGGCAATAATTTCCACGACCTTGGCCGTCTCCAGCGGCGTGGCGGTTCGCTTGACGCCGGCAATTCCGCCCGTCGCGCAATCCCTGTCGCTGTCGGCCAAAGGCGGTTTCAGCCTGATTTCTTCAGGGCACTTGGGCGCGACCTATTCGCTCCACGCCAGCACCAACCTCGCTTTGCCGGCAACCAACTGGACGCTGCTGGCGGGCACAAATCTGGTTTCGAGCAGTCCCTTTACGAACAGTGACATGACGGCCACGAACCAGCGGCAGCGATTTTACCGCTTTTCCGCGCCATGAAACCTGATGAAACCTTGCTGTCGGCTTGCCCGTCTTGGAATTCATCCATGATCAAACCCCTTCCGTTGGCGGCGTTAATTTTCATCGCGACACTGGCCACGCTGGTCTTGCCCGCCTCGGCGCTGGCGGGTGGCGCCACGTTTAACGTCAGGCAATACGGCGCCGCCGGCGATGGCGCACGCCTGGACACGGCGGCGCTGCAGCAGGCCATTGACGCGGCGGCGACCGCCGGCGGCGGCACCGTGTTGTTTCCGCCGGGCCGATACTTGAGCGCTTCGCTGGATCTCAAAAGCCGCGTCACCCTGCAATTGGACGAAGGCGCCACCCTGCTGGGCAGCCCGCACCGGCTGGACTATCGCGTCGGAAAAGTCATCAGCCTGCTGCGGGCCGACCGGTTGCAGGATATTGCCGTCTGCGGAAAAGGCGTGATTGACGGCCAGGGAATCCTGTTGGCCGCCGACACCGAACGGCTCTCGAAAGAAAAAAAGCTGGCCAATGCCAAAGAGTTCAGCCGCCCCATGCTCATCAGTTTTAGGGATTGCAAAAACGTTACCATCCGGGATGTCACGCTCAAGGACAGCGCGTCTTGGGTCCAGCACTATCGGGATTGCGAGCATCTCACCATCGAAAACATCAAGGTCCGCAGCATTTCCATCGCGAACAACGACGGCATTGATGTGGACGGCTGCGTGCATGCGGTGGTGCGCGGTTGCGACATTGATTCGGAGGACGACGGCATCTGTCTCAAATCCGACAATCGGGCCTGCGATGATGTCCTGGTGGAGAACTGCCGCGTGCGCTCCAGTTGCAACGCCCTGAAATTCGGCACCTCCTCGGTCGGGGGCTTCAAGAATGTCATCTGCCGCAACATCGAGATTTACGATACCTACGAAGACGCCATTGCCCTGCACATCGTTGATGGTGGCGCGATGGAGAATGTTCAGATATCCCACATCAAGATCACCGACAGCCAAAACGCCATCTTCATCCGCCTTGGCAACCGCAAAGGTGCCATCGGCACGCTGCGGGGCGTGACCATCAGCGATGTCACTGCTGAAATCCTCGACCGCCCGCGCGCGTCCATGAACAAGCTGCAAGCCAGCGAAGTCATGACGAAGCATCGTCCCACGCTCATCACCTCCTCGATTGTCGGCCTGCCGGGACATCCCGTGCAGGATGTCACTCTCCGGAATATCACCATCGTTTATGGTGGCGTCGGGAGCGCTCCGCAGCCCGGCCAGCCGCGCCTCGACAGCCTCGCCAAGGTGCCGGAAAAAGCGACAGGTTACCCGCAGGGTTCGATGTTCGGCGTCTTGCCGGCCTGGGGTTTTTACTGCCGCCACACCGAGGGAATCAAGTTCGACAACGTCACCCTGCGCGTAAAAAATCAGGATTATCGTCCGGCGCTGGTCTGCGATGACGTCCGGAACATCGAACTGAACGGCTTCCATGTCGAGTCCGCCGGCAGCGAGCCGGTGATTGTGCTCAATGACGTGCAGGGGGCGAGCATCCGCAACAGCGCCGCGCCGCCGGGCGCCAGAAGCTTCGTCAAGACCATGGGCGGCACGCGGGATGTCCAAGGACCTTGATTAATGGTCGGTGGCGCGGTGGTCCGCATTTTTCAACCGGCGGCAAGTTCACCGAAACCAGAAAAACAGGAACAGCACCACCAGGAGCAGGGCGGTGAGCCACCAGACCCAATGGATGCCGCGCGGTTTGGCGCGGCCGCCAAATTCATCCTGCACGAATTTGTCGTAGTCGAAATTTTCGTCCGGGATGCCGAGCCGATCCGCCTCGGCGGAATCCGACCAGCCGGTTTTTTCATCCGCGCCGCATGCGGGGCAGGCTTTTGCCCGGCGCGGTACCAGCGCGCCGCAGTTGGGGCAGATTTCCGGCGTCATGGCAGATCCGAATCAGCTTTCGCCCACCAGCGGCGAGAACTGCCGCGTCTCCGGGTCGTAGGCAAAAAGTTCCGCCGTGGCGATCTTGAAGAACCAGCCATGCAACCGCAGCGAACCGTCCGCCAGCCGGTCCTGCACGCACGGATAACTGTGCAGGTTGTCGAGCGCGAAAAGCACGTTCTCCTCGGCGGCGGCATTTTCCCGCGCCGCCGGTTCGGTGAGATGCGCGTAGTCATTTTTCAATGTCGCCAGGACCGGCGACGCCAGTTTCAGCCAGTCGCGCAGGTGTGGCGTGAGGTCGCTCATGGGCTTGGGGTCGAGCATCGCCGAAATCGCGCCGCACTGCGAATGGCCGCAGATGACGATGTCGTTGACGCGCAGGGTTTCCACGGCGAACTCGATGGCGGCGGCGGTGGAATTGGTGTCGCCGCGCACGTTGGCCGGCGGGACGATGTTGCCGACGTTTTTGACGACGAACAAATCGCCCGGCTGGCTCTGCGTGATGAGCTCCGCCAGCACGCGCGAATCGGAACAGGTGATGAACAGCGTGTGCGGGTTCTGGCCGTCCTGCGACAGCTTGCGGAAGAGCTTCCGGTAGTTGCCGAACTCGTCGGTGCGGAACTTGTGGACGCCTTCGATGAGCCGTTGCATGAGTTAAAACAAACAATTTCCGCCACAGATTTTCACAGATGAAACACAGATTTTATCCGCAAATGGCGCGGATTTTCGCAGACACATTTCCGCCAGATTTAATCTGCGGCCAGCGGCGAAATCTGCGGAGTCCTGGCGGACAGCCGCCATTTTATCTGTGTTCAATCGGTGTTTCATCCGTGGCTTAAGCATTGGCCAAAGTTTTGTTTTTGGCGCGCGATTCTTCCATCAGCCGCACCTTGAATTTTTTCAATTCCTCCTGCAGCCGCACGTCGCCGACCGCGAGGATCTGCGCGGCGAGAATGCCCGCGTTGCGCCCGCCGCCCACCGCCACCGTCGCCACCGGCACGCCCGGCGGCATCTGGACAATCGCCAGCAGCGCGTCGAAACCGTCAAACGCTTTTCCGAGAATCGGCACGCCGATGACCGGCAGCGTCGTGAACGCTGCCGTGACGCCCGGCAGATGCGCCGCGCCGCCCGCGCCGGCGATGATGACTTTCAGCCCGCGCGAAATCGCGGTGGAAACATATTCTTCCAGCCCGCGCGGGTCGCGGTGGGCGGAGATGACTTTGGCCTCGGAGCCGATGCCCAATTCCTTCAGCGCCTCGGCGGCGGCTTTCATGGTCGGCCAGTCCGAATCGCTGCCCATCAAAATGCCGACGAGCGGTTGGTCAGAAGTCGAATTCATGGCCAAAGTCTAGCGAAAGCCGGGCTAAATGTCATCATTCCAAAATTTTCTGGTTTCCTTTTCCGCGCCGCTGGCGGATAAGTTGACTCTGTGAACGGCGGCTGGCAAAAAATCTCCGGGTTTCTGGCGCTGCGGCGCAACACGTCGCTGCTGCTCGTCGCGCTCGTGCTGGCCGGCACCGGCGAAAAGCTCTGGCTCGGCTTCGCGCCCAAATACATCGAGACGCTTGGCGGCGGCGTCCTGATCATCGGCCTGTTTGACGCGCTGCAAACCCTGCTCGGCGCGGTCTATGCCTATCCCGGCGGCTGGCTGACCGACCATTGGGGGCAGCGCAAATCGCTGCTGCTGTTCAGCGGAATTTCCCTGGCCGGTTACGTTTTGGTTTTGCTCTGGCCGCATTGGCTGGCGCTGCTCGGCGGTTCGTTTTTGTTCCTCGCCTGGAGTGCATTGTCGCTGCCGGCCACGTTTTCCATCGTCGCCACCTCGCTGGAAAAACACCGGCACACGATGGGCATCGGTGTGCAATCCCTGATCCGTCGCGTGCCGATGATGCTCGGCCCGCTGCTGGGCGGCTGGCTGCTCACGCGCTTCGGCTGGACGGACGGCGTGCGTTACGCGCTGCTGCTCTGCATCGGCATGAGCCTGTTCACGGCGGGGTTTCAATGGTTCATGTTTGAACCGGAGGTAGGGCGCGTCACTCCGTGCGCGCCGGAACATGGCAATACAAACGGCGGCGCGCAGAGGACTGACGCGCCCTACCAGCCAACTATTTTTGGCGTCGTCAAAACCTTCACGCCGGCGCTGCGCGAACTGCTCGTCAGCGACATCCTCATCCGCTTCTGCGAGCGGCTGCCGTATGCGTTCATCATTTTGTGGGCGATGGATGCCGGCGGCTTGACGGCGCAGCAGTTCGGTTGGCTGGTCGCGTTTGAAATGGTTACGGCGATGCTCTGCTACATTCCCGTCGCGCACTTGGCGGACAAATACGGTCGCCGGCCCTTCGTGCTCGTCACGTTCGTTTTCTTCACGCTGTTTCCGCTGACGCTGCTGTGGGCGCATAATTTCGCGTGGCTGGCGCTGGCGTTTGTCGTGCGCGGCCTGAAGGAGTTCGGCGAGCCGGCGCGCAAGGCGCTCATCATCGGCGAGGCGGCGCCGGAACTGCGCGCGCGGACTTACGGCGCGTATTACCTCATCCGCGACTGCACGGTGACGACCGGTTCCTTCCTCGGCGCGTGGCTGTGGCACCTCAGCCCGCAGGCGAACTTTCTCGGCGCGGCGGCCTGCGGCGCGTTGGGAACGGCGTGGTTCTGGTGGTTTATTTGCCGGAAACAGAAACATGGCTGACGACTCGTTCAAGGAATTTGTCCTCGACCAGCTGGCGGCGCTGCCGGAAGTGCGGGCGCGGGCGATGTTCGGGGCGCACGGTTTGTATCAGGCCGGAAAATTCTTCGCGATCCTGGACGAGGGGCGGCTCTTCTTCCGGACGGACGCGGCCACCGTGGCGGATTACACGGCGCGCGGCATGGCACCGTTCACTTACGAACAGCGCGGGCGCACCAT